>Ga0307476_10000724_pt1 | contig 23143 bp, 30 predicted proteins | sample atmos_gasesECM2C_2_FD_203314 | JGI IMG/M metagenome (GOLD analysis project Ga0307476, IMG submission 203314) | Hardwood forest soil microbial communities from Morgan-Monroe State Forest, Indiana, United States - atmos_gasesECM2C_05 | ecosystem: Environmental > Terrestrial > Soil > Temperate...
CTGATGAAACAGCGTCGTTTCATAGGCTTCGTCCTTCAGGCCGACGACCACACCCTAGCATATCGTTGGGCGAGCGCAGCGTTGTGCATCACAGCAAAATGGACTGGCCCATGTCGGTTGTGGGTCACAACCGGTCGCGCCGCGTCGTCCCAGTCGCGGCAGAAGTACCTCCAATAGCCGCCGCGCCTGACGGCCACAGACCTCCATTTTGAGGCGTGATATTCTTCACTACAGTGGAGCGGGCAGGATCCCGTTGGGGACGGATTAAATGGCAATCGACATCGGCAGGCGGCAATTCATATCCGCGCTTGGCAGCGCGACGCTCGCATGGCCGCTCGGAGTGCGCGCACAGCAGTCGGACAAATTGTTGCGTATCGGTACCGCCAATGCGCAGCCCAGATCCGTGCCGCAATGGGTGGCATTCGAAAATCGGCTGCAAGAACTCGGCCATAATTTCAGCTTCGATTACGTTCAGGTAACTGGTCCCGACGGCTGGAACGACGGCTATCATGAGGTGATCGCGCGCAAGCCTGACATCGTTATCGCAGCCGGTCCGGAAAACAGCTTAAAAGCGGCGGTCGCTGAAGCGGGTGCCTTGCCGATCGTTATGATAGCCGTCGACTTCGACCCGATAGCTCGGCACTACGCAGCGGGCCTAGCGAAACCCGGCGGCAATCTGACCGGCGTCTATACTCAGAATGCCGAACTTGCCAGCAAGCACCTTCAATTGATCAAGCAAGCCGTTCCCGACGTGTCGACTGTAACCGTGTTTAGGGATCGGCAGAACGTTGATTATTGGATGGCTTTGCGGGCGGCAGCGCCGCAACAGAATATCAAGCTTGCGTGGTTCGATTTCGACGAACGACCCTATGACTACGAGCGCGCGGTTGCAAGTATGGCATCGAGCGAGCGCGGTTTCCTCATTGTCATGTCGTCGCCGTTCTTCTTTCTCGATCGCGCAAAATTGGGGGAAGCCGTGCTTCGCCAACACGTGCCGTCGCTGACGCAAGCCCGGGAATCGGTGGTCGCGGGAATGCTCATGTCTTACGGCGCGGACCTTCCCAGCATGTGGGTGCGGGCTGCGGACCATGTCGATTTGATTGCCAAAGGTGCCAGTCCGGGCGATGTGCCAATCGAGCAACCGACCAGGTTCGATCTCGTGATCAATCTCACAACTGCCAAGACGCTCGGTATCACTTTTCCGCCGACTTTTCTCGCGCTTGCCGACGAGGTGATCGAATAGCCCTTTCGCAGTGCATCAGTTCGCGATGGCGAATGTCGCTGACGGGTCATGAACGACTGATTCAGGGTGTCGGCGCAATGTCCGCTTAACAGCTCTTACATGGATCGCCGTTTTCGTCGATGCCCACAAGGTATCGACCTACAACTGGGATGCGATAACAAATCGCAATTCCGGGAATTTTGTCGAAGCAATTGCATTCGCTAGTTACTTTGGGCCGTGATCCGAAGCAAGAAAGTAATTGGCATCTGCGTCTTCATAATTCGATCGGTTGGACTGTGCACCTTATTGAAAAGGTGAGGAGAAATTGGCTTCGTTTTGCCAAAATGCTCTTTCACATCTTTCACTTGTTTATCACGAGAATTCTATCTTTAATAATTCGAACCGAACGCTGGCGTCGACCGAGGGCGCGTCGTGCGTAGCGATCGAGCTTAAGCAATTCTGGCAGCACACGGCGGATGGCCTCGGCTGTGCATTCGGATTCCGGCGACGGCAGCGTCGCCGTCGCCGTCGCCGTCTCACCGGATTCGAATTCTCTGAACACTGCCGTTCTTTGCATCAGCGCCATCCTGACCTGCCTTACTCCCGCCAGGTCAAACTGCGCTTGCGCAGCCGTAAGAGCATTCTCGAGAATGACTTCGTCCGCGGTGTCACCAGCAATCTTGCGAGCCAGCTTTTCGATGCGTTTTGCGAGGTCGGCGCTTGGGACCACGCGGGCGCTAAGTCCGTGGCGATAGGCGTTGCGGCTTGCCCGCTCCTTGCCGGCGCTGGAGCGGGGGCCGCAGCTCTTACATGCATTGCGCCGATTCGCGGCGATTTGCCGTTCGCTGGCCACAGTCAGAGTCAGGCCGCTTTGGGGGGCGTTTCGTCAGCCCTATGTCTGCGTCCCGAGGCTTTGCTCCCAATGATCCGGTCGCTGCTGGCGCCAAGCCGTTGTGCAAGAATGAGGTCACACTCGGCAATGTTGCGGAGCGCCTTGCTGCGGCGCGCCTCATAGGACGCTATCATTCTGTCAAGTGTTGCGAGGTCCGGTGCAGACATTCGGAACGCTTCCGCTTCGATGGCGGATTCATCGATTCCAAATTTCCGCAGCACTTCCGCAACCTTCTTTTTAGTTGCCTGGTCTGTGAACCAATTTTCCGTGAGGATCCGGGCTTGATGCGGGAGCCCACCGAATGCCAGCCGACTGATTAGACTTACCAAGGCAGGGCGAATTTCGGAATTGATGATGGCGGCTTTCCAGCGGTGTCCGCGCACTATATCACAAGTATGGTGGGCGATATCTGCGACATACATCTCCTCGATAATTCCGCGCGGCCGGATTTCCTTATTGAGCGCGACGAAGATCCGGTTGAAATCTTGCGGAGATTCGGTCATCAACAGCGGCGGCTCCGGTAACGGTGGGGATGCGAGCTTAACTGCGTCTGCAAAGCGGATTCGCTCAACCATTTACAACTCCTGTTGCTGTTGCAGCTTTGCTACCGAATACGGTCAGGATTGCTGCGCCTTCGCTCTACGCGGTGGAAGAAATGGAGGCTTACTGAACTCTACTCGTCGACTTCTGCTGCTCCTCGCTCTTCGGCGGCCTCCTCGTTCAGCGCGCGGCAAAGCAGGCGGCCATAAACAATCGGGTAATTGTCAAACAGAGTCTCGAAATACGCGACTGCCTTGCTGTAGCCGTCGCCGTCCGAATCGAGCAGCCGTTGAGCAATGAACAGAGCCTCGGCGATCGTCGGCGCTGGTCGCTTAGATTCGCCATGGATATGAGGCTCGGCACTTATTTGCTGCTTTGCTGCGCCGTAACGGCGTTTTTTTCTTAGGGTTGGACGCGGAAGTCGACGTTTGGTTCGGCGGCCGCAGTTGTAGCGGCGATGAACTTTTCGCCGTGGCAAAGTTCTGCAACTCATTGTGCTCACCTCAAGCAAGGAAACGTGCGTAGCAACGTCTTCGCGCTCCATATCAGTCCGGACGCGACAAGCACGTCCGGCCCAATGAAGGGCACGTCTCAGATAACGGTGGGACTTGCGCACCTCGGGAATGACGTGTGAGGCGCTTGGTGTATACGCGTGCGCCTCTATGCTTCCGGGGCGCGGCTTAATGCTGACGCTCGAAAATGGCAGCGAAGTCCAAATACGATTCGCTTAAAGCATTTCATAGTGTGAAAAATTGGAAATTGTCAATAAGTACGGCCGACGTGGCCGGCATGCGGCGTACAGCCCACCACTAACGCTTCTTGTGTTGGCGGTGCCGCAAGCGGACGCCAACACCGCCGCCGTTTTCGTCGGTAAACTCGACGCCAGCCAACTCAAACGCCCGCCTAAGCGCCTCAAGTGTAGCGTGGCGCGTGTCCGATGCTTCAGCCTCAAACAGGCGCACCGTTGCCACTCCGATATGGGCAGCGTCCGCTAATTCCTGCTGCGTCCAGTCAAGAAGGCCCCGCGCGGCCCTACACTGAGAAGCTGTAATCATGGAGCTCCTGAAGGCCCAAACTGATTGAGTCGTCAATTCGATTGATTTTCGATTGACTCTTGATTCAATTGTTAATATATCATATTATTGATTATCAATTGAACGGGAGATGTCGTTATGCGAATTGATCGATGGTCTGTTAATCGCCGAAGTTTCATCGGCGGGTCGGACGCCAGGGTCGTCATGGGTGGTAGCGATGAGGCCGCTTTGCTGCAGCTATGGCGCGAGAAACGGGGCGAAGTCGAGCCGGAGGACCTCTCCGGAAACCTCATTGTTCAGCTTGGCGTGGCCACTGAGGGGCTTAATCGGCGCTGGTATGAGGCCAATACCGGTCAGGTGATCACCGACGTGCAGCGGCACGTCAAGCACCCGGCGCTGGGGTGGATGGCGGCCACCCTCGACGGCTTGGTCGAGGCTACCGGGGCGGTTTTTGAGGCCAAATTCATGCTGCCGTGGTCATTCTCCGAGGAGGCGGCCGCCGAGAAGTATATGCCGCAGCTGCAGCACAACATGTGGGTGGTAGCGGCGAGGTCGGCGGTACTTTCGGTCATTACTGGGGGCGGCAAGTGGGTGGAGATCACGGCGCACGCCGACCCGCTGTACCAGCATCTTATCGTCACCGCGGAACGCAGGTTCTGGCGCTGCGTGGAGAGCGGTGAGCCCCCTCGCCTCTTCGGTGTCGAGCCGCCCCGACCCCGCATAGAAGCCGTCCGGATTGTCGATATGAGCGCCTCCAATGCCTGGGCGGAGTTCGCTGCCGTGTTTTCGCGGACCCGTTCGGCCCACCTCGAGCATGAACAGGCCAAATCGGAACTGAAGGGTTTGATGCCGGAGGACGCCAAGGAGGCGATCGGCCATGGCATCCGGGCCAAGCGATCTAAGTCGGGAGCGGTGAGCTTTGATCTCCTCAGCGTGGGGGGCGGCCGTGCATAGGTCCAGCCCATCCATCGCCAGCCTGGCTGCGGCCTTGGCCAAGGCGCAGGCCGAACTGGTCAACCCGGAAAAATCCATGACGGCGACCATTCGCTCGGATGAGCGGGGCGGAACGGAGCAGACCTTCCGCTATGCCCCGCTGTCGAGCGGGCTCGACATCGTGCGCAAGACCCTTGGGCAGCATGAGATCGCCACGGTGCAGACGACCGCGATCGATCAGGCGGCCGGCATCGTCAATCTGACCACCGTGCTGGCGCACGCGTCGGGGGAGTGGATCGCCTCGGATTGGCCGGTCTGCGGCATCGCGGAGACCGCCAGCCCGCACCGTATGGGGGCGGCACTGACCTATGCCCGGCGCTATGCGCTGTTCACCCTCGTGGGCATTGCCGGGGAAGACGACATTGACGCTCCGGATCTCACCGCACCGAGGCCAGGGGGATTGGAGACCCAGAAGCCCGGACCCAACCCCAAGAGCCATCTCAACGGCGGTCGTTCGGCTGCGCCCGGACCCATTCCAGGCCGCCGGGCTGGCACGGACAAACCCAGCACCCCCATGCTCGATGCCACGGCATCTGCCGCGCTGCGCGAGCAGTTGGTGGCGGAGCTGCAAGCCATTGCGTCGGAGCACGATGCGACGGCCTGGGCGCAACGGATTCTCGGGGCAAAGAACCGATTGATTGCGGCCGATGCGCGGCAAGTCGAGGACGTGTTCGCAGCCAAGCTGGCGTCGTTTGCGCCTGCCACGAAGGCCGGGGACGCTCCGGCGCGGAGGTCACCCAGCGAGCTTGTGGCATCGGTCGACCGCTGGGCGCCAGAAGCCCTGGAAACGTCATCCGGCGGCCGTGAGGTCGACAAGAGCCATTTGGCCCATCCCGAGCCGCGCCGCGTTCGCGACAAGGAGCATGTTCGGTTCGTGGCCAAGCAGCCGTGCCTGGTTTGCGGCCGCAGGCCGGCCGATCCCCATCATCTGCGTTTTGCCCAGCACCGCGCACTTGGACGCAAGGTGAGCGATGAGTTCACCGTGCCGCTGTGCCGGGGTCACCACCGGGAGGTGCACCGTTGCGGCGATGAAGCCGCATGGTGGATGAAGGCCGGTATCGATCCGACCATCCCGGCCCGTGCGCTATGGCTGGAGAGCCACCCGCTACCGACGGCTTCGAACAAGACCGACCTGGAAGGCACCACCACCCTCCTCGCTGTCAACACTGGAGACAGCCAGCGCGGGCGGCCGACGGCCAAGGGGGGCCCAAAATACAAAACGAAGCCAATTATCGCGGCTGGCCCATCGTCCGGTTTGAGCAGGCGGACGCAGGGTATTTAGTTCGAGATTTAGAATGCATGCAGGTTGTCACAGCAATGAGCAAGCTAAAGAAAAATTCGCACTGGGGATCGACACTTGGCGAATTTCTCGACGAGGCGGGCATCCGCCATGCGGCTAAGGCGGAGGCAGTCATCCGTGTAGTGGCATGGCAACTCAGTGAGGAAATGACGCGCCAGGGCATGAGCAAGGCCCGATTGGCGAAGTTAATGAACACGAGCCACGCTCAGGTCGACCGGATTCTCAAGGCAAAGGGCAACGTAACGATCGAGACTTTGCAGCGCGCCGCTGAGATCGTCGGTCGGAAGCCGCGACTTGAATTGGTGTAGAGACAGTTCCCCATGACTTCGCCCAGACAGATCGAGGCCAATCGGCGCAACGCATGCAAAAGCACCGGTCCAATTACTGAAGAAGGCAAAAAGCGTTCGCGCTGCAATGCGGTCCGCCACGGGCTCACCGCCGAGACGGTGATCGGTGCCCTTGAGGATGCGGAAGATTACGACGCATTCCAAGCAGCTATCATTGCGGATTACGATGCCCAATCGGCCGTAGAGCGGGAGTTGGTGTTGCGGTTGTCCAGTGTGCTGTGGCGACTGCGCCGCGCCACGACAATGGAAACCGGACTATTCGAAATACAAGCCGACCAATTGCGTGCGTTCAAACAAAGCCGCCGAACTCAACCAATGTCGCGAGAGATTATCTACGAAGGGTTCGGACCGGCTGATTCTGTCGATCCCGACGTCGATCGAGCATCGCTGGGCACAACAAATGGAACGCAAGACTTGGCCAGTTCGGGGCGCCAAAGCGTTGATCCCGCCATCGACCTTGCACGTTGCTTTCTGCGTCTGGCCAATCTGCCCAGTTACCCGCTCGACCGTCTGAGCCGGTATGAAGCGGTCCTTTGGCGCCAGGCCGGTCAGATCCTATTTGCGCTCGACGCCTTGGATCGGCGCAAACCACGGGACAGAATGCGCCGTTTCCATTTCGGTCGCCGGCAAGACCTGCCGGACCGATAGACGCGACCACGGTCGAGCTGCCGGACCTGCCCATCTTCGCAATCGATGTACAGCTTGGCTGGGACCGCCGAGCAATCGGAATACATAGTTTGCGAAATTGGGTTTGTTTCGCTAATTCTCGTGGTCGGTCCTTGGGAATCTGCCAACGAATTGAAATTTCTAGAATTGGCTACAGCTACTAAAATTATGCTATTTGATTACTATGAAACGGGACGAAGCCATAAGCCGATTGACGCAACACGAGGCTGATTTAAAACGGCTCGGTGTCGAACATCTTTACATATTCGGCTCAACCGCGCGCGGCGAGGCGAAAGAAGATTCCGACGTTGACCTGTTTTTCGATTACGAAAAGGGAAGGCTCGGCCTCTTTGAACTGATGGATGTGAAGGAGTATGCTGCCAGTATACTCGGTGGTAAAATCGACATTATGACGCGTGATAGCCTGCACAAGACCCTACGGAAGCAGATTGAAGAAACCGCCGTACGCGTGTTCTAGTGGCTACACGTTCGCTCATTCCCCGCCTGACTGACATCATCGAGGCTATCGAACGCATCCATGCCGTATTGGCGGATTTGCCTCTCGATGCTTTTGAGAGCGATTGGCAACGGCAGTGGCTCATAGAGCGCGGTGTCGAGATTATTTCCGAGGCAAGTCGGCACCTCACGGATGAGCTGAAAGCTCGTCACCCAGAAATTTCCTGGGAGATAGACACAACGACTGTTGAGCTGGCGCACCTGCCCTCTACGCGACCGATGAGCGAGCCGCCTAAATCCAGAAGCTTGCCTCGTTTATGGACGGTTCGGGCTGACCGAACCGGTCAGCGGGTCCGGCACCCCACGGTAGGGAGCCCGCAAAGCGCCCGGGGAGGCGCGTGTGTGCGGCGGCACCGACACCTCCCCGTCCGCTGTTACCGGCCGGCACTCAGCATAGCCGACGCACGATCATGTAGCGGCCGAATTACCGAACTGTTAGCGTTACCGGCCGGCTCCGCTTGTGGGCGCCACTGGCGAGTGTAGCTTGGTCTTGAGCAGCACGTACCCTCTGCTCGCCTTGTCTAATCCTACTGGCCCCGCTTCGCTCGACGCGGGGCTTTTTTTGTGCCGCACTTTTGCGCACTCAAGAGTTTGTTTATGCCAAGGATTTCTATCGTCCCCTGCCAGCGCAGCCCGCTTCTGGGGGCGACGGCTTCGGAAAATAATAGAAGTGGGCGGGTTTGTGCATCGCCCCGCGACCAGCGGGCTTGAAGATAGCGCTGGCGCGGCCGCAATCACGGCCCCCGAGAACTGGGTTCGCACAAGTAACATAGGAAACCTTGCAGCATGTGCTGCGTTATTTATGGCAGCGTCACCGCACTGGCTTTGGCTGGAGACGGACCATGATCACCACCCGAAAAATGTTGCCCTTATTCGCCGCACTCATTGGTGTCACGCTTGCGTCAACGACGAGCGTGTCAGCGCTGACTGTCGAGGTCGCAAAGAAATGTTCCGCCCTGACCGCCAAGGCTTTTCCTCAGAGCGAGACTGGCAATCCTGCTGCAAGGAGCGGCGGAGGGACGGGACTATCACAGCACAGTTATTTTCAGAAATGCGTGTCGAATGGGGGTAACGAAGATAGTGCCACACCCGAGGGCGGGCCATGAATCCGTCCCGCGACATGGCGCCACGTTTTCGCTAGTCGCGCTCATCGATGCAGATCGTCGGTCGGCTTAAACTCCGAATTTTGGGCCGTGTCTCCGTTTGAGAATTCCCTTGCTATGGCTGTCTGAGACCGAGCGGCAAGCATCAAACGATCCGCAATGGGTCGGTCGCCGCTGCCTTTACTTACACGCGCATCCCGACGGCCGCCCGGCCGCGTAACAAGGACCAGAACAGACAGTTCCGGCTTGAGTCGTGCAGATGCATAAGTTCTTCCACGCAACGCGCTGGGCTTCCTGACAGGTCTTTGTTGTCACTGGCGAATTGTCGCGGCATGGTTTCGATGACTCTGCACTAGCGGCCATGCTCAGCAGTACGATGCTGCTCGCAAGCAATAGCTGTCGCATGTTCCTCTCCGTCCGGACCTTCAGCGCCGCCGGTTGGTTCGCGAGCTCTGCTTAGACGACCGAATAGGGTCCAAATCAATTTGGTACTGTCCGAATTAGGACATCCGCCCCCGCTGCGGAGACATTGAACATGTGTTCAACTCCTCCGTCGGGCAACCCTGTCGCTTCGCCTTCGCCTGCGACCGTGTCAGTAGCAAGCGCCTCGTACGCGCCGCTCGCTGAGGACACACGATCCCGTGATGGCGACTAGGAGCAGACGCGGTGAGTATCGGTCACCGTCTCGCCCCGCTGCGGGGCGTTATAATGACTGACCACGGTGTGGCAACCGCTGTCATAGTAGTCATCATCGATGTTGGAGGGCGGACCGTTACGGATGGTTTGGGCGTTCGCGGCCGCGATCGACGTGGCGATCAAAGCCGCCATCATCGAGAGTGCCAGAGCAGTCTGTTTCATTGCCACGCTCCTTCTCTTTTATTCCTCCATGTTAACCTTACTACCTCCGGCCTGTTCCGCCCTGGGCGACGGAACTCGCCCACCCGGTTAGCCTTAGGGCCATGGGTGCGAAGCGGAGATTGGCACGACTCTGGGCGGACTCGGCGAACGACGCCGGTGGTTCAGCGGGTCAAGCCCAAAGTTGATGTTTCTGCAGCGAGATTTATCGGCCTAGACTCGCTAGGTACCGGGGACAAGTGTCGTGTGCTCGGACCAACGACCGGCCTACTGGTGCGTCGCAGCAAAGATCGATCGCCGATGACTGCTAGGTCATTGCATCGCGACTGCGGAACGCCAACTGTTGATCTGTCTTATTGTTTAGACCTGATTGCGGGTGCGAGGCCTCGATTAGTCGAGTCCGACAATGCGCGTGATCCGTTGGCTGGTTATGGTGCCACTGGTGGCCGTTTTGGCTGGCTGCGGCAGCCAAGGTCCCAAAGGCGATGCTGGCCCGCCCGGACCGCCTGGCCCAAAGGGCGATGCCGGCCCGGCTGGCCCTGCCGGTCCGCAGGGGCCACGCGGCCCAGCCGGGGCTCAGGGCGAAGCTGGACCGGCGGGCCAGGGAGTTCGCGTGGTGCAATCGACGTGTGTGTCGGGAAACTGCACAATCACCTGCCGCGACAATGAAGTGCTAGTCACCGCTTATTGCGGACCGAATCGAAACGCTGCGACCTATCTCGCCGAGCGCACTGCCTCATGCGGCGTCGCGGCCAATGCGGCCAATGGTCCGCTGATTGTCGTCTGCGTTGGAGCGCCGCAATAGCCCACGGCGTCGACCGTCTGAGTGATCCAGGCGGCGCCGCATCTTGTGAGGCAATCCTGTGGTGCCAGGTCGGCCATATCCTATTTGCGATCGATGTTTTTGATCGCTGCAAACCGCGGCATTAAAGACGCCGCCTTCATTCTCCGCGGTCGCGGCAAAATCTTTCAGTGTTCCTGCTCAATCTGATCGAAACAAAGACGAAGGTCTGCGATGACCTCGCTCGTTACCGCAAATGCGATGGTTCCAGCCTCGGCCGTCTCAATCGCCAAAGCTTTTGTGCCGGCTGGCGTGACTGCAGCCCAAACACGGCGCGCCGTTATCACCGGGATGTTGTCGCTTAACCGCCAACCGACCATAGGGGCCATCCCTTGTTGGCCCGATACTACCTATTGAAACTGCTTTGTCACGTTATAATCGGCTCTAGGAATGTAATTGGCGAGGGCAGACCTTGTTCCCATGTCTTCATCACAAAGTCGCTTCGATGATTTCGCCAAGCGGATCCCTCGTGCCGCGGGATAATTTTTCATCAGTGCAATAAAACCGCACAACCTTCTTATTGAACAGACACTCCGCAGATGCCTCGATTGTTGCCAATCACGGTTACTGAAAATGAATCCTCGCCCTTGTAATCGCAGCGGGCCACGTACGAGAAGCCGTATCCCTGAACGCTGGGCAAGCCCATCCCGCCGCGGGCGGCCTTGCGACCGATCCTTCACATGCACCAGCGTTCCGATGCTAGGCCGCATCTTCCCACCTGGTCGATCGAAGAAAGTGCCGCGTGCGTCATCGTGCGGGAGGGCGACAAGCCGGCGCGCTGGTGTATGTTTATTGCGAAGGGGCGCTGGTTGTCATAATCAAGGACGCAAGGTGTTTCACGGTTTATCGATGACCACGTGACAGGGATTGTGGGAGTCGCATTTCGGCACCTCGTTGGAAAAATAACGACGCAAATCAAGGACTGCCATCCATGTTACAAATTGAAGAGCAAGCATCGTCGCAAAAATGATTACCAGAAGATTGCGTCGGAGCCACGCCAGAAGCGCCCCAAAGCGTTGCAGTGGTTCGACTTCATTTAGCCAGTCCATCATTTGATCCCATGCTCACGGGGTGTGTTTCGGAAGTCGCTGACTTCTGTGCTCCGCGCAATACTCCTCAGCAACGTTCGACTTCGATAGGCTTTTCCAGTTTGCCGAACAGTGCTTTCGGCCAGCAGGATCGGCACGACAACGCGGGGATAAGGGCCGCCACAGCAGCGTCGCGGTGCAGTCGAGCGCGCGTAAATCGACGTCGCCGATAGCGCGGCAGGCCGGACTGCGCCCGCAGGACCCAATAGGCTGCTGCATGAAGGCTGGCCCACCGTTTATGAAATCATCTGGCGATCTTGAGATTTTCGGCGGACGATTTACCGCGGTTTTCCACGACCTCGTATTCGATCGCTTGGCCCTCGTTCAACGAGCTTAGTCCCGCACGTTCGACGGCGGATATGTGCACGAATACGTCCTTCCCGCCGCCGACCGGATGAATGAACCCGTAGCCTTTCGTCGGGTTGAACCACTTAACAGTGCCTTTCGCCATTGTGGCTATCTCCAAGCTCAGATCGCAAATCGAAGCATTTTAGCACGGCGATACATTGGAGCCGCAGTGTCGCTTTTAAGTCACGCTCGATAAACAAGACCTGTGGATAACCAGAGGATTTGATCGACATCGCGACCGCCGCCGATAGGCTGTTGCCGGATGTGGGTGGCGTGGGGTGGCAAATGTCGGTGCTTGACGCAGTCGAATCCTTCCGAAGGACCGCCTTTCTATTTCGAAGACAAGTATCCATTAGACGCGATGGCGCGGATTTCGTCGTGGCGTTCGAGCCCGACAACATTATCGTTTTTCGGCACGGCGAAGCGAATGCCCTAAGAAAGGTCTGCAATTCGCTGCGATGGGAAATTGTAAAAGACACAACTCCCGATCCAAACGACCTTGCATCTTGGTAGCGCTGCCGTCCCGCTTCCCGCCCCTTGGGCTTGTCACTCTGGTTGGAGGTGACGATACTTGGGGTTATGGGCGGGACTAGTGCCGTTTTGACGTCGGTGAAAAAGGGCGACCTTTGGCGTGTCAAAATCGCATGGCCCAATGGCAAAACCAAATATTTTGGCAAGTTCAGGTCAGAGCTAGAAGCCCAAAAATGGATCGGCACGCATAGTTGGCTGACGGAACGCGCTACCCAGCATATGGAAATTAAGCGGCCCCGCGGTTTAGTCAGCGGGCGAAAAGGCGTGGCCGACGTCGCGACCGAACAAGCCGATGTTGGCGAGCCGGGGTCCGAACGTCAAGGAAAGGACTGACTCGCTTCCAATGTCCGAAGGCCATGTCACGCCGCTACAAGCCAGCACAGCTTAATACTCGGGGACAGCATTGCGTGCTTGGCGAGCAGCAATCCCAAACATCAGGCAGCCATCGATTGCTTGGCGAACTTGATTTGATGGGCTACACCCTCGAGCCCGTACTTGGACAACCGCTCCCTCAGCTGGTTGGCGCACGTCGCCCCACGAAACGGAATAGCAATGACTGACCGCGAAAAAAGCTTCAAAGACAAGCTCGAGTTTCAAATAGCTCTTCGCAAGATCGACAGTGCATTTGAGGCGTGCAGCAGGTTTGAAGGGGCGGACAGACAAACGCTTTTTGAGACAATAGGAAACCTGCTATGTCAGCACGCCCCGCCGGTTCCCGTCGAAACACCTCTGTCAGCTGACGAAGCACCGCTCCTCTTTTGCGATCGCTGCTTGGAATTAGCGGGCGCTGCCCCAACCGAGGAAATTCGGGAGGTTCTCCTCAAGATTGCGGATTGGTGCCAAGCCGAGCTGGAGCCAGAGCAGAATGCCGCATTGGACCCTTCGTAATAACGCGCGGTGTCACCGCTATCCTTGGCGCCGCTCAGCAAATGCTTTTGCAGTTTGGCGACGTTCGCGGCGAGTTTCCTCGCAGCAAAAACATTGCTCGGGACGCCCTTGAGCACTCATGCGAAATTATTGAACGGACACGTGGACGCTGATGATGGAATTTCCGTGGATGCCTCGATTGGTGCCAACCACGGTTACTGAAAATGAATCCTCGCCCTTGTAATCCCGAGGGGCCACATATGAGAAGCCGTAGCCCTGAACCATCGCCTCGCCAAACTTTGCCGGCGCGCTAATGGCGACACTTTCAAGTATCATCGTACCTGACCGAAGTCCGCGCAGACAGGTTTTCCCGCTGGGAATGATGATCGACCAATTCAAGGTATCAGAATCGAGTTTTGCAGGAGGTCCCCCGGGGACACAATCACCCGCCTTGGCCGATTGAGCTCCAACAACGAGCCAGGTCATCAACAATCCCACAGCGAGGCGCATCGAGAACTCCAAGTTGTCAGATCCGAACCCCTAGCTAATACACACCCGGCACCAAACGGGCGGTCCGCGCGATGTAGTCTCCGTATTCCGGAAAGACCTGAAATAGCACCCGCTCCTCGTTTTTCATGCGCTGAAGTTGGAACACGCATAGCAATCCCAGCAGCAACAGAGCCCATGTCGACAGGTACTGCAGCGCAACTCCAGTCATGGCAACGATCTCGCCAAGATAAAGGGGATGGCGGATGAAAGCATACGGACCCCAAGTCACGAGTCGCCGAGCCTCCGGCAGGATGCTCATGGAGCGCCCGAGTACGAGTCCTGCGCAAATCGCAAAAGCAGTACCGCAGATGATCAAGAGAAGCGAGGCTAGATAAACCGCCGAGGAAAGCTCTTGCGGCGGCAGTATCACGATGCCGACGCCGAGAAATGTGCCGGCCATAGCGGCGCAGCGCGGAAAGAACCCTACCGCAGTTCGCTGCGGAACCTGACGCACTGCAAATACTACGACCAAAACCGAGAAGAAAACCAGCGTGGTAATGTGCGAGACGGTGCTGAGGACAAGGCTAGCGGGGAGCACAGATGGATCGGTCTGGATGACCAGTTTGACAAGCGTGATTTGTCGAACCACCAATGGCAGCATCTGCGTCGCGCAAAACACGAACCAAACGATGAGTGGCACGGCAGCGAACAGATCGTAGAGCTTGGTTCGCCGAATAGCCTCGAGGTGCCCCCATACCGCTGGGCCCAGGTAAAGCGTTGAAGCCCTCAATTTCATGGAAAACGAGCCAACGGCCACGGACCTACCGGGCCGCCGAGCGCAGATTTGAATTCCTGCCGTCCGATGGCGATGACCATTTTTTACGCACCCCAATGATCGCGCCCCCTCGCAACGGATTGAAGGATATCACGCACTGATCGGCAAGTCCGTCGCCGACCTCACGGTGGTCCTAGGCCCGTGGGGACCTTTCCCCGTGGCCGGATTCGAAACGCGCGGCAATTATTCGATCCTCTCGTCGGCGCGGATTTAGCCGGGTATAAGGTAGAGGGATTCGCGTGTGATCTGGGTGTAAGCAAAGCGACAAATTGAGGGTGCTTAGGTAGGCTGGCTAGCCTTACCCCGGGACGTCGGTTGAGACCTGCCCACCATCACACCCTCCCCTGCAGATGCGCAATTCCGATGGCGCAACCCACGGCGTTCTTGCTCGCCAAGCCAATGCCGCGTAACGTCCGCCTCGGCAAAGTCCGTCTCTCAATGTTCAACAAAGAGTGGTACATCCCTTAGCCGTAGGATCGCAGTTATGAGGTTAACATTCCAAAAAACGGCAAGACTTTGCCTATTTGCGGGTGCGATCGCGCTTCCTATGACGCCGCTGAGCATTCAGGCGCAGCAGCCGGGACAGCCCACTACACCAGGACAGCCTGCTACACATGAGCTGCCAGGACAGCTCACTTCGGAGCAGTTTATAGCCCACCCAGACCAACTCCTGGAGAAATTTCCGACCGGTGGCGCGGTAATGATTACTCAGGTCCGCGAGCTCACACTCGCCAATCACGCCAATCTCCCCTACCTCTTAGACGTTTTGGCTAGAGCCAATCACGACCAAGGAATAGCCATCGGGACGGCCCTCGGCCAGGCGGCGATTGCCTCGGTAAAAAGCGATCCAGCTTTTGCCACGGCTATTCAGCATGCGGTCGCCGAAAAAAGTCTCGGCCGGGCCGCTGGCGCCGGAAGTAATGATGGCGGCGGATCCACTCAACCAAAAATAGGCAGCACGGTCACGACTGTAGACCAAGTCGAGGGAGAGACCGAAAAAGGCGTTCAAACCATCACCACCGGCACCGCAGTCTATGCGGAGGAAGTGGTGCGCACAGGTGTTTCGGGCAAGGCTCAAATGCTGCTTGCCGACCGCACCAATCTGGCCGTCGCGCCGATGACGACAATCCGGCTCGACAAGTATGTATATGACCCTAGCGGCGGAGGGCAGGGCAATGTGGTTCTCGTGGCAACTTCGGGAGCGTTTCGCTTTATCACGGGCCAGCTGCCACACGAAGACTATCAGATCAAGACGCCTGTTGCGACTATGGGAATTCGTGGCACCCAGTTCATCGTCGTGGTTTGTGATAGTGCAGCGGCTGCTCGTACCGGATGCGGAATTCAGCTTCAAGTGATCTCCGGTGCGGTGGTGGCGAACACCATTTCGGGGCGATCGGTTACATTAACGGCCGGCGAGCTCGTGTCAGTCGACTCTCAGGGCAATCCTTCACCTATCACACGAGTAGTCGACCCTATTGTGAATTTTGCTGATTTAGGACCAGCCTTGACTAATCTTTCGTACGCCGACGCGCTGGATGCGTTCTCCGCCGTGGCCGGTGACGTCTCGATCGGTGCGACGGATGTGGTCGGCGGCGGCGGCGGGGGCTCGGATGCCCCGCTTGGCGGCGGGGGCGGGGGCGGCGGCATCGTGGTGCCGCCCACTGTCCCATCAGCAACACCACCGCCGACGACATTTGGGACATTTGGTCCCCCCACCCCGCCCACGGGCTTCCCCGTGAGCCCACAATAGGGCGTTCATCGACGCGGTCGCTGCTGGGCGTGAAGGTGCGTTTGGTGCCATCGTATCCGTCGTCGGATGCTCGAGATAGGTTTGGCGCCGATCTACTAGCGCCCGACGACCGGCGAGCCACATCCGCAGCACAAGACCTATCCGTATCTGCTGCGGCATCTGACCATCGACCGGCCGAACCAAGTCTAGTGCGCAGACGTGACTTACGATGCGCAGAGGCTTCCTCTACCTGGTCGCGGTGAGCACCAGGCCCAGCTTAAGCGGCTTGTGTTGGGCATTCCGCTCTTGCGGCGGCGTGGCCGGGTTCGAAACGCGCCGCAATTATTCGATCCTCTCGTCGGCGCGGATTTAGCCGGGTATAAGGTAGAGGGATTCGCGAATGATCTGGGCGCAAAGCGGCAAGTCGAGGGTGCTTCGGCAGTAAAATGCTAATCCAGCGCGTGGCAAAATATTGCGGCGTGGCCGGCATGATCCTGATCGTGATCTTCGCGCTGGGCCCCGCGAATTGGCAACCCCGCAGCGGACTCGGTTGGGGGGCCGACCACTTCCTTGGCTATTTCGCGATCACGTCGGTACTTTGCCTCGCTTGGCCGCGACCTTTCGTGGTCGGGGGAGCCATCATGGTAATCTCGTCGCTTCTGGAAGGTCTGCAAGCCTTCACACCAGATCGCTCGGCCAATGTTCTGGCTGCGCTATCCGGCGCAGCCGGGGCCCTGGTGGCGGCCGTGCTTGCTGAGCTCTTCATCCGAGCACGTAGGTGGCGTGCTGGCTAGTCTTGTCGCCAAGCTCAAAGCGAGCTCGTTAATCCGGGGGAATCTCTGACCGCGACCATTCGATCCAATGGCTCGCGGGGAGTTGAATGGACCTTCCGCTACCGCGCCTCTGTCGACTGGATTACCGCCGCAGCCGTCGCCAATCGCACTGATGGATGCAGCGTGTGGAACCTTCAGTGCTTACAAAGCCCTACGTATTCAAGAACCTTAGTTGCAATTGCTTTTTGACCAGCCGCATTTGGGTGCCCATCGACATTCACATTGTAAGGTTGCTGCACCATCGATCGTAAAGCTGGAGCCATATCGATATAAACGAACTTATTCTGTTCCATGTACTGAATAAGGTCGCGACGAATTTGATCTTCCTCAGCCGTCAATTTCTTATAGAAATTATGGTCGCCGGCCACCTTCACCTTGTCTACGAAGACGCTCTCTTTCGTCGGAAGCAAGATAAATGTTGCAGCCATGTCATTTTCTTTTGCCAAATGATCGATACTTTGTACGGCCCACCGAGTAAGCCAGATCCCAACTTTGATTCTAGGGTCGTCGATGTTCTCGGCGACTTCTCGGTATCGCGATGTTAAGATTGTTCTCCAATCTGTCCCATCAAAGATTGATGCATATTCCAATTGTTTAGGTGTAAGCGCAGCGACGGCTGTCTCAAATTCGTCGCTTAATACGGTCCGTGGAGGAAATAATTTGTTTTTAACGGCCCTTGCCAAACCCCATAGTGACGAATTTTGAGCTAAAAAATACCTCAGTGACCAAGCCCGTTCCTTCTCGGCGTCCGTTTGCCGCTCAGCGTCCGTTGGACCGATGCCGTAAAAGTCTTCAACCTCAAGCGAAAGGGGATTATGTTGCTCCCGCTCCAAAGCGCTATTTAGCAATTCCTTTGGGACGGGATATCTGCTGGGACTTCGAAGGTACATTTCCCAATTATCGTAAAAGTCATTACCAAAATATATTCCAACCAACATAAATCGCGGCTTATATCGCACAGCTCGTCGAGCCAACACCTCGTATTGCAATGGCCCATATCCTCCTAAAGCCATGCTGTAAACTCGGCAGGAGCTAAGCGTTTCAAGCATACGTGGCCAAGATTGATCCGCGGCCACGGTCGTGCCGTACGTATGCGAATCCCCAATCGCAACAACATCGGCTGTCTCGGGTATGACAACATTGCGAAATCCATTTACGTCATGTTCTGGAAATTTCGGATTTCCTCTTATTCCCAGCTCATCATCTGGAAGGCTGTAAGGTTCCGAAAGTGATCTACCACAATATTGCGGAGGACATAAAACTGCCTCGACTTGAGGAAACATGCGAGCCTCAATGTGAAGCAAGCTTTCCAAGAGGACAATCGTGATAACAGTCGAAATAGAAATAGCTGATGCCGTAAAAATTAGTTTGCGGCTTCTAGATCGCATCTTCAGGTCCGGAGATTCCAACATGTGCCTGCATTTTCGTTTGCGGTACTGGGTCGAAACTTCCCATATCGCCTACTCAAGCTCAATCACCGATATGTTTCGAACTCTTTTCCCGTCAGATCCTTCCCTGTAGGAGCGCAATTCCGATCGCGGCTAAACAATGTGCATGCGTTAACATTGGGGCGGGAGACGCGATTGACTGCAAAATGGTCGCGCGCGACATGGTGATTGGCCAGATGCCCGGTTCCGGGCTCCACCCAGTCGATGAAGCACCAGCCTTCGCAAAAAAGCAAAACAAGCGATTGCTCAAGCGACCAGTATCAGGACGGATGACTGCCATCTCCTGAATGGAGTCGGCCACGTAGCCAGTTTCCTCAGTGAGCTCCCGCGCTGCTGCTGCCAGTGGCGTTTCGCCGGGATCGACGTGACCGCTGGGAAGCTCCAACGTCTCGGCCTCGACGGCCGGGCGATATTGTCGGACGAGAATGAGCTCGTCGTTGCCAGTCAGCGCAACAATCGAAATATAGTCGGCACACTTAAGTGCATAATATGGTGCGTCATCTACTGCGAGCTGCTTTTCCTCGAGCGAAAACCAACTGGTTGCATAGACGATGCGCCTTGCACGAATCTCAGGCATGTTTGCCGCTCCAGCCGAAGCCAGTTACAGGGGTGAGGTCGACGTGGCGTTCTATGATCGGATTGCTAGGGGGACAAGCACTTCTCTGCGCTCTGCTATTTGCGCTTTGTTTGCATTTTGTGGACAAGGCTATTTGATCGAATAACCGGTGATGGCAAATCGCGCTCCTCCGCCGCTCACACGGACGCCGTGACCATAGAAGCAGCCACCGCCAAAGGCAAAGCCCACGTTGCCTAGATTTGCCGTGGCCTGCCTAAAGCCGGACGCCGCCGCGGTGCTCGCATTTGCTCTTTCGCCGAGTACGCTCGTCCATTGACTGAGATCAGTCAGCAAGGCCGTCAGGTTTGCCCGACCGGAGGCCAGTTTGTACGCTACGCTATTCGACCACCACCTGAAGTATTCTTTGCCGTTCGTTCCCGATAAATCGTCCCCATTCTCTTCCAGCAGAAAGCGGACGTGCGCTGGATAAATGCAGTTGTTGTCAGGTTGAAGATCGTAGACGAATTCAGGCCTTCCGGTCGTCGTCACTAAGATGCCGGCATCGACGTATCTCGACGCTGCCATTTTCACGCCGGCAAGGACGTAATGTACCGAGTTTGGATCGGACGGAAAATTAAAGTACCATCCTCCGCCCTTCCGCGGTGTTGGATGCGGAGGCATTCCCGGCGAGTAGAGAATCGACCAAGTCTGGGCTTTCAATAGACCGACGCTCGAACTCGGTGCCGGCGCCGCCGCAAAACCTTGCAAGTAGACCGCGAGCACCAGAAATCCTAAGATAGACAGCACTTTTGCCATCGTTGCCTGTTTATATCGCTCGGTCAGAACCGTAAGCCGCTTTGACAATTTCGCAAGTGTCGATCTCCCCGGCGAGATCGTCAAGCTATTGGCGAGGACCTTTTAAACGGGTGCCGTCTTTGCATGTGGCAAGCCGCGGGCGACATGCGTTGATTTTAATGGAACAACCGATAATAGATGTATTTGATAATCTCATTCTGGAAAGCGATGAGGCCGTGATCGTCGCGCCACCAATTTTCGCGTGTGAAATCCGACTGATCGAAGGCCAAGACCTCGATGTGAATGCGACTCCCGAAAAACACGCGGTGGAATATCCAATGCACGCGGCGGGAAGAAAATATTTCTATTGGAATGATAATTGCTGTGACCTTGTGACCATCCGCCCACGCCCGCAATTCCACGGCCTCGTCATTTGTGTTGCGGTTCGCAACTCCAAATGTCTCAATGGCAGCGGCCGGGACGCCGAGCTTCATAAGTGCTTGGCGATTCGTTTCCGTATGTCCCTGGATAATGCCTGCCTCGACAGCGTGACTTTCGGCCACACGCGAAACCAACACCTTATTGGCGAGGCCTCTGTGGTACAGGTCGGCTGAGATGATGGGCCGGTCGTCGACTCCCCCTCCCAAGACGACAACCGAGTCGGCGTGTGTTGGTTCATCGGATACAATCCAAAGATTGGCGGCACCTCGTAGTAGTGGGGCGCGTTCAAGCCACGCCATCGCTGCCAATGCTCCTAGCACGCTTAAGACGATGCCGAGGCGGCGAACGCGACCTTTCCAGGTCACCGACCGCAACGGCGGGTCCAAGCGGACTTCACGTTTTCCATCTGCATTGGGGGCCTCTGCCATATACATGAACAGCTTGCGCGATAGGCCTTGTGCATCAGCCGCAGCCTGAAGACATTGTACCTTCAGTGGTAAATGAGCGAAACCATATCTCTTATGCCGATCGCAGAAGCAGCGGCTAGAATCGAAGAAATAAATCCGGCAATCCATAAGACCCTTCGATCCTTTGGAATCCAGCGATCGAGCGCAACGAGCGCAAACGGTACGATCGGCAGTGCGAACCGAGGAAAACTTCCTCGTGTCCAGTACGATGAATTGTAGGTATAGAGAAAAGCCAGATACGCTGCAGCAAAAAGAGATTCTACCGGAAAGTTTCGAGCAAATTGATGGAACCTCCTGGTGACGACCATGGCGACCGCCGCCAGCAGGACCCCAACGATCCAGCCGTAGGTGACCAGCAAATTTGTCCAAGGCACCGAATAGTCGATAGTCCCTTTAACAATTGCGTAAAACGGCCATCCGATTGGCAGCCCGTTATCCCAATTTGTTTGGTAGCCGCCGACATTGGCCAGCGGATTGCCGAAGTAAGTTGCCAGCGGAACAATATAGAGACCGCCCACTATCAGCCCAACGAGGGACGCAAGGGCGAATTTCCGGAATTCGCGTCGCCACAGCAGCACCACACCAACCGCTATAAGGGCCAACAAACCCATCGGCCTCACCACGGTACTGCATGACGCCAGGAGCGCCCCCATCAGCCAGCAATTATTTCTTACCGCAAGGAACGTCCCGAACAGCAGGGCGACAAACAGCGGCTCCGCACCTCCGAGAAACGAGCGCTGCAGCCAGTCGAAGTTGAGAACTGTGAAGAAGCCTGCGATCCAGCCACCCCACAATCTGTGCGCCAGGGTGACACTGGCGAGAGATGCACCAAAAGAAACTAAGAGCAGTGCAGTGCGAATGGAAGTGCCGGTCAGAAGCGAAATTCCGGCAACGACATAAGGAAGACCCCAAAAGTGTCTAACAGTAATATTGTGAAAGTCCCAACTCCGAATTGCGGACGCAATCGCTATGTATGTGTAATTATCTCCGAATTGGTCCACCACCGCAAAGTAATTTCGGAATGCCGAAATCACCGTCACAAACACAACGTAACCTACGAACAAAAGCGCGAGTACACTCCGCAGGGATGGGGACGCCTCGATGCTTGCTTGTGCTACGCCCTGTTTATGCTCCAACAATAGTGTCCCCCAATATTTTAACGTATTGGACGTAGAGGTTTGAGTGACGGTGATCCACCTGCTCGACGCCGCACGCATAAGGCGGCAGACGAGGTTCGATCCGCATCCACAGTTCATCGCTCAGCCAAAGCAGAATTATTGCGCACGATTCCCTCCCCTTCCAGAAACTAATCAGGGCCGTATTGCCACTGTGGAAAAATTAATGAGTTCCGACCCTAAGTAGGTGTATTACGACAGGTGTGGACAGTGAGGAAGATCGGCATTGCCGTCCTTTTTTGCAATCGAGCAGTACACTCCACCTCTTGTCCTGACAACGGGGCTATCCACGTTCATTGGGCTGTGGAGCGTGGGCAGGATAATTCTTTTTTGTGTGCGCGTACGACTGCCGTCCCCTTGGAGCCAGCTAACCGCGGTTTTGCTCGGCATTCAAGTGCTGAGTCTCACGGTCCAAATCTTCGGCATCGCCGAAATGGAATCGCGATCAGTCCTAATCGCAATCTGGTGGGTAATGGTCACCATCGGAGCGGCGATGCTCCTGTTTCGAGTTCATTCGAAACTTTTGAGCCCGTTTTCGACATCAGACCGGCTGGCGCTGCTGCCGGCCGCGATTGTGGGCGCGGCAATTACGACCAATATGCTCGTCGCGCTCGCACCGTCCACTAAGATCGACGAGTTGTATTACCACATGCTCGTTCCCAGCCGCATCGTATCGGATGGAGCGCTTCGCTTTTACCGCGAGCCATGGGAAGGCGCGATCTGGCCGGATATGTTGTACCAGATTTCTTCAGCACCCGCTCACGCGATGGGATACCCCGATGCCGCAAACGTGGTCAGCTGGGGACTCAGCGTAACTTTGCTCTGGTTTGCCTGGCGCGTCATCCGCGCTCAGGCCAAGCCCGCTGCCTGGGCGACGCTTTGGGTGGGTAGTATGTGCGTCGGGATTTATCCGGTTGTCTGGAATGTCACCGGCGGCGCCCATGCGATGGGTGACTTGGCGATGGCAGCAGCGATCGTCGCCTTTTGCGGTCGCGAGCGGATGCTTATTACACTCCCACCGGCGACCTATGCCGCCATGCTTTCCGTATTGCTGTTGTCTGCCGCTGCCTCAAAAATTAGCTTGCTGCCAACATGCGCGGTCCTTCTCTGTGTCGCCGCGTGGCCGGTCCTTCGGTCGCCACGGGCCGACAGCATGCAAGTCGCAATTGCGCTCGCGGTCCCCTGGATCATCTTCTATTGCCCGATCGTGTTATGGACTTGGGCTCAATCAG
>Ga0307476_10000726_pt1 | contig 23049 bp, 20 predicted proteins | sample atmos_gasesECM2C_2_FD_203314 | JGI IMG/M metagenome (GOLD analysis project Ga0307476, IMG submission 203314) | Hardwood forest soil microbial communities from Morgan-Monroe State Forest, Indiana, United States - atmos_gasesECM2C_05 | ecosystem: Environmental > Terrestrial > Soil > Temperate...
TCCGACCTTGTCCGCCACGCGAAAACGCCATGCACATCGGCTTGCGAACGAAACGGCGACAAACGTTCGGAATGAAGGGCAGAATGGCGTTCGGAATGATGACAAAGAACAAACTGAGACCCGGAAATAAATTTAACTAATTCAAAACTCTAGCCTGGCTGGGGCGCCTGGATTCGAACCAGGGAATGGCGGAATCAAAATCCGCTGCCTTACCACTTGGCTACGCCCCAATACCGTCGGATTGGCGCCGGCCGCTATCGGCCGGCCGGCGCACCATAGCGATGCGGCCTACTCCAATCAATGTTCGGCCTGGCCGCACCGCTATCCTCGCCCGCCAAGCGCCATATAATAATGTCCGGTAATAATGTCCGGCTTGCCCGCCGACGCGTTGCGCGCCCCGGCCGGGATTGCCAATTGAGGGCGACACCATGTCCGACTCCATTGTCGTGGCCGATGACGGCGCCGTTCGCGTCATCCGGATGAATCGTCCGGAAAAGAAGAATGCGCTGACGCAACCGATGTACGCCGCGATGACCCGCGCCATGCGCGAAGCGGAGGTGAACGAGACGATCCGGTGCCTCGTGCTCGCCGGCGGCCAAGGCGCGTTCTGCGCCGGCGCCGATATCGGCGAGTTTCTCGAATCGGCGCAAAATGGCGGCTTGCGCCCGCATACCTTGGACTTTCTCAAAGCGCTGGCCAACAACCCGAAGCCGTTGGTCGCCGCGGTCGGCGGGCTTGCCGTCGGCATCGGCACCACCCTGCTGTTTCACTGCGATCACGTCGTGGCCGCGGCCGACGCCACTTTCACCACGCCGTTCCTGAAGCTGGCGCTGATCCCGGAAGCGGCGTCGAGCCTGTTGGCGCCGATGCGCATGGGCTATGCGCGCGCCTTCGAGATGCTGGTGATGGGGCATCCGCTGTCGGTCGAACAGGCCAGAGAAGCCGGCATCGTCAACAAGGTGGTCGATGCCGCCGCGGTCGATGCCGTTGCGTTGCAGGCGGCGCGCGAGATCGCCGCCCTGCCCGCCGGCGCCGTCGCGGTGTCGCGCCGGCTGTTGCGCGGCCATCTTGACGCTGTGGTGCGGCAGATCGATACCGAAGTGATGCATTTCAAGGACCGTCTGCAGTCGGACGAAGCGCGCGCGGCGTTTTCCGCGTTTCTGTCGCGCAAGAAGTGAGGCGGCGATGTCGCTTGCCGGGAAAACCCTCTTCATCACCGGCGCCTCGCGCGGCATCGGGCTGGCGATCGCGCTGCGCGCCGCGCGCGACGGCGCCAATATCGCCATCGCGGCCAAAACCGCCGAGCCGCATCCGAAGCTCAGCGGCACGATCTATACCGCAGCCGACGAGATCGAGCGCGCCGGCGGCAAAGCGCTGCCGCTGGTGGTCGATGTGCGCGACGAAATGGTGGTGAAGGAAGCGCTGGACCGTACGGCGCAAAAATTCGGCGGCATCGACATCGTGGTCAACAATGCCAGCGCGATCCAGCTTACGCCCGTAGTCGACACCGACATGAAGCGGTTCGACCTCATGCACCAGATCAACGCGCGCGGCACTTTTGTCGTCTCGAAATGGGCTATCCCTCATCTGGCGAAGGCGGCCAATCCGCACATCCTGATGATCTCGCCGCCGCTCGACATGAAGGAAAAATGGTTCGCGCCGCACACTGCCTATAGCATGGCGAAGTTCGGCATGAGCCTGGTCGTGCTGGGCCTGGCCGGTGAGCTGCGCAGCCAAGGCATCGCGGTCAACGCGCTGTGGCCGCGCACCATTATTGCCACTGCCGCGATCCAGAATCTTCTCGGCGGCGGCGCGCGGATGCGCCAGGCGCGCAAACCGGACATTATGGCGGACGCGGCGCATGCGGTTTTTGATAGCCCGTCGCGCGAACTGACGGGGCGCTTTCTCATCGACGACAATTTTCTCGCCGAGCGCGGCGTCACGGATTTTGACCGCTATCGCGTCGACCCGCGAGAGCCCCTGGCGCAGGACTTCTTTTTGCCGGACGACATCCCGCCGCCGCCGGGCGTAACAACCGTGGAAACTTATGGAGACCGCCGGTGACCTATCAGGCCCCGCTTGCCGACATTGGCTTCGCGCTCAAACACGGCGCCGCGCTGTCGTCCGCGCTCGACGAAGGGCTGTTCGGCGATCTCACCATGGATGTGGTCGAGGCGGTGCTGGCTGAAGCCGGCCGTCTCGCCGGCGAAGTCATCGCGCCGCTCAATCGGGTCGGCGATACGTTCGGCACGCCGTTCAAGGACGGCGTCGTCACCACCGCGCCGGGCTGGAAGGAAGCCTACAAGACCTGGCGCGATGGCGGCTGGAACGGCCTTGCTGCGCCGGTGGAATGGGGTGGCCAGGCATTGCCGCAGTCGATCAACATTGCCTGCATCGAAATGTGGAATGCGGCGGCCATGGCGTTTGCCGTTGGCCCGCTCTTGACCATCGCGGCGATCGACGCGCTCCACGCCCACGGCAGCGAAGCGCTCAAGCGCATTTATCTGGAGAAAATGGTGACCGGCGAATGGACCGGCACCATGCAGCTCACCGAACCTCAAGCCGGCTCCGACGTCGGCGCGCTGCGTACCCGCGCCGAACGCGCAGGTGACGGCAGCTACCGCATCAAAGGACAAAAGATCTTCATCACCTACGGCGAGCACGATCTCACCGAGAACATCATTCACTTCGTGCTGGCGCGCTTGCCCGATGCGCCGCCCGGCACGCGGGGCATTTCGCTGTTCCTGGTGCCGAAATTTCTGCCCAATGCCGACGGCTCGCCGGGCAAGCGCAATGACGTGCGCGCTCATTCGGTGGAGCACAAGCTCGGCATTCACGGCTCGCCGACCTGCACCATGATTCTCGGCGACGACGGCGGCGCCGTTGGCTTTCTGATCGGCGAAGAGAATGCCGGCATGGCCTGCATGTTCACCATGATGAACCGCGCGCGGCTGGCGATCGGCGTGCAAGGCGTCGGCGTCGCCGAAGCCGCTACCCAGCAGGCGCTCGCTTACGCCCGCGAGCGCAAGCAAGGCCGCACGCCGGGCATGAAGGCGACGGAATCTGCACCGTTGATCGCCTATCCCGACGTCAAGCGCATGCTGCTGACCATGCGCGCGCTCACCGGCGCTGCGCGCGCCATCTGCTATTCGACCGCGATGGCGCTCGATCGTTCCGAGCGATCGATTAGCGAGACCGCGCGAAAAGCGGCGCACGACCGCCTGTCGCTGCTCACGCCGGTCGCCAAGGCGTTCTCGACCGACATCGCCAACGAGGTCACCTCGCTCAGCATACAGGTGCACGGCGGCATGGGTTTTATCGAGGAGACCGGCGCAGCGCAGCTGTTTCGCGATGCGCGGATCGCCGCGATCTACGAAGGCACCAACGGCATCCAGGCGATCGATCTGGTGACGCGCAAGCTGCCGCTCAGCGGCGGCGATGCCGTCGCGGCACATCTTGAGGAACTGCGCGGCATCGTCGATGCCGTAAGCGCCAGCAACGACCCGGCATTCGGCTGGACGTCAACGCGGCTCGGCGAGGCACTCGACAGCCTGACCCGCGCGACGCAATGGTTCCAAAACGGCAAGGACTCCGAGGCGGCGCTGGCGGGCGCCAGCCCATATCTGCGGCTGTTCGGCATCACCACCGGCGGCTGTTATCTGGCACAACAGGCGCTCGCCGCGATCAGGCTCGGCGAAGCGGCGCCGCCCCGCCTGGCGCTGGCGCGGTTTTTTGCCGAGAACTTTGCCGTTCAAGCCGGCGGGCTCGAACGCACCGTGGTCGAAGGCGCACCCGGCCTGATCGGCGCCGATGCGGCGCTGGCGTAAGCGCGCCGCGAGCGGGCGATGGGTTTCGCTGGCGCTCAACCCATCCTACATTTGTCCGATGTCCACACTCCTGATCAGCCATCCCGCGTGCCTTGAACATCTGACTCCCGCCGGCCATCCCGAACGGCCTGACCGGCTGCGCGCCATCGAGCAGGCGCTGGAAGCGGAAAAGTTCCAGCCACTCGCCCGCGAGCAGGCGCCGATGGCAGCGGTTGAAACCATCGCGCTGTGCCACCCGATGGATTACATCGTCGAATTGCGCGAAGCCTCGCCCAAAGAAGGCATGGTGCGGCTCGACGCCGATACCTCGATGTCGCCCGGCACGTTCGAAGCGGCATTGCGCGCGGTCGGCGGCGCCGTCCTCGCCGTCGACGAGGTGCTGGCCAAGAAGACGACAAACGCCTTCGTCGCCACGCGCCCGCCCGGCCACCATGCCGAGACCGCACGCCCGATGGGCTTTTGCCTGTTCGACAATGTCGCCATCGCCGCGCGCTACGCGCAAAAGCAGCACGGCATTGCGCGTGCCGCGATCGTCGATTTCGACGTGCATCACGGCAACGGCTCGCAGGAGATTTTCTGGGCCGACAAATCGGTGATGTATTGCTCGACCCATCAGATGCCGCTGTTTCCCGGCTCTGGCGCCGTCATCGAGTCCGGCACGCACAATACCGTGGTCAACGCGCCGCTGCGCCCCGGCGACGGCGGCGAAGCGTTCCGCGCCGCTTTCGAGGATAGGATCCTGCCGCGGCTGCGCGAATTCCGGCCGGAGCTGGTCATCATCTCCGCCGGCTTCGACGCCCACATGCGCGACCCGCTGGCCAGCATCAATCTCACCGAGGACGATTTCGTCTGGGTGACGCAAAAGCTCATGGACGTCGCCGATCATTGCGCCGAGGGCCGCGTCGTGTCGCTGCTGGAGGGCGGTTATGATCTCCGCGCGCTGGGCAATTCAGTGGCAGCCCATGTCACGACGCTGATGCAAGGGTAGCGACGCCGCTGCCGCAAAGACGCTAGTATCGCAACATTGCGAGTCGGAGACCCGGGAATGGCGCAGAAAGCCAATAGCGATATTGCACAATTGCCGTTCGAGCGCGCAGTCGAGGAATTGGAATCGATCGTCAAGCGGCTCGAAGAAGGCAAGGTGCCACTCGAGGAATCGGTCGCCATCTACGAGCGCGGCGAGGTGCTCAAACGCCGTTGCGAGGATTTGCTGCGCCAGGCCGAGGCGCGCGTCGAAAAGATCACGCTCGACGCGCAAGGCAAGCCGACCGGCACCGAGCCGCTCGACATTGAATAATCCCCGCGCCGACGCCGCCCCACGTCGGAAATCCCCAATTGCCGCCAAAGGTCCCTGGAAAATCGCTTGACATTCTAGAACAAATAGTGAACATTAAACGGTTCGAACAAGGGCTGAGGACCATGGATTCGGACAAGAAAAGCGCCTGGCTGCGCAAGCTCGATGAGGAATGCCCCTACCAGGTGGTGCTGCCGCGGCGGCAACTCGCCGATGATAGCGAGATCCTAGATTTCCTTATCCAATACGTCGAGAAATTCGACATGTATGTCGAGGACGATTACGCCGCCTTTGTGCGCTACTGCTTCGCCGATCCGCTGGACGCGGAAATCTTCCGCTCGCGATTCGAGCCGAAGGCCGAGCGCTTCAGGCTGGCGGGATGAGTTATTTATTTGGCAGCTTCTGCCGCACCTTGCCGATGTCGGCCCATGGGTCGTGCTTGAAGTGCTTTTTCAGATTGAGGACAGTGAATTCGGCGGCGCTCTTGGTGCGGCCGAGATCTTCCCACGATAGCGGCGCCGAGACCGCGGCGCCGGGACGAGCGCGCGTCGAATAGGGCGCGACCGAGGTCGCCTCGCGGGAGTTGCGGAAATAATCGATGAAGATTTTGCCCCTGCGCAGCGCCTTGGTCATTTTGCCGACATAGCGCTGCGGGCTGTCGGCAGCCATGCCGAGCGCGATTTTTTGGGTGAAATTCTTCGTCGTGTCCCAATCGGCGCCAGCGACCGGCAGCACCACGTGGATGCCCTTGCCGCCCGACAGCTTGACGAAGCTTTCGAGCTTCACCGCGTCCAGCCGTTCGCGCACCTCGCGCGCGGCGGCGACGATCTCCTTCCAGCTCACGCCATCGCCCGGATCGAGATCGAACACGATGCGGTCGCACAGTTCGAGTTTTTCAAGCCGCGACCCGCGGGTGTGGATCTCCAGCGTGCCGGACTGCACCAGCGCCACCACGTCGTCGAGCTTTTCCACGGCGATGACGTCGTGCTCCTTGGCGTCGACGGCGTGGCGCAGCGGCGAATCCTTCACATTTTCCGCGATATGCTTTTGGAAAAAGCATTGGCCCTTGGTGCCGCCCGGACAACGCACCAAAGCCAGCGGCCGGTCGACGACGTGCGGCGCCATCCAGTCCCAGACGCTGACGTAATATTCGGCCAAATCTTCCTTGGTGACGCCGACGTCGACCCAATAGACGCGGTCGGGATGGGTCAGGTGCACGTTGCCGACATCGGCCGCGCTGCGTGCGCTTGCCTTGGCACGCGCTGCCGTGGGCTTTGCAGGCTGCGGCTTTGCCGGCGCCTTGTTGCGTGATTTCGCCATCGTCCTTGCCGATTTTCGCACCGCCTGCCGCTGCGTCATCGCCGCCGGAGCGATCGGCACTTCGCGCACCACCTCGCGCGCCGGCTTGTCCTCGCGCAGGCCCTTCAACGACGCCTGGCGGAGCACGTTACCATGGGTGACGCCGCGGTACTGGGCCTCGATGACGACCTGCGGCCTCACCCAGATGACATCCTTGCGCCGCTCGTCCTGCGGGAGCTTGAGCGGCGGCTTGTCGATCTTCAGGGATTTGAGCCGCTGCCACAGCTCGCGCGCGGTTTTGCGGGTGTAGCCGGTGCCGACCCGTCCGGCGTAGCGCAGTTCGCCGTTGTCGTGCACCGCGACCGTGAGCGCGCCCACCGCATGCGGATCGGCTGACGCCGGACTATAGCCGGCGACGACGAATTCCTGGGCGTTGTGACATTTGCTCTTAATGAAATTCTCCGACCGGCCGGAGCGATAAGGCGCATCTTTGCGCTTCGATACGACGCCTTCGAGATCCAAGCCGCAGGCGTGCTTGAGGATCACCGGGCCGTCTTCGACGAAATGCTCGGCGTAGCGGACGCGGCCGTTCTTGCCCGTGCCCTTGAGCAACCGCTGCAGCGCCGCCTTGCGCGCCAGCAACGGTTCGCCGGTCAGATCGCGGCCGTCGAGATGCAGAAGGTCGAACACGTCATAGACCAGGCGATCGCCGCGGCCGTCCTTCAAATCGGTTTGCAGGAGCGAGAAGCTCGAAACGCCCTTGTCGTTTTCGACCACCAGTTCGCCGTCGAGCAGCGCGGTTTCGGCGGGCAATGCGGCGACAGCAGCCGCGATCAGCTTGAAGCGGTGCGTCCAATCCAAATTCTTGCGCGTCAGCAGACGCACCTTGCCGTGGTCGAGCCGGGCCTGGATGCGATAGCCGTCGTATTTGATCTCGTGCAGCCATTCGCCGCCGCGCGGCGCATCGCTATGCAGGACGGCAAGGCTCGGCGGAACGAAGTCGGGCAAGCGGTCGTGCGCGGCCCGTGAGCTCTTTTTCTGCGTACCGGTTCTAGCCGCAGCTCTGGCGCGCGCGCGCGGCCGTGGTGCCGGCTTGCCGGTCGGCGCCGTTTTTTCCGCCGACGCCTTCTTGACGTCGCGATTGCTGTGCCAGACCCGCTTCTTGCCTTTGCCTGCGGCAATCTCGTCGATCGAGCGGCCGGTCGCGACCGACAACGGCTCTTCGTCAAGAATGTCCTTGCCGCGCGGCCCGCGCGCCGCCTCGTCCTTGCTCTTGATGAGCAGCCAGTTGTCGCGGCGCTCTTTGGGCCGCGCGCGCAAGCGCACCAGATGCCAGCGGCCGTGCAATTTCTCGCCGTCGAGATCGAACGTCAGATGGCCCTTGGCAAGTCCCTTGTGCGGATCGCCTTCGGGCGTCCATTGGCCGCGATCCCAGATCATCACGGTGCCGCCGCCATATTCGCCTTGCGGGATGGTGCCCTCGAAGCTGTTGTATTCGACGGGGTGGTCCTCGACATGGACGGCGAGGCGCTTCTCGCCGGGATCGAGGCTCGGCCCGCGCGTGACTGCCCAGCTTTTCATGACGCCGTCGAGCTCGAGCCGCAGATCGTAGTGCAGCCGCCGCGCGGCATGTTTTTGAATCACATAACGGTTGCCGCCGCGCTTTTCCTGGCGGCCACGCGGCTCCGGCGTGACGCCGAACTTTCGCTTCTTGCGGTAGACCTCGAGGGCCACGTTCAGCTGGCGCGTTTGAGGCGTTTGGTCTTGACGGCGCCGCGCTTGCGCGACGCCGTGCTGGAGCGGGTGGCGCGTTGCTTGCCGCGATGCGCCGACGGCTCACCGCCGCTACGTTCGGAGCGTACCGAACGGCGCAGCGCATCCATCAGATTGATGACATTGCTCGGCCGCTCCGGAACGGCCGGCGCCGGTTTGCCCGCCTGCTTCGCCTTGATCAGCGCCTTCAATGCATCCTCGTAGCGGTCGGAAAACTGCGACGGGTCGAAATGACCGCGCTTGGTCTTGAGAATGTGCTCGGCGAGTTCGAGCATGTCCTTCGGCACCTTCACGGTCTCGATATCGGAGAAATACTCCTTGGCGTCGCGGATCTCGTCTTGATAGCGCAACGCCGTCGCCTTGATGCCCTTATCGAGCGGCTCGAGCATCAGCACGAGTTCGTGATTGTGCAGGACCACGCGGGCGATCCCGACCAGCGCCGTCGACCGCATGGCGTCCCGGATCACCGCGAAGGCTTCGAGCCCGACCTCGTCGTCGGGGAACAAGTAGTAGGGCGTATCAAGGTAGATTTCGTCGATGTCCTTGCGTGGCACGAAGGACTCGATGTCGATGGTGTGGGTGCTTTCCAGCGCCACGTCGTCGAGCTCCTCGGGTTCCAGGAGCACGTAGGAGCCGTCGGCCGCCTTAAAGCCCTTGATCCGGTCCTCTTCGGGAACATCTTCCCCGGTTTCGGCGTCAATCTGCCGGTATCGGACACGGTTACCGGTCTCGCGATTGATGATGTTGAACCGGATCCGTTCCCTGGAGGAGGTGGCCTGAACCAAGCCGACACTACAGGAGACCAAGGAAAGCTTGAGGAAACCCTTCCAATTTGCCCTCGGCGCCATGGTAAAACTCCCAACGCTACCCAACATATAAGGGAATATAATGCCCGGGAGTTCCAACGGCCGGAACCGGTAAATTGCCCTTCCCGGCCGCCATGGTGTAAAGACTGGCAAATCAGCGTGCGTGAGGATGGGCGCGCACTAGACCCCAATAAACGCCGTTAGGCGATAAGCCGTTTGTCGGTAGTCGTTTGTCGGTCCTTAAGGAGCATAGCGTGACCGTTGCCTCCAAGACCCCTTTGCTCGACCAAATCAAGACCCCGGCCGACCTCAGGCAACTCGAACCGGGCCAGCTTCGCCAGGTGGCGGACGAGTTGCGCCAGGAGACGGTCGACGCTGTCGCTGTGACCGGTGGCCATCTCGGCGCCGGCCTCGGCGTGATCGAGTTGACGGTGGCGCTGCACTACGTCTTCGACACGCCCAAGGATCGCCTGGTTTGGGACGTCGGCCACCAGGCCTACCCGCACAAGATCCTGACCAATCGGCGCGACCGCATCCGCACGCTCCGCATGGGCGGTGGACTGTCCGGATTCACCAAGCGCGCCGAGAGCGAATACGACCCGTTCGGTGCCGCTCACTCCTCGACCTCGATTTCCGCCGGCCTCGGCATGGCCGTGGCTCGCGATCTGCAAGGCAAGCAGAATAATGTCATCGCCGTCATCGGCGACGGCGCCATGTCGGCCGGCATGGCCTATGAGGCCATGAACAATGCCGGCGCGATGGACTCCCGGCTGATCGTCGTGCTCAACGACAACGACATGTCGATCGCGCCTCCGGTCGGCGCGCTGTCGGCCTACCTTGCCCGCCGCGTTTCGGGGCGCGGCTACCATCGGGTGCGCAAGCTGGTCCGCCAGATCGCCAAGCACATGCCGACCAAGATGCTCGAGCAGCGCGCGCTGGCGATGGAGGAATACGCCCGCGGCCTCGTCACCGGCGGCACGCTGTTCGACGAGCTCGGCTTCTTCTATGTCGGGCCGATCGACGGCCACAATATCGACCACCTGCTGCCGGTCCTCAAGAACGTACGCGACATGCGGAATGGGCCGATTCTCGTTCACGTCGTGACGCAAAAGGGCAAGGGCTATGCGCCGGCGGAAAAGTCCGCCGACAAGTATCACGGCGTCGTCAAATTTGACGTCGCCACCGGCGCCCAGGTCAAATCCAAGCCGACCGCGCCCGCCTATCAGAAAGTGTATGGCGAAAGCCTTATCAAGGAAGCCCGCAAGGACGACAAGATCGTCGCCATCACAGCGGCGATGCCGTCGGGCACCGGCGTCGATCTGTTCCAGAAAGAGTTTCCCAACCGCACCTTCGACGTCGGCATCGCCGAGCAGCACGGCGTGACCTTCGCCGCTGGCCTTGCCACCGAAGGCTACAAGCCGTTCGCCACCATCTATTCGACTTTCCTGCAGCGCGCCTACGACCAGGTGGTACACGACGTCGCCATCCAGCGCCTGCCGGTGCGCTTCGCCATGGACCGTGCCGGCCTGGTCGGCGCTGACGGCCCGACCCATGCCGGCGCCTTCGATATCGCCTATCTCGGCTGCCTGCCCGGGTTCGTGCTGATGGCTGCGGCTGACGAAGCGGAGCTCGTGCATATGGTGGCGACCGCCGTCGCCATCGATGATCGCCCGTCGGCGCTGCGGTATCCGCGCGGCGAAGGCCGCGGCGTGCCGATGCCGGACGAAGGCAAGCCGCTCGAGATCGGCAAAGGCCGCATCCTGCGCGAAGGCACCAAGGTCGCGCTGCTGTCATACGGCGCTCGCCTCGGCGAATGCCTCAAGGCCGCCGACGAGTTGGCCGCTTTTGGCCTCTCGACCACGGTCGCGGACGCGCGTTTCGCCAAGCCGCTCGACGTCGACATGCTGCTCCGCCTGGCACGCGAGCACGAAGTGCTGTTGACCATCGAGGAAGGTTCCATCGGCGGCTTCGGTTCCTTTGCGCTGCAGACGCTCGCCGAGCACGGTGCGCTGGACCGGGGCGTCAAAATCCGCACCATGGTGTTGCCCGACTTCTTCATCGACCAGGACTCGCCCAACGCCATGTACGCCAGGGCTGGCCTCGATGCCAAAGGCATCGTCGCCAAGGCGTTCGAAGCGCTCGGCCAGAACATGCGCGGCGAGGCGGTCAAGCTCGTCCGGTCCTGATCGCCGCACGACCCTTCGGATTTGCAGACGTTCGATGCCCGGCGCAATGCCGGGCATCTCGTTTATAATCCACCATCATGACCGCCCGAGAACGCGCAGATCGCCTGTTGGTCGCGCGCGGCCTGTTCGAAAGCCGCGCCCGCGCCCAGGCCGCGATTGCCGCCGGCCTGGTGACCGCCGACGGCGTGCCGGTGCGCAAGGCGTCGGAGGCAATCTCGTCCGCCGCAGTCATCGCAGCCGAGCCCGAGCACCCGTATGCGTCGCGCGGCGGCGTCAAGCTTGCAGCCGCCCTCGATCATTTTCATCTCGACGTGACCGGGCGCATCTGCCTCGACGTCGGCGCCTCGACCGGCGGCTTCGCCGAAGTTCTCGTTTCACGCGGCGCGCGGCGCATCTACGCGATCGATGTCGGCCGCGATCAGCTGCATCCGCGCCTGCGCGGCCGCGCCGATATCGTCTCGCTGGAGGAAACCGATATCCGCTCGCTCGATGTTGCGCGCCTTGCCGAGCAGCCGGATTTTGTCACGGTGGATGTAAGCTTCATCTCGCTCAAGCTTGTCCTGGCCGCCGTCGGCAATATCCTCAAACCGCGGGCTACGCTGGTTGCGCTGATCAAGCCGCAATTCGAGGTCGGCCGCCGCGATGTCAGGAAAGGCGTCGTGCGCGACAGCGCCGTCCATACCGCGGTCTGCAACGACATCAGCGCTTTCCTGACCGCGCTCGGCTGGCGCGTCGGCGGGATTGTGGCGTCGACGATTCCCGGCGGCGACGGCAACCGCGAATTTTTCATCGAGGCGGAGCGTGGTTGAGCGCCTCGTGATCGACAAGCTCGGCCATCGCGGCGACGGAGTCGTCGAGGGCGGCGCGGAGCCGATTTTCGTGTTCGGCGCGCTGCCTGGCGAGACGGTCGAGGTCGAGAACATTGCCGGCCATCCCGACCGGCGGCAGCTGCTTCGCGTCGACAAGCCGAGCGCCGAGCGCATCGCGCCGATCTGCCCGCATTTCGGCATTTGCGGCGGCTGCGCCGTGCAGCACTGGCAAACCGAATTTTATCGCGCATGGAAGCGCGATCTCGTGGTGACCGCGCTGCGCCAGGCCGGGATCGAGGCCCCGGTCGGCGACCTGATCGACGCCCACGGCGACGGCCGCCGCCGCGCCGTGTTCCATGCCAGGCGCAGCGGCCGCGACATTCTCGAAGTCGGCTTTTCCGCCGCCCGCGCCCATCACGTAATCCCGATCGACCGCTGTCCGGTATTGGCCAAAAGCCTCGACGGCGCGCTCAAGACCGCATGGGCGATTGCGGAAGTGCTCGCGCCTGCCCAAAAGCCGTTGGACATCCAGGTCACCGCGACCGATACCGGCCTCGACGTCGACGTGCGCGGCTCCGGCGCGTTGTCGGCTTCGCTCACGGAGGCATTGGCGCGCATCGCCGCCGCCCACACCCTGGCGCGCCTGACCCGCCACGGCGAGCTTGTCGCGCAGCAGCGCACGCCGACGCTGCGCATCGGCAAGGCGACGGTGGCACTGCCGCCCGCCACATTCCTGCAAGCCACCGCGGCAGGCGAGACGAAACTCGCGCAACTCGCGCTTGCCTATTGCGCTGGCGCCAAAGCGGTCGCCGACCTGTTCTCCGGCATCGGCCCGTTCGCGCTGCGGCTCGCCGAAGGCGCACGCGTCGTCGCGGTCGACGCCGACGAAGCGGCGCTCGGCGCGCTCAAGCGTGCGGCGGCGACCACCGCCGGCCTCAAGCCCATCGAAGTCGCGCGGCGCGATTTGTTCAAGAATCCGTTCGTGAACGAGGATCTCGACGACATCGATGCCGCGCTGTTCGACCCGCCGCGCCAGGGCGCCCAGGCGCAGTCGCGCGCGCTTGCGGCGAGCGATGTCCCGGTCATTGTCGCGGTGTCGTGCAATCCGGCGACGTTCGCCCGCGACATGCGCCTTCTGATCGATGGCGGCTACCGGCTTACGGCGGTCGCGCCGGTCGATCAATTCCGCTACTCCGCCCATGTCGAGATCGTCGCGCGGCTTACGAAATAGTCGCACGCCTTCACCCGGCGACCGGCTTGTCTGTTTTCTGGATTTAGCCCACCATCGCGTTGCGCCCATATCCGGGGAACATCGGTGAATTCGGCGCAAAGGGGGATGATCATGGACGCCACCGACCGCTATCAAATCGCGGCGCGCATGGAGCGGCTGCCGCTGTCGCCCTGGCACAACAAAATGCGGCTGATCGTCGGCAGCGCCAATTTTTCCGACGCCTTCGATGCGCTGACCATTGCTTATGTGCTGCCCGTGCTCGTTCCGCTGTGGCACATCCCGCCAGCCATGATCGGCGCGATGATCTCGATCGGATATCTCGGCCAAGTGGTCGGCGGTCTCACTTCCGGTTGGCTCGCCGACAAATACGGCCGGGTGCCGGTCATGGTCGGCAACCTCGTATTGTTCTCGGTGATGAGCTTTGCTTGCGTGCTGGCGCAGGACTATTGGACGTTGTTTGCCATGCGCTTCGTGCAAGGTATTGGGCTCGGCGGCGAAGTGCCGATCGCCAACACCTACGTCAGCGAGTTCGCCAAATCGAAGGGCCGCGGCCGCTTCGTGTTGATACAGCAAATGATGTTTCCCATCGGCTTGACCACAGCGGGCCTGGTCGGCTCCTTCGTGATCCCGAGCTTCGGCTGGCAGTCGGCGTTCATTCTCGGCGGCGTGCCGGTGCTGCTCGCGTTGCCGATGATCCGGGTGCTGCCGGAGTCGCCGCGCTGGCTCGCCAGTCGCGGCCGCGACACCGAGGCCGACCGCGTGCTGACGCGGATCGAAGCGCTTGTTTCGAAGAACGGCGCCGTGCCGTTGCCGCCGATACCGACCGGCGTGCCGCCTGCAGTTGCGGCCGTCGGCCGCTTCCGCGACTTGTTCGCCGGCATCTACCTCCAGCGCACCTTGTCGCTCTGGGTGCTGTGGTTCTGCACCTATGGCATCACCTACGCGATGACCGGCTGGCTGCCGAGCATCATGCGCACGATCTACCATTTGCCGGTGGCGCAATCGAACATCTACGGCTTCATTCTCAACATCGTCGGGCTGTGCGTCCTGCTCACGGCGGTCTTCACCATCGACCGGATCGGGCGCAAGGTCGCATTCGCCGGCGGCTTTCTGCTCGCCGCCATACCCCTCCTGATCGCGACATTGGCGCCGAACTTGAGCGCCTTCGGGCTGGCCGCGCTGGCCACGCTCGCCTTCGGGGCGATGGGTATGATTCCGGGCTCGCTCGGCATGTACACCGCCGAGAATTATCCCAATCATCTGCGCGCCATCGGCAATGGCGCCACCAGCGTGTCGCAGCGCATGTCGTCGGTGATCAGCCCGTATCTGGTCGGGCTGATCCTGCCGGGCTACGGCGTCGGCGGCGTCTACGGCATGTTCGCCGTTTTCGCCATCGTCGGCGGCATCACCTGCGCGTTGTTCTCGATAGAGACCGCGGGCAAGACCTTGGAAGAACTTTCGCCGTCCCCCGCTCCCGCCGCAACGGCTTGAAGCGCGCTATCACCCGCCGACAGCGCGTGGCCGCCGTGAAATGGCCGGGCCCGACCATTTCATGTTCGGCACCGATGCACGGCCGCTGACGTGCTGATGAAACAGGGCGTCGAAGTGATCGGGAAGCACGGCCTGTCGCCAGCGGTCGAGAACAAAGCCTATTGCGACAATGCCAAGCGGTTGTTGAAGATTTGATCTACGCTATTTCTTCGTTTTGAGATCGTCCGCCAGGAAGCTTTCATCGACGATCTTCGACCAGTCCACGTCACCGGACAGCGCGCCGACGAGCTTTTGCGCCCGGATCATGCGGTCCATGCCGGCGAAGTCGAAATTGCCGGCGCTCCAATAGGGCACGCCGGATTTGCTGGGGGCGACCAGGTTGTGGATCGTGCTCTTGGCGACTTCCACGTCGAGATTGTAGGCCTTGGCCACGATGTCGGCGGCCTCGTCGGGATGCGCGGACATGAACTCGACCGCCTTGCGCCGCCCACGCAGGATGGCGCGGATGAAGTCGCCCTTGGTGGCGGCGGCCTCGCCGGTGGTCACGCCGATGACATTGCACAGCGGCGGCAGCACGTCGCTCGCCGACACCAGCACGCGAAATTGGGATTTGTTCTTCGACCAGACCGGATCGGCAATCGCCGAAGCATCGATCAAACCGAGATTCAGCGCGACCACCGCTTCGCCGAAACCGCCGGTCTTGACCAGTTCGGCGTCGTCGGGTTTCAGCCCGGCGGCTTCGAGCAGGAGGATGTCCAGCGCCTGGCTGGTCGAGCGCGGATTGGTGTAGCCGATCTTCTTGCCCTTGAGATCTTGGATGGTCTTGATCGGCGAATCCGGCTTCACCGCCCAGACGAATTCCGCGACGGTGAGCACGTTGTCGCTGACGATTTTCAGGTCGGCGCCCTGCTGGATCGCCGCGACGGTGCCGGCCAGATCGATCTCGCCGAACGACAGATGCCCGGTCATCAGATTGCGCACCGTCGTGCCGCCGCCCGCCGACGACAGGATGCCGCTGACGTCGGCGCCTTCCGCCTTGAAGAAGCCCTTCTCCATCGCGATCGCATAAGGCATGCCGTTGGCGGCGACGCCGAAATTGCTGACCACGATCTGCTCGGCGGCCATGGCGCGCAGCGGCAGCAGCGCCGCCAGAGCGAGCGTCGCAATCGTGCCCGGCTTGATGATCAAAGACATGCGTCCTCCCGTATTTCCTTGAATCTTTGTGGGCAGCTGCCCGCTGCCGTGAGTGTCGTTAGAGCAGGTTTAGTCTACGACACGCGCCCATGGAGTCTATGGTCGATGACGATGAGCAGCGTACTTACCGAAGCGGCGAACAGCACGATCAGCAACGTCACGGCCATGATCAGTTGCACGTTCTGCAAGCCGATCGCCGTCATCAACAGATAGCCGAGGCCGCGTTGCGAGCCGAACATTTCGCCCAACAACGTGCCGATCAGGGTCAGCGAGAAGCCGATGCGAATGCCGGTGAAGATTTCCGGCAGTGCTGCCGGAAGCAACACCGACCCGACCAGCTCCTGCGGTCCGAGCCGCAGCACGCGCGCGGTCTTGAGCAGGATCGGATTGAGATTGCGCACCGCGCCCATGGTGAAGATCGCAACCGGCACGACACCGTGAATGGTGCCAAACGCGATCTTGGCCGGCGGCCCAAGCCCGAATGCCAGGAGGATGATCGGATAGAGCGTGATCTTCGGAATGGAATAGAATGCGACCAAGACCGGCTCGAACACCTCGCTCGAAAAGCGATGCGCGCCCAAGAGGAAACCGATGACGAGGCCGAGCAAGACCGCGAGCAGCAGTGCAAAGAAAAAGGCGCGCGAGGTTTCCTCGACGTGTTCCCAGAAGGTCTCGGTGGTGAGCAGGTGGGCAAGATAGCGAAAAGTCTCGACCGGCGCAGTCATGGCTTGGCTACCGGCGAATTCGAACAAGAGCTGCCAGGCGGCAAGGAGCGCCGCAATCAGGATCAGGCTGTTGCCGGTGGCGAGCCAGGATTTTGCGGTCATGACCGGCCGCGTCTTTGCATCAGGACCTGCTCCCAGTGGGACAGCACCGCATTGATCATGATCGAGACCCCGAGGATCAACAGGATCAGCGGATACATGATCTTGTTGTCGAAATTGTTGTAGGCGAAGCTGATCTCGTAGCCGATCCCGGTGCGCGACATGATGAACTCGGCGCCGATCACGCCGATGAAGGCGTAAGCCAACGCGAGCTTGATGCCGGTGAGGAGATAAGGCGCTGCCGATGGCAATGTGATCTTGAGCGCGGTCGCGACCGGTCCCAGCCGATAGACCCGCGCCGTCTTGATGTGAACGCGCGACACGCGGTCGAGGCCGTTGAGCGTATTCACGATGACGGCCACCACTGCCAGCATGAAGCCGATCAAAATCTGCGGCATGTCGCCGAGGCCGAACAGGATGATGAAGAGCGGATAGAACGCATAAACCGGAATGGCGTAATAGGTCGCAAGCAGCGGCTCCAAAACCTGGCGGATGGCGCGCTGGCCGTGCAGCGCCACGCCGAAGATGATGCCGGCGACCACGGCTGCTGCGCAGGCGACGGCGACATTCGCGAATGTCTTGAGCATCGCGTGGTTCATCGAGCCCGAGGCCATGAGCACGACGAAATCGCGCACCATGGCGCTCGGCGCCTGCATGGTCAGGTGGTCGATCACGCCGATCCGACACAACAGTTCAAGCAGCAGGATGGCGGCCGCGACGAACGCGATGCGATAGCGCGCGGCGCGGCTCATATGCCGAGGAACCGCGATTTGACGTCGTGATTTTCCCACAACTCGCCCGGCTGCCCTGAATAGACCACCCTGCCCTTGGAGATGACGTGCACGAAATCGACCAGCTTGAGCGCCAGCGCGGCGTTCTGCTCGACCAGCAGAATGGAAAGCCCCTCCTGCTTGAGTTTCGCAATCGCCTCCCACAGGCCCTGAATGATGATCGGCGCCAGCCCTTCCGACGGCTCGTCCATGATCAGGCAATCGGGATTGGTCATCAGCCCGCGGCCGATGGCCAGCATCTGCTGCTCACCTCCCGACAACGTCTTGGCGCGCTGTTGCCGGCGCTCGCGCAGGCGCGGGAACAGCGCAAAGACCCGTTGCAGACCCCAGCCGTGACGCTCGGGGCTGTGCCCGGCAACCAGCAGATTGTCCTCGACGCTGAGCGTCGGAAACACCCGCCTGCCCTGCGGCACCAGCCCCACGCCGCTGCGCACGATGGCGAACGAGGAATTGCCGGTGATGTCGGCACCCTTGAAATAGATCTTGCCGCGGCGCGGCGGCGTGAAGCCGACGATGGAATTGACGATGGTGGTCTTGCCGACGCCGTTCCTGCCCAGCAGCCCGAGGATCTGGCCCTGCTCGAGCTTGAGCGACAGGCCCTGCAGCACATAGGCGTCGCCGTAATAGGTATGGATGTCCTGGATGTCGAGGATCGCCATTTCTCAAATCACCATGGCTCAGGATGTCCCCAGATAGATTTCCTGCACCTTGGCGCTGGAGCGGATGCGCGCGGCGGAGCCGCTTTCCAGCACTTCGCCGAAATGCAGCACCGAGATTTCGTCGGCGACGTCGAACACGATATCCATGTCGTGCTCGATCAAGAGGATCGCCATTTTGCGATCGAGGCCCTGCAGGAACCTTGCCATCTCCGCCGACTCGCCCGATGACAGGCCGGCGGCCGGCTCGTCGAGCAGCAGAATGTCCGGATCGCTGGCGAGGCCCAGCACGATCTCAAGTTGGCGCTGTTCGCCGTGGGACAGATAGCGCACCTCGGTATCCTTGCGATCGAGGAACGCAGCCCGCTGCAGCAACTCGAACGCCTTATCGTAGACATCGCGATAGGACGATAGGAACCGCCACATCACGAATTTCGAGGCGCGCCGGCCTTTGATCGCCAGCAGCACGTTGTCAAGCACCGAGAGTTTTGGAAAGAGACTCGTCACCTGGAACGTGCGCGCCATGCCGAGCGCGGTGCGCCGATGGCTCGGCCAACGCGTCACATCCTGGCCGAACAGCAGAACCCGGCCCGACGATGCCGGCAGAATACCGGTGATGAGATTGAACAACGTGGTCTTGCCGGCGCCGTTCGGGCCGATGATGGCCTTGCGGTCGCCGGGCATGATCTTCAGCGACACGCCGCGCACGGCGCGCAAGCCGCCGAAGGCCTTCGACAGGTCCTTCAGCTCGAGCACTGGCGCGCCGTTCGTTCCGTTTTGGCTCACGCACAAACCCGCATCGAATGATCGCGCCCGGACATTTGCAGAAGTCCCGGTGACGATGCCGCTCTATTCACAATATTTGCAGGGCGGGAAGTCGCGGCTATAGACCGGCTGCTTGAGGAAGGCATCCTTGCCGTAGGTCCAGAACTGGCTGACGGCCGGATAGGTCTTGATCACCACGTTCCAAAGCTCATCCTTGTCGTAGCCGAACATCTTGGTCTTCTCGACTTTCTTGATGTAGATGTCCTGGACCGGATTGCGCATGTCGTCGAAGCTAACCGGCCCGCGCGGCGCGTCGACTTTTAGCGCCGCCATTTTAGCGATGAACGCCTCGGGTCCCGGCCACGCGCCCTTGGTCTGCTTCATCACCTCATCGATCATCATCGCGGTGGTGTAGTTGCTTTCGGAGAAGTACGACGGCACCTTGCCGTATTTGGCGCGATAGGTCTTAACGAAGGCCTCGTTCTTCGGCGTCTGCAGGGCGGCGCTGTATTGCAGCGCCGAGACGTCGCCGATGACCTCATCACCCATGAACGGCAGGACGGATTCGTCGTAGCTGGTGCCGCCGCCGATGATCGGCTTGGTCCAGCCCGATGCGCGCACCTGCTTGGGGAATTGCAGCGGCATCGGTCCGACCATCAGCGAGAACACCGCGTCGGCGTCGGACTTGAACGTCGGAATATAGGGACCGAAATCCTTGGTGCCGAGCGGCGGCCAGATTTTCTGCACGATCTTGCCGCCGCAATCCTCGAACACTTTCTGGAAGCCGCCGACCACCTCGTAGCCGAACGCGTAGTCGGCAGCCACCGCGATGATCTTCTTGTAGCCCTGGTCGCAGGCCCATTGGCCGAGCGGCTGGTGCGGCTGCGATGAGGTCCAGCCGGTGCGGATGAAATAGGGATAATTAGCGAGCTGGCGCTGGGTGAGATCGTCGGCCGCGGCGATGGAGGACACGTAAACGGTCTTCTCGGCGGTCGATACCGGGGCCAGCGCATAGCCCTCCGAGGCCAGCACACCGCCAATGAACATCTGCACGTGGTCCTCCAGGATGAGCTTCTTCGCCTTGGTCACGGCGGTGTCGGGCTTGGCCTGGCTGTCCTCGACGATGATCTTGATCTTGGTGCCGGCGAACGTGCTGTTGGCCGCCTCCATATACATGTTGAGGCCGTCGCTCATGTCCTTGCCGACCTGGGCAAAGGGTCCGGTCATCGGGGCGATGAAGCCGATGCGCAATTCCTCCTGGGCCGCCGCCGGCACCGTCGCCATCGCAACCGCAAAGCAGACTGCGGCCAGGAGCCTGCCCGCTCGCCTTTCAATCCTGCATGTCATGGCTGTCACTCCCTCTGTTTGATCACTTCACTCTCAATGCGGCGTTGCCGCCAAGTTCTCCCCGGCCACCGACTTCGTCGGCGCCGTGCGCCATTGGCGAATACGCTCCGGAATGCTCATCAGGCCGCCCGGCAGATAAAGAATGACCAGGACGTAGACGCCGCCGAGCACGTATTGCCACCAGTGCACCAGCGTACTGAGATATTCGCGGATGAACAGCACGACCCCGGCGCCGATGACGCCGCCGACCAATGTGCCGGCGCCGCCCAGCACCGCCATCAACAGCGCATCGACCGACGTCGTCAGCACCACGTTCTCGGGACTGACGATGCCGGCGGTATGCGCCCACAACACGCCGGAGAGCCCGCCGAAGGCGCCGGCGATGATGAAGGCGAGATATTTGTGCAGCCAGGTATTGTAGCCGAGGATTTTCATGCGCGGCTCGCGCTCGCGAATGCCGACCAGGCTGCGGCCGAACGGCGAGCGCATGATCGTGTACAGCACGAGCAGCGAAACCGCGAAAAACCCGAACACCACGTAGAAGAACGTCACCGGGTTGGCGAGGTCGATGCCGAATTTGGGGCGATGCTGCAGATTGATGCCGTTGTCGCCGCCAGTCAGCGAATTCCAGCGGTAGGCGAGCCCCCACACGCATTGGCCGAGCGCCAGCGTGATCATCAAGAAATAGACGCCGGTGGCCCGCGTCGCGAGCAGCCCGAACAGCGCGGCTAGGGCCGCGGCGCCGAACATGCCGAGCGCCACCACCAGCCAGAAATCGTAGCCGAGCCCGACCTGATAGCGCGCCGCGAGAATCGCGGTCAGATAAGCGCCGACCCCCAAATATGCGGCCTGCCCGAGCGAGGCCAAGCCCGTGAAGCCGAGCAGGAGGTCGAGGCTCATGACCAGGATGGAGAAGGCGAGCGCTCGCGTCGCCAACAGAATGATGAACGACGTGGCGTGCGGGACGACCAGCGCCACCGCGGCGAGCACCACGATCACGATCAGGATTTTTACGCGATCGCGCGCCATGCTCATTCCCGTCCAAACAGCCCGGTCGGCTTCACCGCCAGGATCAAGGCCATCGGCGCATAGAGCGTAAAGTAGGAGACTTCCGGCAAAAGCGCCTTGCCAAAATTGTCGGCGAGCCCGACGATCAGCGCGCCGATCGCGGCACCGCCGAGGCTGCCCATGCCGCCGATGATCACCACGGCGAAGGCGATCGGCAGCATTTCGAAATCGAGGCCGGGATAGACGCCGAGGAAGGCGCCGCCGATGACGCCGCCGAGCGCCGCCAGGAATGCGCCGAGCGCGAAAATCAGCATCGAGATGTATGACGTGTCGATGCCGACGCCGCGCGCCATTTCCGCATCGTCGACGGTGGCGCGGATGGTAGCGCCGAGTCGGGTTTTTTCCATGACCAGCCACAGCGTAAGCCCGATGAACAAAGCGACGCCGATCATAAAGATGCGGTAGAGCGGCAGGTGCAGGCCCCCGACCACGATTGTCTGGGTCAAGGCGGCCGGCGGATTAATGTCGAACGGGTTGCCGGTCCAGATATCGAGCGCGGCCTGCTGGAACAGGAAGGCGAATCCCACCGTCAGCAGCACCTGCCGCAGCGGATCGAAACCCAGCGGCCTTAAGAACACCCGCTCCATCACCAGGCCGATCAGCGCAACGGTGACGGCCGCAACCGGGATCGCCAACAGCCAGGAGCCGGTGGTCCAGATCACCGATAACGCCACATAGCCGCCGAGCAGAAAATACGAGCCGTGGGACAGGTTGACGATGCGCATGACGCCGAAAATCAGCGACAGCCCGCTCCCTACCAGGAACAACAGCGCGCCATAGGAAATGCCGTTGAAGGCCTGTATCAGCCAAAACCGCGTATCCACGGCCTCTGTCCCCTTGCCCCGGCTTGCTTTGGCTTGGAGCTTAGCCCAGGTCAGCAGCGATTGGATAGACAAGGTGTCGCGCGAGATTTTCGCCCGCGACCGAGCACGGCCGCGCTCACGACACGGCAGCGTCATGGCCATCCGATGCCGTGTTCCCTGCCGCCGATTTTGTTACTATTGCCGGAGCGAGAACGAGGAGGGCGAACAATGGCCGAGAAGAGGGTGCCGTATCAGGTCAACGGCAGGCAGTTCGAGGGCGCGATCGTCTACGACGACAGCGTCAAGGCAAAGCGCCCGTTGATTTTCATGCAGCCGGACTGGAAGGGCGTCTGCGCCGACACGATCGGCCAGGCCCGCACCGTCGCCGGCAAGGACTATGTCGTGCTGATGGCCGACATGTTCGGTGCGGGCTACGGCCAAAGACCTAAGACCGTGGACGACCTGCGGGCCGGCATGCTCGCCGTGCACAAGGATCTCACCTTCACCATCGCCTGCGGCGGCGCCGCCTATGACGCACTGCGCGGCGAAGCCGACAAGCTCGGCCTCATCGATACCGGCAAGAACGTCGCGATCGGCTATTGCGCCGGCGGCGGCTATGTCCTCGAGCAGGCCCGCGCCGGCGCCGACTTCAAGGCGGTCGTCGTCTTCCACGTCACCAATCCCAACCCGGTGGTGGCCGGCACGCCCTGCAACATCAAGGGCCGCGTGCTGGCGATCCACGGCTCGGCCGACCCGGTGACGCCGAAGCCGATGATGGACGCTTTCGAGGAAGAAATGACCAATGCCAAGATCGATTGGCAGGTCATGATGTTCGGCGGCGCCGTGCATTCGTTCTGCGATCCGACCGTCCATTCCGGCCCGACG
>Ga0307476_10000727_pt1 | contig 23033 bp, 17 predicted proteins | sample atmos_gasesECM2C_2_FD_203314 | JGI IMG/M metagenome (GOLD analysis project Ga0307476, IMG submission 203314) | Hardwood forest soil microbial communities from Morgan-Monroe State Forest, Indiana, United States - atmos_gasesECM2C_05 | ecosystem: Environmental > Terrestrial > Soil > Temperate...
GTAGGCGGCTGCGCGCCGTAAAGAGGCATCCCCATGCGGTTGAGTTGCCCGACCAGCGGCTGCACATCGTCAATCTCCGCGCCGGTAGCGCGCACTGCAGAGGCCACAAATTCCAGAGGCGTCTTTACCTTTGCGCGGTAAGTCGTATCATCCCAAAACTCTGGGGAGTGGAACAGCGTTTCTATGACTTCGCGGATGTCGCCCTTTTTCTTCAAGAATGTCTTTGCCATGCGATCGACCAATGCCGGTGGCGGCTCGTCCGACACAAAACGCTGCGCCAGCTTCAGTGAAATAAAATGCGCGGTCTGCGGACTCGTAGCCAGCCTGTGCAACACTTCCAGGCCCTCGCCTTCGCCCTTGGGCTTGATCTTATGCCCCAACACAAACTTCGGCCCGGGCTCGTGCATGCGCGGATCGAACTTGAATCCGCCGCCTTCCGCTGGCTTGTCGATGGTCCATCCCGTAAAAACTTTGGCGACTTCGGTCACGTCGCGTTGCGAGTAGCCACCATTCACGCTCAGCGTGTGCAACTCCATCAACTCGCGTCCGTAGTTTTCGTTGAGCCCGCTGGTGCGCTTGCCTGCATTCGGCCGCGGCGGCCGGGGAATCCCGTACGGTCCATAAGGATGTGCTGGAATGCCCAGAGCCTGCGCGGAGTTCGGCCCAACGCTCAACCAGTTATCCAGGTAGAACAACATCGCCGGACTCTTCGCTGTAGCCACCAGCAGGTCCTCAAACTTGCCCAGAGCATGCGGGCGGATCACGTCGCGCTCGTAGCTGGTCACCATCAGGCGGTCGAGTCCCTTGTCCATGAAAACGTTGAAGTGGTTGCACCAGAAGTCAGTCATCACTTCATCAAACTGGCGCTGGCTGTAGACGGCGCGAAGAAGCTTCGCTTGCGCCAGTTCGCCCGTAACTACGCCCCCTGGGTTGTTCATGGCGAGCAAGGTTTCCTTCTGCTTCGGAGCCAGGCCTTCGAGGAACTCCTGCCCTTTGCCTCCGCGCAGAGAGTCAGCCACCGCAAGCTGAGCCTGTGGCGGCATGCTGAGAACCTTCTTGAAGCGCTCGTCCGGTGGAAGGCTCGGCAGTTGCTGCACTTCGAGGTCGGCATAGAGTTGCTCCTCGCGAAGGCGCGCCTGTTTTTTTTCTTCGGGCGTCACTTTCGTTGGTGGCGAAGGCACAGCGGCCGCTATCGTCTCCTGATCTTGCGGAGTGCTCTTCGTGTCCGCGGCAGCATCGTTGCCGGCGCTGCCGGAACTCATTGCATCGCTCATCGCGCCATTCGTCCCGTTGTTCATCGCAGCATGTGCGGTGTTGCTGTTGGCGCCATCGGTCGCCGCGCTAGCGCCCGTCATCGTCGCATCCGGTTGTGCGCTGCTGGCTTTGTCTGGGGCCGTGGCGGCCGCCGCATTTTTGCCCGCCTCTTCCTTACGTTCTTTTTTCTCCTCCTGCCGCGCCAGTTGTACCTGGAACACCGCGCGCCGCGCCGGATCCGACGGCATAGGCTTCTTGCCGTTCCGGACCTGAGTGATCTCTTGCCCGTCCGGAAAATCTTCCGCAATCTCCCTCGTGCTCATGCGGAGTGTGCGAAGCGGTTCCAGGTGCGCGTTGAGGGCCTTGTCGTCGATCTTGTCTGGATGCAGTTGCAGGTCAATCCACTGCTCAACGCCCATCGCCATCACTAGCTGCACATCTCCGGGTCGCGGACCGAAGGTCAGCCGATTCAGCGCGTGCAGCGCGCGCCTCTGATCGTCCGGGCTGGAGGCAGCCTTTTCCTTCTTCTTAGCCAGTAATTGCGGGACGGTACACGCCAGGCTGAAACAGAGAAGGAAGGTGACAAACTTCGTGCGGCCCAGACGCATGGGGACTCCCCAGGGAAAGACAAAAAGCTCCCCTCATTATCAACCCGGGGGAAGAGAAAAGGTTGCTCGCTGCGGTTACCAAAAGGCAGGTTCTCCGGAAGGAGCCCACAACCGGTCGGCCAGGAGCCAGAGCTGAGAACCGATAACTGAGAACTGAGTTTACGTCAAATACATCTTCCCGCGGGACACCTTGTGCTGCAAGGTCGCAGCCAGCTGATCGACGTCGCCGGGAGCAATGTTGACCGGCATGTGCTCAGCCAGCAGCGGAGCCCGACTGCTGCCCACAGCGTCGCGCCGCACCTGGATCAAAAAGGCCTGCACAACATTAGGATCGTACTTTTGCGGAGTCATGCGGACCAGATCGCTCAACGCGCTGCCCAGAGAAAGGGATTCGCGATAAGGACGAGTACTGGTCATCGCGTCAAACGTGTCGGCCAGCGCCATGATGCGCACCGGCATGGGCAGATCGTTTCCAGCAAGCGCGTCAGGATAACCAGAACCATCACTGCGCTCGTGATGCCAGCGCACCGCTTCGTGAATCTTCGGCCAGGGAAACTCGACGCTGCTGACAATCTGATGGCCAACCACGGTGTGGTCCGCCATCTCGCGAAATTCCTCGGGATTGAGCGCCCCCGGCTTGCTGAACAACCGCCGGTCGACCGCCACCTTGCCGATGTCGTGCAGGTATCCGGCGCTGCGCAGAGCCGCAACTTCACCGGCGTCTGCTCCCATTGCTTCACCGATCGCGGCCGCATATCGGCCCACGCGCAAGGAGTGGCCGTGAATGTTCACGTGTTTCACATCGATCGCTGTGGCGAAAGCCTCGAGCGCGGTGTCATAAAATCCGTGCAGCGAAGCCATCAGCCGCAGATTCTCGGTCACGCGCTGCGCCAGTGTCTGCGAGAGGGCATGGTTTTGCACTGCCAGCCCAATGTAGTTGCACAGCAGCTCCATGGCGTCCAGTTCAGCTTCTTCGTAAGGCGCGTCTCCGGGACGCCGCCCCAAAGCCACAACGCCGGCCAATTTTCCCGAGGCTTTGAGCGGGGCTAGGCACTTGAAAAGTTCAGGAGCTACGTTGCCGTTGGAGCTGAGGAAGATCGAATACGTGGAAGCATTCAACACAATCGGACGGCGCGCCGCGGTGAGAGCGTGAGCGTGCTTGGGCAGAAGCGGAATAAACGCGGGCTCAGGCAGCATGGCGAAGCCACTCATCGCCGCCGAGGTCAGCATGGTGGGCTTTTCGTTGAAAACGAAAAGCGCACCTTCGCGTGCGCCTGCGGCCTCCATCACGGCCGACAGCATGCGGCGCGAAGTGTCTGAAAACTCGCGCTCCGCCGTCAGCTCCGGCCCCAGGTCGGAGAGCGCTTCAACAGTGCGCAACAGCCTGCGGAAATGGTTGGTCTCCACGGCCAAGATGAAGTGGTACGGAACGCCGAGCAGAATGAGCGTAGCACGCGGCAACAACGCCCCGCGAGAGCAGGTTGTTGGTTAGTTTGGTGCGTCCGAGGCGCATGAATAAGCGACAAGAAGCCGCTCCCTCAACTCCTCCTGGAGGAGCATCCGCGCCTTAGAAATGCTCGCGCAACTCCGCAAACCGCCCTAGGATCAGCAGGCGCTGCGCCGGCGGAGCCGCATTTACTTCTTCATGTTCCAGAATCCAGGTATCCCCATGGGGCACGAAAACCGCGTGCAATCCCGCAGCCAGCGCCGGATTGACGTCAGACCGCGGGCTGTTGCCGATCATCCAGGTCGAATCGCGCGCGAGCGAATGTTTGTCGACGAGGGCGTGATAAACCGCAGGATCTTTTTCCGCGACGATCTCCGTAGCCACGAAATATTCCTTCAGCCCGGAGCGTTCTATCTTTCCCGATTGCTCCGCGATCGCACCCTTGGTCACCAGAATGAGGTGATGCCGCTTTGAAAGATATTGCAGAGTTTGCGGGACGTCGGGCAGAAATTCGATCGCATGGTTCGCAACCGATTGTGCAAAGCCCATGATCTGAGTGTGCAATTCCGGCGTGACCGGCCGCACGCTGAGCCGCTCAAACGTATCCACCAGCGCATGCGAAAAACTGTGCAGCCCGTAGCCGTGCTTCACGATGCATTCCCGCTCCACATCGTTCAAAACTTCGCGCACCCGCTCGGGCGAAAACTCGTGGTGATTGAGAAACGAAATAAAACGGACAATCGCCCGCTCAAAATAAATGTTGTTCTCCCAGAGCGTATCGTCGGCGTCGATCAGCAGAGTCTGGGATTGGTGGATGCTTTCGGCAATACCGGACAAGCGCGGATGCTCCTTGAAAAAGCGTTCTACCCCAACCAATCCACGCGCGCCTCAGGCCCAATAATCCCAGCCTTATGCCCCATATCAAGCAGCCGCACCACGGCCTCGCGCCCGTCCGGACCGTAATCGAGCGTCCGCTCATTCACATACATCCCGACGAACCGGTCAGCCGTCTGCGGATCAAGATCGCGGGCAAACTGCATGGCATAGGACAAAGCCTCTTCGCGATGCTCAAGCGCATACTGAATGCTGTCGCGCAGCGCGCCGTTGACCGCGGCAACCAACTCCGGGCCCAGCGCCCGGCGAATGGCGTTCCCGCCCAGCGGCAAAGGCAAACCCGTCATCTTCTGCCACCATCGGCCGAGGTCGACAATGCGGTGCAGTCCAGCCTTGTCATAAGTCAACTGCCCTTCATGGATGATCAGTCCAGCCTCGTACTTGCCCTCGAGCACCTGCGGAATGATCTGGTCGAAAGGCACAACTTCAGTCTCCACTCCGGGAGCAAATAGCTGCAGCGCGAGGTACGCCGTAGTGAGCGTACCCGGAACGGCGATCCGTTTTTCCTTGATTTCACTCTGCGTAAACGGCCGCGGCGAGACGATCATCGGCCCATAGCCCTCGCCCACGCTCCCGCCGCAAGACATAAGCGCGTACAAGTCCTGAATATAAGGATAAGCGTGAAACGAAATCGCGGTCACATCGTAGACGCCCTCACGTGCCTTCTGGTTCAGGGTCTCGATATCGCACAGAGTATGCGTAAACCGGAGTCCAGCCACGCGAACCTTATTGGTAGCGAGACCATAAAACATGAAAGCATCGTCGGAATCCGGACTGTGTGCGATCGAGATCTCGCGCACCTGCGAAGAAGGATCGTCGTTCGATTGTTTCGCCACTTGCTCCGAAATTACTGTCATGATTTAAACTCCAAAACTGTTTACTGTCGCACTCTTTACCGCTGTCCTTCCAAACGGCGCTGCCACCGCGCTGCAATTCCGGCAGCCATCATCACCTTAATTACTTCAGCGAAAACGAACCAGTAAAGTCCCCAACGAAATGCTTGCGCCACCGAATGCGTCAGAACCGCGAGCCAGCTGAGACCCCCGGCAAAAAGCACAACCTCACCGAGAAAGCCGCCCAGTGCAGCGCGAGCGAAACTCTTGCGTCCCCGCTCCATGACAAAACCCGCAAGCCACGCCACCAGGGGATAGGCCAACAGAAATCCGCCGGTTGGACCGAGCAGCTGCGCGATTCCTCCCACGCCCGTAGGACTAAACACCGGCATTCCCATCGCGCCTTCCGCCAGATAGAGCGCGAGCGCCGCAAACCCACGCCGGCTACCCAGCAACAGCCCCACCAGCAGTACGCCGAAGTTCTGCACCGTCAGCGGCACAGGCGTGCCTGGCAAGGGAATCGTGATGCGCGCACACAATGCCACCACCAGACTGCCCCCAACCACCAGAGCGACCTGTCGCGTGCCTTCGAAAATGCGCTCTTGCGAAGTGCTTAATGTTTGAACCGCCGGCTTTGCCATGGAAGAATCTCCCAATCTTCAACGCCGAGCTTCAGTGCTCAAGGTCGCCCGCCTGATGCTCGTGTTCTACTTCGCTGGTTCTTCCGTCCCGCGCTGCATGAGCTGCTTGCAGATGACGCCGCAAACGCATATAGAGAGCGATTGCTACGCACACCACCACCAGCGTACTCACGCCCAGGATCAGGAACCACCAGATCATCCGCACAGCCGTCTAGGATAACAGATGGTCCGATGTCTCAGTTTGTGGAGGTTGTTTCATGTGGGGACAGCCAGCTCCGGCTGTCCTGTCGAGCGAAGCTCGACTAACTCGCCTTCGCCAAACCCCGCTTCTCGCGCATCATCTCGACTCGCTTGATCATAAACTTCAGCCGTTCCCGTCCGTACTTCGACCCGGTGATGACTTTCTCGATGGTGCCGAATATCTCCGCGTCGCCAGCCTTTTCGCGCAACTCTTTGAGAAAGGGATGCACCTTCGCGAACGCGACGAACATTTCTCCACTCACCGCAGGTTGGATGAATAAATCCGCGTTCAGGGCTCCGTGCAGCACGAACGACGCCGCCATGGTCCAGTATCCGTTCACCTGGCGCAGCCAGTTGTTTTCCTGCGTGCCCATGGCGAAGGCGACTTTCAGGAAGTCGTCAGCGCTCTGCGGCCAAAATTCGTTGAACCACCAGGCACGCGCCTTGCGCATTTCCGGTTCGCGGCGCAGATCGTAGAGTTGCATAATGAGTTGAGCATCACTAGCGGTCGGTTTCTTGGGCATGTATTCCTCCGTGAGATTTATTTACCACCGGTTGAGTTAGGCTCATGTGGGGACAGCCGCCCTCGGCTGTCCGTCGAGAGAAGCTCGACTCTTTAACTATGCGCTCGTCGCCGACGCCTCGGGCGGCGCCGGACGCTCGTACTCGCACTCTTTATTCGGACACGCAATCACGGGCCCGTCCTTCAGAAATTTCTGCACCAGATACTCGCTGCCGCAGCTCGGACACTTTTCGGCAATCGGCTTGTGCGCCGAAGTGAACTTGCACTTGGGATAATTACCGCACCCATAGAACGTGTTGCCCTTGCGCGCCCGCTTCTCGACCAGATCGCCTTCTTTGCACTCCGGACACTTCACGCCGATAAAGTTCTGCTTCACATACTTGCACTCCGGATATCCACTGCAAGCCGTGAACTCGCCATAACGTCCATGCCGGATCATCATGTTCCGCCCGCACTTCGGGCAAGGCTCGTCCAGCGGAATGTCCGGAACTTTCTTTCCCTGATCAAGCCGCCGCGTAGTCTTGCAGTCGGGATATCCTGTGCAGGCCATGAACTGCCCAAACCGCCCGCGCTTCAACACCATCACGCGCCCGCAGTTCTCGCAATATTCTTCCTGCGTAGTCTCCTGCACGTCGGCCGAATCAAGGTCAGGCAGGTTGATCGGATTTTCTTTCGTGAACGTGCAAGTGTTCGGATCTTCTTTATCGTAGGTGCTGCAAGCATAGAACGATCCGTGCCGGCCCCACTTGATCACCAGCGGCGACCCACAGCGCTCGCACTTCTCGTCTGTGGGCTTTTCCATCCGCTTGATGTTCTCCATATGCTTTTCGGCATATTTGAGATCCTTCGTAAACTTCTTGTAGAACTCGGCAAGCGTCTCCGTCCACTTCTCCTTGCCTTCCTCAATGTCGTCGAGCTTTTCTTCCAGGCCTGCCGTGTAGGCCACATCGAAAATATCGCGGAAGTTTTCAACCAGAAGGTCAGTGACCACCAACCCGATCTCAGTCGGAGTAAACTTCCCACCCAACTTCTGCACGTACTGCCGCTCCTGAATCGTCGAAAGAATCGCCGAATAGGTCGACGGACGTCCGATCCCACGCTCTTCCAGCTCCTTCACCAGCGATGCTTCGTTGTAGCGCGGCGGCGGCTCGGTGAAATGCTGCTCCGGCTTCAACTCCTTGAGCGTGAGCTTCTGTCCTGCTTCGAGCGCCGGCAATTTGTGCTTCAGCTCTTCGTCTTCTTCGTCCTTGCCTTCCTTCGATTCTTCATAAACCCGCAGGAAGCCATCGAACTTCAGCACCGACCCAGTCACGCGGAACCAAAACGTCTCAGTCTTACTCTTCGCGTCGATGTCCACAGTTGTCTGGTCAAACACCGCCGGCATGATCTGCGACGCCACAAAGCGCTGCCAGATCAGCTTGTACACCTTGAACTCATCTTCTTTTAAGTACTGCTTAACCTGGTCAGGATGCCGCATCGCCGAGGTCGGCCGAATCGCCTCATGCGCCGCCTGCGCTTCCTTCTTCTCCTTATATGTATTCGGAGTCTCAGGCAGGTAGGCCGCACCATATTCCTTGCCCACGTATTCCCGCACTTCCTGAATCGCCTCCGGCGCCACCCGAGTCGAGTCGGTACGCATGTAGGTGATCAAACCAACCAGGCCTTCTTCACCCAGTTCCACGCCTTCATACAGTCGCTGCGCAATCATCATCGTCCGCTTCACGCTGAACCGCAGCTTGCGCGAAGAATCCTGCTGCAACTTGCTGGTCGTGAAAGGAGGTGCGGCGTTGCGGCGGCGTTCCTTCTTATCGACGGACCGCACAATCCAGTCAGCTTGCTCAAGAGCCGCGCGGATCTTTTCCGCATCCTCGCCGTTCGTGACCTCAATCTTCTCTTCGCCCTTGCCCAGAAAGCGTGCATCGAATGCCGGAGGCTTGCTCGCCGCCAGGTGCGCGTCAATCGTCCAGTATTCTTTCTTCTCGAACGCCTTGATCTCGCGTTCGCGCTCCACGATCAGACGCAGCGCAACAGTTTGCACGCGGCCGGCAGAAAGCCCGCGGCGGACTTTATCCCACAGCAGCGGCGAAACCTGGTAGCCGACCAACCGGTCGAGCACGCGTCGCGCCTGCTGCGCGTCTACCAGGTTCTGGTCGATTGCGCGAGGGTGTTCGAATGCCGCCTGCACCGCGCGCTTGGTAATTTCGTTGAACGTGACCCGTTGAATGCGCGGCGGAACCTGCGCATCTTCTTTCTTCTTCTTTTTCTTCTTCGAGCCGGAACCGTTGCGTGCCAGTTCCCCGGCCAGGTGAGCCGCAATCGCCTCGCCTTCGCGATCCGGGTCAGGCGCCAGATAGATCGCATCCATCGGCCCCGCCAGCTTCTTCAGCTTGGCCAGAACCTTTTCTTTCCCCGGAATGACGACGTAATCGGTCTCGAAGTCGTTGCTCGTGTCCACGCCCAGCGTGCTCTTGGGCAGATCCTTCACGTGGCCAAGCGAAGCCTCGACCGTAAATCCCTTTCCCAGATATTTCTGGATGGTCTTCGCCTTCGCTGGCGATTCGACAATGACTAAACTCTTTACCAATGGAACCTCAATTCTCAAGTTTTCGCTTTGAACCTAGCACGAATGGGACGGCGGCAACAAGTTACGGCAAGGAAGCTGACGTCTGACAGCTTAGAAACTCTTCACAAAATTCTTCCCGGGCATCTGCCTGACCTTACCCGTCAGCTCCAGTTCAAAAAGCGCCGCAAAGATCTCCGAGGAGGACATTTCTGCTTCAAGCCGCTCTACGATTTCATCAATCTGCGTCGCCTCATCAGCCTTCAATAAGCTCAGGATTCGTTTTTCATGTGGCGGAAGCCCTTGGTCCGGGAATAGAGATGCCGACGAGCCTCTCCCGGATTCAGGCGAGGTCGCCGGAGCGAGCGCAAGTTTAACTTCCGCAGGCAGATCTTCCCAAACATCTTCCCAGGTCGCGACCAGCTTCGCGCCCTGTTTGATCAGCGTATTCGGTCCCCAGGAATTCTTGTTCGTGACGTTGCCCGGGACGGCGAAAACGTCACGGTTCTGCTCCAGCGCACACCGCGCAGTAATGCGCGTCCCGGAGTATTCAGCAGCTTCAACTACGAGCACACCGATCGACATGCCGCTCAAAATCCGGTTGCGGATGGGAAAGTTCTGCGGTGCCGCGAAAGTTCCCAAACGAAACTCGGAAATAAGCGCCCCACCGAGTGCAAGAATCTGTTCCGAAAGCCGAGAATTCTCTTTTGGATAAATCACATCCACACCCGTCCCAAAAACCGCAACCGTCTTCCCCTTGGCCGAGATCGCTCCGCGATGGCTGGCTGTGTCAACCCCGCGAGCCATGCCGCTGATAATCACAAGCCCCTGCGCCGCCAGGTCGCACGCCAGACGCTCGGCCATCCCCGAACCGTAAGGCGTGGGATGCCGCGTGCCCACCATCGCGATGCCGGGCTGCGTCAACACTTCGGGATTGCCGCGCACGTAAAGCACAAGCGGCGGATCATAAATTTCCTTCAGCCGAGACGGGTAACACAGATCTTCAAGCGACACCACGGTCACTCCAGCAGCCGCAGCCCGAGCGACTTCCTCCCGCGCCAGTTCCGCCGATTTCCCCGTCGCGATCGACTGCGCCGAAACGGCCTGCATGCCAGTGCTTTCCAGCTCCGTGAGCGAAGCATGAAAAACCGCTTCCACGCCGCCGAAATGCTCAACCAGCTTCCGAGCCTTCGTCGGTCCGAGGCCCTGCGTCAGCGAGATCGCAAGCCACTCCAGAATGTGAGTAACAGAGGGCGATACAGCAGCGGCGTTCGGCACGTCTACTCCCGTCTTTCCTGGCCTCCAAATGGTGACTGGGCGGACTGTAACTACTGGCCGAAAGCGGTGTCAAGGGAAGCCGTCACAAACCCCTGTTAAAAAAGGTCTGCTAAAATCAAAACAGGAATGAGACCTCTGCGCATCTCTGCGATTTCCTACCTCAATACCGCCCCCCTCATGTGGGATTTCGAACACGGCGAGGCTGGGAACGATTTCGAAATCTCCTATACCCTTCCATCGGCCTGCGCCCGCGCCCTCGAAGCCGGAACCGCCGATATCGGCATCATCCCCGCCGCGGCATACGCCCAAGTCCCCGGTCTGATCGTCCTGCCCGGCGTTGCGATCGCCTCGCGCCGGCCCGTGCGTTCCATCCTGCTGGTCAGCCGCGTGCCGGTCGAAAAAATTCGTACCGTCGCTCTGGATACGTCCTCCCTGACCTCGGTCGCGCTGACGAAAATTCTGTTCGAAAAATGGCTAGGCGGCGGCAGGGCGTTCACGTCCATGGCGCCCAATCTCGAAGAAATGTTGGCCGAACACGACGCTGGACTACTGATCGGCGACCCCGCCTTGCAAATCGATCGCTCGCGCTATTTCACGCTCGACCTCGCCGAAGAGTGGATTCGCCACACCGGCAAGCCCTTCGTCTTCGCCTTCTGGGCAGTTCGCCAAGAAGCATTGCGTGAAACTGCGCTGTCGCAAGACCTTGCAGCAGTGTTTCAACAATCCCGCGACCACGGACTCGAACCCGCCAACCTCGACCAGATCACCCGCGAATGGGCTCCACGCCTGGGTCTCGAAGAATCCGCCGTACGCGCCTACCTCACCGAAAACATCTATTACCACCTCGACGCTGCCTGCCTGGAGGGACTGCAGCTGTTCTATCGCTATGCGTCCGAGATCGGCGCACTCCCCGCCGCGCCGGAGATGCGTTTCCTCATCCCGGCAAATGTCCCGGCGAACGCCGCAATTGTTTAACAAATCCAAATGCTGCTTCCTCTACATCCCTTGCTCGCAGTGCCTCTCTGGAGGCAACTCCGCCACCTTGGTGGAATCGGTCTAGTTCTATTAGGTCTGGTAGACAACTCCGTGATTCCGGTGACTGGCAGCATGGACGTCCTCACCATCTGGCTGGCTGCCCGTCACCAGGAACCCTGGCCCTACTACGCCGTCATGGCGACCCTCGGCGCCGTGATCGGCGGCTACATCACTTATGGCTTGGCCCGCAAAGGCGGCAAGGAAATGATGGAGCGCAAGCTCTCGAAAAAACGAGCGGCTCAATTTTCCAAAACGTTTGCCAGCTGGGGATTCGCCGCGATTGTGATTCCCGCCCTGTTGCCGCCGCCGTTTCCCTTCCTCCCGTTCTTGCTCGCAGCGGGCGCCATGCAGTATTCGCGCAAAAAATTCCTCGCAGCCTTGGTGCTTGGCCGCGGGATTCGTTACTTCATTGAGGCCGCTCTGGGATTCGTTTACGGCAGACATATTTTGCGGTTCTTCACCAAGTACTACAAACCGGCCGTAGCCATCTTGATCGCTCTGGCAGTCGTTGGCACGGCGGTGACGCTGGTTCAATACCTCCGCTACAAGCAGAAGTTAGCAGCGACCACAGCCTCGTAGCAGAGACGTTGCGGGACATGCCAGCATTTGGCCCAGGAGTCTGACCTCCGTTAGAATTGAGTTGCACATGTCCCTGACCAAGCAACAAGCTCTGGAGATGTTCGAGTCCGATGACCTGATCGGCATTGGCATGGAAGCCGATGCAGTGCGCCGCCAGCTCCATCCCGAGGGCACCGTCACCTACATCATCGACCGCAACATCAACTACACCAACTTCTGCACCGAATACTGCACCTTCTGCGCTTTCTATCGCCCCCTGAAAGGCCCCGCCGCGAAAGAAGGTTACATCCTCGAGTTCGATACCATCTACGAAAAGATTCGCGAGACGGTCGAACTTGGAGGGACCGGCGTGCTGATGCAGGGCGGTCTGCATCCCGATCTCAAGATCGACTGGCACGAGAAGATGCTGCGCGGCATCAAAGAGCGTTTTCCCCAAGTTCACCTGCACTGTTACTCCGCTTCCGAGATCATCGCCATCGCCGAGTACAGCAGCCTCAGCATTCGCGACACGATTCTCCGCCTGCGCGATGCCGGACTCGATTCCATCCCCGGCGGCGGCGCCGAAATTCTCGACGACGAAGTCCGCTACAAAATCGCCCGCCTCAAGTGCCTGACCAACGACTGGATTAACGTCCACCGCACCGCCCACCAGATTGGCATGCGCACCACCGCGACCATGATGTTCGGCGTAGGCGAGAATTACGAAAACCGCGTCAACCACTTCCGGCAACTCTACGATCTGCAGGAAGAAACCGGAGGCTTCACCGCCTTCATCCCATGGAGCTTTCAGCCGCATAACACCGCGCTCGGCGGCCGTCACTGGGACGAAGCCACCGCGGTCGAATACCTGAAGGTCCTCGCCATCTCACGCCTGTATCTCTCGAACTTCCTGAACGTGCAATCGAGCTGGGTCACGCAAGGACTGAAAGTCTGCCAGATGGGTCTGCGCTTCGGCGGCAACGATGTAGGCTCGGTGATGCTGGAAGAAAACGTAGTGCGAGCCGCAGGCGTGACCAACTGCACGACAGAAGAAGAGCTCCGCCGGATAATCCGCGACGCCGGCTTCCGCCCCGCCCAGCGCGACACGCTCTACCGGCGGTACTTCCTGAACTAAGGGCTCCCACGCACGCGCAAACATAGATTCCCTGCATCCCGGCCCGGATTCCGTCTACGTCGAGGCTAGCAGCGGCGTGCCTGTCGGCGATCTGGCAGGGACCTGGGAGCCCTAGGATATTTGATAAACGGTAAGATGAAGCACTCGAATAAATATGACATACTCTTTTGTTCTATCACCTTGACTTGACACTTGCACTCTATACCATACTTAAGTCCATTATAATCAGTAGAAATTATTGATATTGTACATCTGCGACAATAAAATGAGACAAACTAGTAAATCGAATCGAGATCGGCTACAAATCTTATGCGAAGACGGGTACCGACAAGCACCCGCCGCGCCTCGGGAAACGCTGCGACACGCCTCCTCCCAGTTCGCCGTCGATCCCACCAACATCCACATATGGATGAGATAATCGACACACACATACCGTTCGAGGCTAGCAGCGGCGTGCCTGTCGGCGATCTGGCAGGGACCTGGGAGCCATAGGATATTTGATAAACGGTAAGATGAAGCACTCAAATAAATATGACATACTCTTTTGTTCTATCGCCTTGACTTGACTCTTGCACTATATACCATACTTAAGTCCATTATAATCAGTAGAAATTATTGATATTGTGCATCTGCGACAATAAAATGAGACAAACTAGTAAATCGAATCGAGATCGGCTACAAATCTTATGCGAAGACGGGTACCGACAAGCACCCGCCGCGCCTCGGGAAACGCTGCGACACAGCTCTCAGGCTCGCACGCCAACTCTCCTTCCGCTGTTTGTTAGCAACAGGATGCAATGAACACCCCCAACTTACCTGACCCTATAGCGGGTGGGGCGCCTCCCCGGTAGAGATTCCGCGTTATATGCCAGTTTTCCACAATCCTGCGATCAGACAGATATTTTAGTGGACACCTAATTGGAAAGCGAGTAGGCTTTACATCCTGGAGCAAAGAGGTACCTGACCGTGGAAGACCGGAGGATCCTCACCGCAATAAGCCGAGCCGACCAAATCGTCGAGCCCATGCCGGACAGTCCTAAGAAGATAGCGGCCTTCCAGGTTGTCTTGGCCCATTTGCTGAGAGAACCGCAAAGGACAGTCCCGCGCGTGAGGTCTGGGAACAAAAAGCGCAGCGGCGTACGCCCAAACGGAACGCGCAGCCGGTTACTCACGCTCATCGAGGACGGAGTCTTCGGTGAGGCGCGGTCCCTAGGAGAAACTCGGAGAATTCTCTCAGAGAGGGGGTGGCGGTACCGCGCTGAAGACCTGGGGACGCCTCTCACCCGGCTAGTTCAACAAGGACATCTACGGCGCGCTGCCGTGACCCACGGCGGAAAGAAAATCTGGAAATACTCAACGAACTAGGAGATGAAGTATGGCATTAGCGAAGATCACCATGCCCGGCGGCATCTTTGTCCAGGTGGACGGCACGCCTACCGAAGTGTCAGCAGTTCTGGAGAACTTGAAAAGCAAGTATGGAACTGGCTCCCGAGGGCGCGCAGCAAGGCGACCTAAGAAAACAAGGGGCGAAATTCCGGGACTGTTAGAAGGCCTCAAGGCGGAAGAGTTCTTCAAATCGCCGAGGGGACTCTCTGACGTCCAGCAGAAACTAGCTGAGCTAGGACACCACTACCCAGTGACGACTCTATCTGGCGCCATGCAGGCGCAGAGCCGAAGTCGGAACTTGCGGCGCTTCAAGCAAAACGGCAAATACGTATATGTGCAGTAAGTACGGAAACAAAGGAGGCAAGCGTGTCAAAGGCGAACCCATACTCCGAAGTCGACGCGATGCGGGAAGTGGACGCGGCACTGGGCCAGCTTGATCCCGAAGCTCAACAACGCGTGATCCAATGGGCGACCTCCAAGCATCGGATCAAGCCACTCGAACCGAACGAAGCTGTGCCCCCCCTCCAGCCCACCAAAGGCAGCGCGCACCGTCCAAATGACATTAAGTCTTTCTTGGCTGAGAAAAGGCCAGAGGGCTTCTATGAGCGCGTTGCATGCCTAGTCTATTACCTGGAAAAGTTTGGCGGCCAAACCGAGGTTGGGACGAACGACATAACAAAGGCAAACTCCGATGCGCGCCTGCCGAAGATGACGAACCCGGCTGTATTTGTCAAACATTCGACACACACATACGGGTATCTGATATCCCTTGGCAAACGTAAATTCGCCATCTCTGCCAGAGGCGAAGCGGTGGTAGAAGCACTCCCAGATCGAGAGCGGGTTGAGGAAGCCGTTAGGAAATTTCCATTCGGCAAGAAGACAAGGAAGACGAGTAAGAAATGACGAGCGCCAGCATCCGAAGCGCACTGCTTAAAGGGTTCCCACAGAAACTTGTCGACGAACTACTGGAGTGCCATTCGGAGCAACGAAGGAACCTGCTACTCGGAAACCTTAGGCCGAACGAGGTGGAAGGCGGACGCTTCGCCGAAGCGGCGTTCCGCATGCTCGAGCATGCCGCGGGATGGACACCGACGCCGATCGGCACCCAACTTAACACGGATGCGCTTATCGCCCGTCTCGCCCGCATACCGATCGGGCAGGCGCACGAATCAGTGCGCCTGCATATTCCCCGAACGTTGAGGGTGATCTACGACATCAGGAATAAACGCGACGCGGCCCACCTCGCAGACGGGATAGACCCAAACCTGCAAGACTCAACCCTCGTTGCTGGCGCGGCGAATTGGGTCCTTGCCGAACTGGTCAGGGTCGCCGGCGGAATCGACCCAGACGAGGCATTCCGGCTTGTAGAGGCAATCACCGTGCGCCGCATTCCGGCCGTCGAAGATGTTGACGGCTTCCTGAAGACCCTCCGCCCCACGCTCGGCCCAAGCGATCGCGTCCTGCTGCTGCTCTACCATCGCGCCGACGCCGGGGCGACGGCAGCGGAGCTTCTGCCGTGGCTAAAGCCCACACAACGGCCTAACCTGCCGCGCACGCTGAGGCAGCTTGAACACGAAAGCGACCTGGTCGTGCAAGCCTCGGGAAGATACAAGATTACGAGGCGAGGCGTACGGGAGATCGAGCGCAAGAACCTCATCGAAATCGAATGAAGAGGTCGACGGGACTGCGTCGTAAGAGACGTTCCCGATCTCTCCGCCGCCTGAAAATGCAAACGGCCCCGGATAATCCCGAGGCCGTCGCGAGAACCGATAAATCGGCACCCCGTCAAGGTCACGACCATTATCGAGACAACGCCGCCCGAAATCAAGTTACTTTAAGGAGGGTCGCACCCCGTCCTGCGAACCCTCCACTTGTCCCTGAGAGACAATCCTTCCAAAGAAGGAATGGACCTGGAGGGATTCGAACCCTCGCTCGGACCTTGACGGGGTCCTGTGCTGCCACTACACCACAGGCCCACGAACCAAAGCTTACTTCAGTTCGCGCAAGGCTTCGCGCCGCCCTCCTGCATTTATTGAAGCAGAGTTTCGTTTTGGAACGATCTTGGGCGGTTCCCCCGCCTTTCGAAGGTGGACACCACGGCGAGATGTGACATCCAACCTTGCCATCCACAGGCCCATCAGCCGACAATGATTAAGCCGGAGACCAATGAAGCCGTCCGGCTCAGGGCAACTGATCTTTGACAATTGAATAGCAATAAGATAGGTCCAGCGAATACAGGATTTTACGATCCGCTCTGCTGATTCCAAGGCACTTAGCCGAGACGATGTCCTCTAAGTCCTCTGGATACAATATTTTGCATGTAAGTCCTTTACTGTCAATATTTTAGCCAGACCCCAAGAACGCAAGTTGCTGATTCCAGATATTTTACGAGCTCGAATCTGCAATTTTTTTGATCTGGATCAACCACCCACCTCAGGTTAGAATAACTAGGTCGAAGCGAACGTGATCGACCCTCACGGCGACGACTCGACGCACTCCCAACAGCCCCGGCACTAGACAAGATGAAGGTTCTTCCCGCAGGTCTGTTGTGGCTCGTTGTGCTAGCCGCCCCACTTTCCGCGCAAAGCTCGACTTCACCCTCTGCTCAAACCTCGACGCCCACGCGAGCAACGCTCAGCGGCATCGTCACCAAAGATCCTGGCAGCGAACCCGTGAAGAAGGCGCTGATCGAGCTGATCGCTGAGAGTCAGAGCGATGGCGGAAACTACACCGCGCTCACCGGTCTGGATGGCGGCTTTCGCATTGAGAACATCGTGCCCGGGCGCTATCGATTATTCGTGGAGCGCAGCGGCTACCAGGAAATCGACAAGCACCAGCGACGGAGTGAAGGGCGCGTGCTCACGCTGAGCGCGGGGCAGGAGCTGAAAGACTTAGTAATTCGTCTTCAGGCCGCGGCAGTGGTGGAAGGGCGCGTGACTGATGAAGATGGTGATCCTATGGCTGAGGCGCAAGTCGCTGTGATGCGCCAGACATTTGTCGCGGGACGCAGTCACTGGGAGCAAGTCGGCGCCGAGCGCACTAACGATTTGGGCGATTACCGCATCGCAAGCCTGGCCGCGGGCAACTACTTTGTTTCGGTCACGCCGCCGCCCGACTTCAGAAGTCTGATCGAAACTACCGGCAGCGCTCCCGCGCCTCGCATTGGACCTGCTTCCGACAAGCCTGCGCCGGCCGCTTACCAGACCACTTATTATCCCGGCACCAGGGATCGCGGGCAGGCTGCGCCAATCCAGTTACATGCCGGCGATGACTTCCCGGCAAATTTCTCGCTGACGCCCAGCCCCAGCCTGATCATCCGCGGGTCGGTGGTAAATTTGCCGCCCGGAACTACCGCCGCGATCATGCTGCAATCGAAAGATTTCAGCCTGGTGCTGAACGGGGCAGAGATGCATAAGGATGGCAGCTTCGAGATTCGCGACGTCTCTCCCGGGGCTTATACAATTTTCGCGACCGTGGATAACGCTGCGACGCCGATGATGGCGCGGCAGTCGCTGCAGATCTCGTCGGCAAACGTGGACGGCCTGCAGCTCTCACCGCAAGCCGGCGGCTCAATTCGCGGACGCTTGCGAATGGAAGCCAGCAGCTCTGCGCGGCCCGATCCCAGCCAGATGTTTCTTCTGCTGCGATCCGCTGACGGCGAGGACGATGCGATCGGTGGGGTCACCATTGGAGAAGGCTCCCCGACTCTGGCCCACGTGAATGCCGACGGCAGCTTTGAGTGGAAGAATGTATCCGCCGGACATTATTACGTGCAGCTCTCAGACGTTAGCTCGATGCCCGACTGGTTTCTGAAATCGGTGGCGGCGGTCGGACGCGAGGCGGTGGATTCTGGGTTCAGCGTCGGCGGTGGCGCTACCACGCTCGATGTGCTGGCGAGCTCTAATGGAGGCAAAGCTGAGGGCTTGGCTACTAATCAAAAAGATGAGCCCGTCGCCGACGCGGTGGTGGTTGCTGTGCCGGAAGCGCGCTTCCGCAGCCATCCCGACCACTATCGCAAGGCTTCCACTGATCAGAGTGGACGCTTTTCCCTGCGTGGGTTGCCTCCTGGCGATTACACGGTCTTTGCATGGGAGAGTGTCGACGGCGAAGCTTATTACAATCCCGAATTCCTCAAGAGCTGTGAAGGCCTGGGGAAAGCGCTGCGCGTGAGTGAGGGTGACCGCGCGAGTGTGCAGCTGAAGACGATTCCCGCGGTTGAAGATCAAGAGTAGCCCCGCCGCTTCCTCGCCTAGACTTGCCGCGATGGCGTATCCTTTCGGAATTATGAGACGCTTAGCGACCTTCCTCGTTCTACTCGGCAGCATGGTTGGTGCGACGCTGGTTCGTGCTGCGGAGACTCCTGCGAATGCGTTGCTGATACTTGCGAAGCGCGATGGCATGCTCTTGATTGTCGATCCTTCGAGCTTGCAAGTGGTCGCGCGCGTGCCGGTGGGCAATGATCCCCACGAAGTGATCGCGTCGGCGGATGGCAAGACTGCTTACGCGACCAACTACGGATCTGGGGCGTACAACACGCTTGCAGTGGTCGATCTCGTTGCGCAAAAAGCGTTGCCATCCGTCGACTTGGGAGCTTTGCGCGGGCCGCATGGAGTGACTTTTGTCGGAGGGAAGACGTGGTTCACCGCGGAAGGTGCGAAGGCGATTGGCAGCTACGATCCGGCGGCGAAGAATGTTGATTGGATTCTTGGCACCGGCCAGAACCGGACGCACATGATCTACGTTTCGCCGGACATGAAGCTGATTGTGACTACTAATATCAGTTCCGGAACGGTGAGCATCATCGAAAAGACGGTTGGCGCGGCGGGTGGTCCGGGCGGGGCGATGGGCGCTCCCAGAGCGGATTGGAACGAGACAGTGGTGCGCGTCGGCAATGGCTGCGAGGGATTTGATATATCACCGGACGGCAAGGAGATCTGGGTAGCGAATGCTGGAGACGGGACCGTGTCGATCATTGACGCAGGGAGCAAGCAGGTGACGCAGACGCTTGCGGCGGATGTGGGCGGAGCGAACCGGCTGAAGTTTACGCCTGACGGAAAACTGGCGCTTATTTCCAGTCTGCGCGGGTCGGACATCACCGTGATCGACACTGCAACTCGCAAGACCGTTAAACGCATCGCGGTTGGGCACGGCGCGGCCGGGATTCAAATGCAGCCCGATGGGGCGCGCGCCTTCGTCGCGTGTTCTCCCGACGGTTATGTTGCCGTCATCAATTTGCATTCGCTGGAAGTGGCTGGTCGCATCGAGGCCGGCCGAGATCCCGACGGGCTAGCTTGGGCGACGCGGCAATAGCCGCCGCATCCGGTAGAATAAGGTTTCGACTGCACCCCTTGCTCGGTTCTGATCTCATCTTGTCTTCTTCGCTGGCCGTCTGGGCCGCTCCCAGGGGCATTGGGCCCTATCTCCGCCAACATCTGCTGGATAAGACTTTTCAGGGTCTTTACCATACCGACGCTTTCGATCGCGCGCTGCTGATTCCGTATTTCATTGTGCTGATTCTGCTAGCGGCCTACGGGATGCACCGCTACATTCTGGTTTATCTTTATTACAAGCACAAAGAAAAGCGGACTACCGAGCCGGCTGCGTACTTCGAGGATCTGCCGCGGGTGACGGTGCAACTGCCTATCTTTAATGAACAGTACGTGGTTGAGCGGTTGCTGGAGTCGATCTGCAAGCTGAAATATCCGCGGGAGAAGCTCGACATCCAGGTGCTTGACGATTCGACCGACGAAACCGTGGAAGTGGCGCGCAACCTGGTTGAGCGCTATGCGGCGCTGGGCAATCCCATCAGCTACCATCACCGCAGCAACCGCGAGGGTTTCAAGGCGGGAGCATTGGCCGAGGGACTGAAGACGGCGAAAGGTGAATTCGTCGCGATCTTTGATGCCGACTTCACTCCGCCGGAGGATTTTCTGCTGCGCACCATTCATCATTTCACTGATTCCAAGATCGGCATGGTGCAGACGCGCTGGACGCACATCAACCGCAATTATTCTTTTCTGACGCAGGTGGAAGCGATTCTGCTCGACGGCCATTTCGTGCTTGAGCACTCGGGACGCGCACGCAGCGGCGTTTTCTTCAACTTCAACGGCACGGCCGGAGTGTGGAGGCGCGCGGCGATCGACGAAGCCGGCGGCTGGCAGCACGATACGCTTACCGAAGATACTGATCTTTCCTACCGCGCCCAACTTAAGGGATGGAAGTTTATTTATCTGCAGGATGTGGAGTGCCCCGCGGAATTGCCGGTGGAGATGACCGCATTCAAGACCCAGCAGGCGCGTTGGGCCAAGGGATTGATCCAGACGGGAAAGAAAATCCTGCCGCGAGTGCTGCGCAGCGATGCGCCGCTTCACACCAAGATCGAAGCCTGGTATCACCTGACTGCGAATCTCAGCTATCCGCTGATGATCGTGCTTTCGGTGCTGATGGGGCCTGCGATGATCATCCGCTTTTATCAGGGATGGTTCCAGATGCTCTTTATTGACTTTCCGCTCTTCATGGCGTCGACGTTTTCGATTTCGAGTTTCTACCTGGTCTCGCAGCGCGAACTATTTCCAAAAAGCTGGCTTCGGACGTTCTTGTATATGCCGTTCTTGATGGCGCTCGGTATTGGATTAACCATTACCAACACGAAGGCGGTGATCGAAGCGCTCATCGGCAAGGAAAGCGCCTTCGCGCGCACGCCCAAATACCACGTGGAATCGAAGAAGGATAAAGTTGGCGCCACCAAGTACCGCAAGCGGTTGGGCTGGGTGCCTTGGCTTGAATTGGTCATCGGCGCGTATTTCGCCATCGCGATCGTCTATGCTGTCCAGATCGATAACTACTTCACTGTTCCATTCCTGTTGCTGTTTGTGGTGGGCTATTGGTATACGGGACTGATGTCTTTGCTGCAGGGGCGGTTCGCGGGCGTGGCGCTCAGCGCTGAGACGCACACCAAGCCGTTTCCTGTGGGAGTCTAGTTCGACGACTTGCCGTGCTGATCGAAATAGCCCTTTGCGCCGATCGCCCTCCGTCGTGGATACTGGTTCCGCCCTGAAATAAGTTGACGGGCGCACGTCAAACCTAGGATGGATGACACGATGCGAAAGCGGCAGTATTCTTTTTCCCCGGTAGGTTTCCTGATTGGTCTCTTCATTTTCCTTCTGGCGATTGCTGCGTCTAGTTTCGCATTCGACCGCCAGCCCAATGCCGACTATCACGCTCGCCGAGAGGCGCTGGCCAAGAAAGTGGGAGGCTTGATCGTTCTCTTTGCCGCTACCGAGAACGATGGTCCCAACGACCTTTACGGATTCCGGCAAGACGATAATTTCTACTATCTTTCTGGCTCAAGGGAGCCGGGCGGCGCGTTGCTGATTGCCTCGGCCGCCGACGCCAAAGGGGATATACCGGCTCGTCCTTATACGGAAATTCTCTTTCTTCCTCCGCGTAATGTGACACAGGAGAAATGGACCGGACCCAAGCTGGGCGCCGAGAATCCTGAAGCGCCGAGGATTACCGGGTTCGACCATGTCGAAGATATGGGGCAACTGCCCAATGACGTGGGCCGCTACGTGACCGGTGCTCGCCCCGTGCTCTACACCGATGTCGGTTCGGATGATGAGACTTCTGCTTCGTTCAAACCGCTGGCATTTCTGAAGCGGGTCAATGCGTATCTGTCATTCCGGGATGTGAAGCCGATGATGTCGTCGCTGCGCACGACCAAGGACGCGGGAGAGGTGGCGCTGATGCGCAAGGCGGTCGATGCCTCGGTAGCAGCGCACTTTGCCGCGTTCAAGGCGGTAAAGCCGAACGTGAACGAGCGTGAGATATCCGCGCTCATGCAGTACGAGTGGGGAAAGCGCGGCTGCGAGCGGGTAGCTTACGCGCCCATCGTGGGCTCAGGCTACTATTCCACGGTGCTGCACTATTCGGACGATGACAACATCATGAAGTCCGGGGATGTGGTGGTCATCGACGCTGCCGGAGAATACTCGATGTACGCCGCGGACATCACGCGCACGCTTCCGATCAACGGACGCTTCACGGCGCGCCAGCGCGAAATCTATGACATTGTGTTGGGCGCGCAAGAGGCTGCCATGGCCGCGTTCCAGTCCGGCAAGTCGACTCTCGGCCGCAGTGGAGCGGATTCACTCCACCAGGTCGCCGTAGACTACATCAACGCGCATGGCAAGGATCTGCACGGGGAGCCGCTGGGAAAGTACTTCATCCACGGCCTGAGCCACTATATCGGGCTCAACGTGCATGACCCCAACGACTATAGCGTTCCGCTTGGTCCCGGCGCGGCTTTCACGATCGAGCCGGGGATTTATATTCCTGAGGAGAACCTCGGCGTGCGCATCGAGGATGACTACTACGTCGATCCGGATGGGAAGCTGATCAAGCTGAGCGGGGCGTTGCCTTCGAAAGCGGAAGACGTGGAAAAGCTGATGGCAGGGAAGTGAAGGCAGTGGCCAGTGATCAGTGATCAGTGGCCAGTGATCGGCGATCAGTGGTCTTGTCATCCTGAGGCAGCGGAGTCCTCGGCGAAGCCGTGGACTCCCAACGAAGGACCTGTGCAAACTGATGACAGCGCCGATGGTGCTGGCGTCCGCGGCGCTGCCTGCAAGTACACAGGTCCTTC
>Ga0307476_10000728_pt1 | contig 23004 bp, 20 predicted proteins | sample atmos_gasesECM2C_2_FD_203314 | JGI IMG/M metagenome (GOLD analysis project Ga0307476, IMG submission 203314) | Hardwood forest soil microbial communities from Morgan-Monroe State Forest, Indiana, United States - atmos_gasesECM2C_05 | ecosystem: Environmental > Terrestrial > Soil > Temperate...
TAAACAATTAGAGCGATAAACCTATGTCCTCGTTGACAACACCCCGCCTCGACAGGCACACTACCGCATTCGCTGCTTGCGGACTGCGGCGAGCCCTTATGGGCCAATCGCCTATGGGATAGTCGCCTATGGGACAATCCAGGGAACGGGTGCGGGCTGAAACGTAGTCTATCGACATGGAGCAACCAGTCTCCTATACCTTCGATTCGACCTTGGACACCGTGGACCATGCGGAAGAGACAGCGACCCGCGTTGCCAAGGAACTCGGCTTTGCTGAAGATGAGGTAATGCAGATTTCGATGGCCGTGCGCGAAGGCGCGGTCAACGCTGTTTTGCACGGCAATGCCTACGCTCCAGATAAGAAAGTGACGCTGGCCTTCGAACAGAACGCGGAGGGCCTGGTCATTACGATTCGCGATCAAGGTAAGGGCATAGACTTGAGCTGCATTCCCAACCCGCTGGCGCCGGAAAATCTGCTCAAGACTTCGGGACGCGGCATTTTTCTTATGCGTTCTTTTATGGACGTGGTGGAAATCCGCCCGTCCCCGACAGGTACCGAAATTAAATTGATCAAGCGTGTCCACGGAGCATCCGCGGGCGCCAAGGAGGGGTCTCAATGAGCATGAAACTTAGTACTCGGCAGGTGGACGGCGTCACTATTATGGACTGCAGCGGACGTATCACCCTGGGGGAAGGCAGCGTCACCCTGCGTGACACCGTGCGCGACCTTCTTGCCAAGGGCAACAAGAAAATCATTCTGAACCTGGGCGAAGTCAACTACATCGACAGCTCGGGCATCGGTGAACTGGTGAGCGCCTTTACCACCACCAAAAACCAGGGTGGAGAACTGAAGCTGCTCAACCTCACCAAAAAGGTGCACGATCTGCTCCAGATCACCAAGCTCTACACCGTGTTTGACGTGAAAGAAGACGAGACGGCCGCGGTGAAGGGATTTAAATAGCTTGTTGCTTTGACTTCAAATAGCTGGCTGCTTTGAAAGGGCGCGGCTTCAAGCCGCGCCGTAGAGTCTCAATTCAATCGATGTCATTTCAATGGATGTCATTCCGAACCGGGCGCCAAGCCCGGTGAGGAACCCGCTGTTCTGCTTAAATCTCCACGAACGAGGCTGCCCCACTCGCCGCGGTTTTCGACTCGGCTCGGATGTCCAACTTCTTCTCAATTCATCGCGGCACCTCTGTGTTTCCGTTTCCGGAAAAATCACTCGAATAGTTGGCCCGCACGCATCCTCAATCAAAACCAACGCCATAAAATTCAATTGTGACCCTAGGCTGGAAATCCTCTCTGCACGCATTGCTCGTGTTCTCCGCTCTCCCACTTTTTGCGACTTCCAACTGCCTTTCCATCCGCGAGGCTGGCCAGCACGTCGGCGAGACCAAGTGCATCGTTGGGAAGGTTGTGCGCGTGAAAGTCGGATCGAAGGGAGTGCACTTCGTGGATTTCTGCGCAGAGCAGGCGTCCTGCCCCTTCACCGTGGTGGTCTTCCCGCACGACCTGAAAGACATCGGCGATGTGCGCCGCCTCGCAGGCCGCGTCATCGAGATTCACGGCCCAGTTAAACTCTACGACGGACGAGCCGAAATCATTTTGAACCGTATCGGCCAGCTAACCGGGGGATCGACGCTGATCCCGCCATTGCCCAAGAACTACGATGTTGAGAAGCAAGGCCACTACAGCGCCGGCAGAATGCGCCCTACCAAGAAACCGGCCAAAACCTACTCCACGCCCTCCACTAATGCGACTTACGGCAACGAGGCGGATATTGGCCAAGAACCGCCCCAGTGAGCTCTTAGAATGAGAAACTTCTCCCGCCCAAAATAGATTCGCCTGACTTGAAAAAGAGCCGCCAGTTTGCGGCTGGCGGCATCCTGACCGTTTCTACGGACAACTACTGTCGCCTACCTGTCCCTGGAAAACGAAAGTATGGTAGGTGGTATCTTCAAAAATAGGGATGTACTCGGAACAGCCCACAGTTGACGAAGACAGGCTGACCGACATTTGATGGGCGGACCCGTTTATTTCGCCCGTGCTCTCGGTATTGGTCCACGTGAACATCGTCGCGCTCTTGAAATCCAGACCGGACCCTAAGAAGTTCCACTTCACATCCCAGCTGTAACCCACGCTGTACGCGTAGGATTGGCTGTACGTTTGGGTCGTCTGCGTTGTGTCCGTCTGGGTAAAGGTATTGATTGGGTTGTTGCCGCCCGCTTCGTCAGGTCCTTGAAGCAGCTCAACTTCCTGCGTGCTGGAACCGTTGGTCACCATGATCGGCACGTAGCGGCACGTAGCGGAAGACTTCGGGTTGGTGCATAAGGCGGCGCTCGACGTGTTCGCGTTCAATGGGCTTTCGGTCGCCGTGTATTTCAGAAGCGGGTCCTGATTCAGAACTGGAGTGAAGTCGCTGGGAACGCACCCGCACTGATTGGCCAAGGTACATGAATTAGGGTAATAGGTGGGGTGGGCACAGATGTTGGCGAGGCCCGGCAACGTCTGGCCGTCCACAACCTGTGGCTTGAGAGTTTGCACTGGGACAGTCGTAACCCCGCTGGCGTTCGCCATCATCGCCTGCGCATAGACTTCGACCTGATCCTGTATCTCGGGCTGACCGGGGCTAGGATCGCCTGTTGTTTGAAGCTGCGTGCCCATGCTGTAGGTTGCAGAATCTGTTCCCGTCTGGGTGAAGGTGACTGCCGGATTGAGCCAGATAATAAATAAGTCTTGCTGATGGTTTACGGCATTGGGAGCGCTGGTATTCGTAGCATTCAGCACACCCGTAGCCTGTGCGATCGTATCCGTGACCGCTGTGTTGTTTCCATCGGTCGCCGTGTTACCGTAGCTCCAACTTAAGGTTGACCCGGTGCCTAGGAACCCACCGGTTACGCTGAAGGTGTCTGTGACACCCACTCCAAAATTGCTCCCGGTTGACGTCGTGGTGCCGTCGGTAAGCGTATTGGTGAATCCGTTGTTGCTATGGTTGCCGGGGGTATCGTAGATAATCGATGCGATCTTGAATTTGGGGTACAGGGTCCCCACCGCAGCGGGACTGTAGGTACCACTGAGTGTCAGTGTTGCTGTCAGAAATCCGCCGCTTTCATCGTAATACGTTATCGAACAGCTTCCAGAGTAAGCGCCCGATGCCGATGGATCGAACGTTACCGCCACGGTCAGGTACGGGTAGGTCCCGTTGTTTCCACCCGGCCAACTACAGCTGAATGGTCCCGAGGAGGTGGGGTCTTGGGGCGATTCAAGTATTGCATAGGTATTGTTGTACCAGGTAGCGTTCCCTTGCGCAGGAACGGTGGACACTGTGTAAAAATTGTAACTATCTGATTGTGCGGCCACTTCTAGCGGGAAAATCGCGGCGATCGCGAGGAGCGCCACGAACATCCAGAGCGACGCTGTCTTCGGAATGGTATTTTTCATAGAATTGTTCCTTTCGGAATTGCAGAACTAAGAGGGGCGAACTTCAGATGGGCTGACTTAGCTCAGGGAACCTGAAAGAGAGAAAGGGAGTGTTAGTCTCCAGCGCGAGTATCACTCGGGCACTAAGTTATAGCAAGGCTTAACTGTCGGTTGTTACGAAGGCCGAACACCGCGACCAATGTTAGGCGGCTGAGCGATTCGGCTTCCAACCTTGAGAGCGCACTTAACTCGAGTTAATAAGTGGAATGGCGGCAATCAAGCAGAAAGGAGAACGTGTAAAGAGCTTGGGGCAGGAATGAGAGCGTTACGAAATCCGAACAGACCGCCTCACCCTCACTCTGTCGCCTTTCACACCATCCCTTTCCGCAACTCCTCGAGCGGATACTTCGTTCCGCGCCACACAATTCCGTCATTCGAAAGCGTGAGAAACATCGAGCGCAGCAAGGTGTAGACAAACAGCGCCGTACTTATGGGATGCAGCAGAAAGTAATAAGCGGGAACCTTCGAGCGCCACGACATGCCAACATATACCGCGAACATCGACGCAAGTGCGATGGCGTAAGGCAAGCGCTCCCAGCCATGCGCCAGCCACACGCCGAGAAACGGCATCAGATTCAAGAAAGCCAATCCGAACGCCGAGACTAGCGTGCGCGGCCACTGAAAAGAAAGTACTGCGAAAAAATTCTTGGTGAGATTATTTACCACTCCCATCGCCCCGTGCGCCCAGCGTATTGAAATCAGATCGGCGCCGAAAACATTCCGCTGCGCAAATCCCGCGTTCTTCACCACCTTGCCCAGCTTCATGTCGTCCAGCACTTCCATGCGCAGCGCCGCGTAGGTTCCTATCGCTTCATACGCACTGCGCCGAACCAGGTTGAATGCGCCCACGCCCATGTGATCCCGCGACTTCGGGTCAGCCACTTTCCACGGGCGATGTCCAAACACAAACATCGTCTGGAAAAAGGCGATCATCATATACTCGCCCGGCCGCTTCATGATCATCTGCGGAAATACCACCACATGATCGGCGCGTTCCGCCTCGGCATAAGCCATGGCGCGCCGTAACGAATCAGGTTTAAACAATACATCCGCATCAGTAAACAACAACCACTCGCCATCCGCCTCCTTCGCAGCCGTCCACATGGCGTGGGTTTTTCCCAGCCATCCCGAAGGCAATTCGCGGTGGTGAATCACTCGAAGCGCTGGGTGCCCCATCCTTGTCGCGTTCTTTGCGAGAGAGCCTGCCCTGAGCTTGTCGAAGGGATGGGGATTTTGACCGCGACTTACCGTATCCATGATCTCTCCGGTCCGGTCGGTCGATCGATCATCCACCGCGATCACTTCGTAATTGTCGTAATCCAGTTCGAGCAACAACTTTAGACACTGTTCAATGTCGTCTTCTTCATTACGCGCAGGAACGATGATCGAAACTCGAGGAGTTCCCGCGTCGCCGACCGGATTGCGATTCCATTCAGCCGTAGAAACATCGACCACGCTGGGCATGCCGATCGCAGCGTCCACAATGCGAGAAAACCACGCGAGTGCAAGAATAGTGCCCGCGATCCAGTGAAAGTAATGCATCCCGCTTAATTCTTCCCCGCCCCGATCGTTCCTTCGGTCGCCACGCCATCAGTGCGAACTTCCCTGCCAATGACCCGCGCGAATCTCATTCCGTAAAAGAGTATGGCAGAGGAAGCGACCATGGCTATCACGGGCAGCACGAAGGCAGCTTGCAATGACCGTTTATCGGCCACGTACCCCATCATGGTTGGCGAGGGAACGTCGCCCAGCAAGTGGAGGATGAAAATGTTAACGGCCAACGCAGTGGCACGAATGTGCGCGCCCACGGAATTAATCACCGCCGCATTCAGTGGCGAAGTATTGAGCAGAAGAAAAAAGGCCGACACCGCAATCGCCGGCAGCATCACCGGTCCGCGGGTAAACAAGGCCACGATCATGAACGGCACGCCTAGCGCCATGCTTGCCGCCGAAACAAAATAGTAAGAACCCTTCATCCTCGGCAACAGATAATCGCCCAGCCACCCTCCCGCCAGCGACGCCAGAATTCCATCGACCACAATGACAATGCCGAACATAAAGTTCGCAGACTCCAGCGAGTAGCCGCGCGCCCGCGACAAAAATGTCGGCATCCACACCTGTATGCCGCCCAGTGCAAATGTCATCATCGCCATGCCCAGCGTGGAGGTCCAGAACGCCGGATTCCGTGCCAGGCCCAAAAGCGTCCCGCGCTCCGGAGTTTCTTTCTCCCGATCGAACTGCCCCCGTTCTGGCTCTCGCAAGAACAGCACCGCCAGCGCCAGCAAGAATCCTGGAACAGCCGCAATGTAAAACGGAAACCTCCATCCATAGTGCGGACTGAGATTTCCGCCCAGCAAATATCCCGCCGCTGTCCCTACTGGGATCGCCAGATAAAACACTCCCAGTATCCGCCCGCGCTTTTCTTCTGGAAACAGATCGGCAACGAATGTCGGAGCGATGGTCACGAAGGTCGCTTCGCCGATGCCGACCAGTGTGTGTCGGATCAGCAGTTCCATGTAGGTGTGTGTGACAGCCGTCAGCAGCGTAAGCCCGCTCCAGAAGATCGCTCCGCCCACGATGATTCTTTTGCGCGAATAACGGTCCGCCAGCGGCCCTACAAAAGGCGCAGCCACCATGTAGAACAACAGAAACGCGCTGGTGAGATACCCAACCTGGGTGTTACTCAAGCGGAATTCGCTTTGCACCAGCGGTTGCACCGCAAACAGCACGGAGCGATCCACATAATTGAGCAGGTTCAGCGCGGTCAGCAAAGCTAGCGCAGTGCGGGGATAGAGTTCTGTTTTCGCCACGGGTCGAGCGAATATAGCATGCGGCGCTTTTGATCTCATCCCTCACACACGGTACACACATGCAATCCATTGACTTGCCAGAACTTGGCCCCTATCATGGGCGCTCACACGCATCCGGGACCCTGTAAACGACCGCATGATCGGCCAGACCATATCGCACTACCATATCGTCGAGAAACTTGGTGGTGGTGGCATGGGCGTGGTCTACAAAGCTGAAGACACTGAACTCGGCCGCTTCGTCGCGCTCAAGTTTTTGCCTGACGAACTGGCGCAAGATCCTCACGCTCTGGAACGATTTCGCCGCGAGGCTCGGGCTGCGTCCGCACTGAATCATCCCAATATTTGCACCATCTACGAGATCGGGAGGGACGGCGAGCAATCCTTCATCGCCATGGAATTTCTTGAGGGGATGACGCTGAAGCACCGTATCGGCGGTCGCGCCATTGAACTCGAGACCCTCCTCTCGCTCGCCATTGAGATCGCCGACGCGCTCGATGCCGCTCATGCCAAAGGCATCGTTCATCGCGACATCAAGCCTGCAAATATATTTGTCACAACTCGCGGCCATGCCAAGGTGCTCGACTTCGGATTGGCGAAGGTCTCGAGCAGCAGCGGTTCGCACAGCCAGATGGCCGCCGCCAACACTCAGAGCGCGGCCGACGAACAGCTCACCAGTCCCGGCATGGCGGTGGGCACCATCGCGTATATGTCGCCGGAGCAGGTTCGCGCCAAAGAATTGGACGCGCGCACCGACCTGTTTTCCTTCGGCGCGGTGCTTTATGAAATGGCGACGGGATCGTTGCCTTTTCGCGGAGAGAGTTCGGGAGTCATCTTTGCCGCGATCCTCGAAAAAGATCCAGTGCCGCCTGTGCGCATCAATCCCGACCTGCCGCCAGAATTGCAACACATCATCAGCGGCGCGCTCGAGAAAGACTGCAACCTGCGCTATCAGAGCGCGGCCGAGATGCGGGCAGAATTGCAACGCCTGCGCCGGGACACGGATTCGCGCCGTTCTGCCGCGGCCGTCGAGACCGTGGTTCCCACGCCAGTTTCCGGCTCGCGCTCTCGCTCCTCAGTGACAACTCAGCTACAGCGAGCGGCGACTGAACTGGAGAAACAAGATTCGTCCGGGAAGGCCGCGAGTTCCAGAGCTTGGATCTGGAAGATTTCTATCCCGGTGCTGATCCTAATCGCACTGATCGCCGCAGGACTCTATTACCGCTCTCGCCAAATCCCCAAACTCACCGACAAAGACACCCTGGTGCTCGCGGATTTCACCAATACCACCGGCGATACAGTTTTTGACGGCACCCTGCGCCAGGCACTTTCAGCGCAACTGGAACAGTCGCCATTTCTAAATCTGCTTTCCGACTCCCGCATCGCTCAAACCTTCTCTTTAATGGCCCAGCCTAAAGATGCCCGGGTCACGCATGAACTGGCTCGCGAAGTTTGCCAGCGAACTGCGAGCGCGGCCGCCCTCCAGGGCTCAATCGCTCAAGTCGGCACGGAATATCTTCTAACTTTGAAGGCGGTGAATTGCTCGAATGGAGAGCCGCTGGCCAGCACCACTGCGCAAGCCCGCGACAAGAATCATGTTCTCGATGCCGTGGGAGAGATGGCGGCAGCAATGCGCAGCAAACTCGGCGAATCGCTCGCCTCCGTGCAGAAGTATGACGCGCCTGCGGAGAATGTAACCACTCCATCTCTTGAGGCACTGCAGGCCTACAGCCTGGGTTACAAGGCGCAAGTCGTGAAAAGCGATTACGCCGCCGCGATCCCGTTTTTTCAGCGTGCGATCAGCCTCGATCCCAACTTCGCCATGGCTTACGCCCGGCTGGCGGCAAACTATTTCAACTTGAATCAGACGGTGCGCGCAGCCGAGGCCAGCCGCAAGGCTTTCGAACTTCGCGAACGCGTCAGCGAGCGCGAAAAATTCTATATCGCTTCGCATTATGGGCATTTCGTCACCGGCAATCTTGAGGAAGCGCGCAAATCTTACGAACTGTGGGCGCAAACATATCCTCGCGACTCCAGCCCTTCCAATAATCTTGCGGTGATCTACAACAATCTCGGAGATTACGCCAGCACCCTCGCCCGAGCTCAGCAGACTCTGAGGATGAATCCCAGCAGTGGCACAAGTTACAGCAACCTGGTCACCGCCTACCTCAGCGTTAATCGCCTCGATGAGGCTCGCTCCACGGCGGAAGAAGCAAAATCACGCAATCTCGATTCCCCGCTCAATCACGCGAATCTCTACCTTGTGGACTATCTTCAACACGATGCCGCTGGCATGGAGCGCGAGGCGAATCAACTCACGGGCAAGCCGGGATACGAAGATATCGCGCTCTATTACCAGTCGGAGACGGCGGCTTGTGGAGGCCAGTTCGCTAAAGCGAAAGAGCTGTCGCAGCGTGCCGTTGAATCCGCGCAGCGCGCCGATGAAAAAGAAACCGCGGCTGGCTACGCGGCGGAAGCCGCGCTTCGAGCGGCGTTGGTCGGCGACATGACGTTTGCGAAGCAGCAGGCCCAGACATCGCTCCCGCTCTCTGAAGGCGGAGACGTTAAGGCGATGTCGGCCATCGTGCTTGGACTAGCCGGCGATTCCGCAACGGCCATGCGTGTGGCGGACGATCTCAACCGACGCCTGCCAGAAGATACCATCGTTCAATACGATTATTTGCCGATGATTCGTGCCGCCGTCGCGCTGCACAATGACGCGGCGGAGAAAGCAATCGCGGCGCTCGCTCCGGCTGCTCAGTACGAACTCGGCGCAGCTTCGCAGAATTTGAATTTTCTTCTCTACCCTGTTTACCTGCGCGGCCTGGCAGACCTTGCAGCGAAACGTGGCACCGATGCCGCCGCAGAATTCCAGAAAATTCTCGATCATCCCGGCCTCGTGCTCAATGAGCCAATCGGCACGCTTGCTGTGTTGGGACTTGGCCGAGCCTATGTTCTTGCCGGGGACTCGGCGAAAGCGCGCACGCAATATCAGAATTTTTTCGCGCTATGGAAAGACGTCGACCCAGGCATTCCAATTCTCCAGCAAGCCAAGGCGGAATATTCGCGGCTGAAATAGCATAACTGCAGAAGGAGATTGGGACGCCGTAGGAGAATCGACTTTTGTGGAGATAGCCGCCCCGGCTGTCTGGCGGCCTAGGTTTATCGGGCCGCTTCTCTCGCCACGAAGATAAGCCTCACCCTCGCGGCCATTTCGCCACAACAGTCGTCGAAATACCACCGCGCGGCCGAAAGTCTCCCTTCACCTCAGCCCAAACGGGCTTCGCCCATCGCACCACATCCTCCAGCACGCGATTCACAACATTCTCTTGAAAAATCCCCAGGTTGCGGTAGGTCTGCAGATATTCCTTGTATGACTTCAATTCCAGGCAGACTTTATCGGGCTGGTAACGCAGCGTGATCACGCCAAAATCCGGCAGTCCTGTCTTTGGGCAAACCGAAGTAAACTCAGGATCGTCGATCACGATCTCGTATCCGGGAAACTGGTTCGGCCAGGTTTCAATTTCGGGGAACTTCGCGTCCAACCCAGCAGCGGCGTGTTGAGGCGTATAACGGCGCAGTTTTGCCATGGAGATATTGTAACGTTGTCCAAGCTTGCCCCTGCGTCCCAGCGAGCCGCAGTGAAGACAACGGCATCCGCCGCCTCCTGGCAGCATCTAAATGAGTATCGGCTCAGAAGGTGAGCGTGCGCTCCTAAGGCCCGCACGAGTGGTAAATTAATGCTTGCAATTGTCCCGCCGATACTCTGAAAGATAACCAGTTGGCAGCAACGAACAACTCGAACGGCAGGCCGGCACGCAAGGGCCGCACGTGGGTAGTGGTTGGAGTGCTGGCGGCGCTGGCCGTGATCCCCGTTTTTACGCGGCCGGGTCCGTTGCGGGTTCGCACCACGACAGTAGAGCGTGGTCCCATCCGAAGTCTCATTTCTACCAACGGGAAGGTTGAGCCCATTCAGAATTTCGAAGCTCACTCCCCGGTACCCACGACGGTGAAGCGCCTGCTGGTTAAGGAAGGAGATCACGTGCGGCATGGGCAATTGCTGCTGCTACTCGATGACGCCGATCTGCGCAGTCAGGCGGCTCGCGCCCAGGCTCAAATAAAAGCCGCGCAGTCCAATCAGTCCGACCTCACGACTGGTGGCACGCAGGAAGAGCTTCTCACTCTGGATTCAGAATTGACTAAAGCTCGCAACACCCGCGACGCAGCGCAGCGCAATCTTGATGCCTTGCGCCGCCTCCAACAGGAGGGAGCAGCGTCGGCTGGTGAGGTTAAGCAAGCTGAAGATGCTCTGCAGCGCGCCCAGGCGGACACTACGCTCCTCGAGCAAAAAAAGAAGGATCGTTACTCCAAGCCCGAAACCGCAAGAGTTCAGGCGCAGGGCGCGGAAGCGCAAGCCGCTTACGATGCGGCCGAAGATGCCTTACAGAAATCCAGCGTCCGCGCCCCGTTCGATGGCATCGTCTATGCCCTCCCCGTGAAACAGGGCGCCTACGTGCAAACCGGCGATCTCTTGTTACAGGAGGGCGATCTCTCCCGCATGCTGGTCCGCACTTTTGTGGATGAACCCGACATTGGCCGCCTTGCCACTGGTCAAAAAATCGAAGTGACCTGGGACGCGATTCCCGGCCGCATTTGGCCGGGGGTTGTCAGCACGATCCCCGCCACAGTAAAACTTCGCGGCTCCCGCAACGTCGGCGAGGTCACCTGCACAGTCGATAACCACGACCTGCACCTGCTCCCGAATGTCAATGTCGGCGTCACGGTCGTTACCGCCGAACACAGTGGCGCGCTTACGCTGTTGCGCGAGGCTGTGCGCATGGACGATACCAAGCCCTACGTTTACCAGGTCGCGGACGACAAACTCGTGCGCCGCGAAGTTGAAATTTCTCTTCAGAATCTCACTCGCGTGGAGATCACCGCCGGAGTTCCGGAAAATGCCGTGGTGGCCTTGTCCTCGGTCGACTCCAAGCCCTTGAACGACGGCACCCGCGTCAAGGTGGTCTCCCGTCCATGATGTGGAGCAGCCCTTGGGATCGTCATCCTGAAAAAGCGTCACCGGCTCTCCCAATTCAAGCGTGTTGTGCGAGGCCGACCCTGTGGGCGATGTGTTTACTGATTGCCTTGTTTTCGATCACTCCCTTCTCACTCGCGGTCGACAATCCCCAGGACCTTCTGTCGGAAGGCGGTGTCGATGAAGCGATTCAAATGCTACAGGGGCAAATCCACCGTGCCCCTAACGCCGAAAGTTACAATTTGTTGTGCCGCGCGTATTTTGAGCTCGACGACTGGAACCCTGCAGTCTCCGCTTGCGAGACAGCGGTTGCAATGGAACCGGGTAACAGTCTCTATCACCTATGGCTGGGTCGCACCTATGGCGAGAAGGCCAATCGCGTCAATTTTTTGAGCGCAACTGGGCTGGCCAGAAAGGTTCACTCCGAATTCGAGCGCGCAGTGGAACTCTCTCCCGGCAACGTTGACGCCCGAACCGATCTTGCCGAGTTTTACCTCGAGGCTCCGGGAATCGTCGGCGGTGGAAAAGACAAGGCTGCCGCACAGGCCAATCTGCTTATGCCTCTGAATCCGGCGCTGGCGCATTGGGTGATGGCACGCACGGCCGAGAAAAATAAGGACAACGCCATCGCAGAACAGGAGTATCGTGCCGCCGTCGAAGCCAGTCATGAAGGCTCTCGCGCTTTGGCAAACCTTGCCGGCTTTTATCGCCACATCAACCGGATCAATGACATGGAACAGGCTTTGCACACGCTGGAGTCTTCACGGAATCTCGATCGCCCAGCGGCTCTCGTCGACGCCGCCTACATGTTGCTTCGCACCGGAAACGATTATCCTTTGGCCATCCGTCTCGTCCGCCGCTACCTCTCTTCCGGGACAACCGTGGAGGAATATCCCGTCTTCAAGGCTCACTATTTGCTTGGCGAGTTGCTTGAGAAACAAGGTGACGCTTCCGCCGCAGCCGGCGAATACCGCGAAGCCCTGGCTCTTGCTCACAACTTCCGTCCTGCTCAGGACGCTTTGAAGCACGTTACTCGCTAGGATGCTCGGCCCGCGATAAGCTAGGGAAATAGAATTTCGTAGACCGTGCCAGCGTTGAAAGTGCCGCCGAATGGAGTTGTACCGTAGACAACCCCTTCTTGTTTGCAATCAAGACACTTCCGTAGGGAAAATATTCGTCGGACCTTCTTGGAAACTGTAAAGTGTTTCGGATCATTGCCGCCCTTGGCCCGCGAGTTCCTTGTAGGTGGGCCGTCTCCCGATGATCTGCGGGCAGCTAGATCAAACCACAAACAAAAAGGCGTAAGCGGATTTTGCCTGCAAAACGGGCTGGAGCAGGGTGCGGCACAAGTTTTTCGGTTTACGCCTCCGGCAGGAAAAGCAAACGCCAGCGCAGCCATTTTGACGTGCGACGACGATTGAAGCGAGGCAGCCCGTCGAAAGAATCCGCTTAGTTGCTTTCCCTGTAGCTTTATGCAATGGGATCATTCTAAAAAACGAAAATCGGCACGGAGTGGGAGATTCGAACGATCCTTAGCGATCGATGCGAGCTAGAAGAGCCTGTTCGCTTTGCATCCCTTTTCTCTCAGCGGCTCGCGGTATCATTCCTCTCGCGTCACATTATCCGTAGGATCTTCCCAGGAATCCCGAAGGTGAGAACTGATGACAAGAAAATCGTGGAGTAAGAGGCGCGTCACCGCAATCTTATTGGCTGTGCTTCTCTTTGCGCCGGCTGCATCTCTTGCCGAGACCGTGACCTTGCAGCGCGCGGTGGAACTCGCGCTAAAGCACGCGACCACCATCGGCATCGCGTCTGCTGACCAGCAACATGCCTCCGCCAGCTACCGCGAGCTGCGCAACAGCTATATCCCGCAACTGAATGCAGGAGCTGGAATCGGTTGGTCCGATGGGTTTCCGCTCAGTCTCGAAGGCGCGGCTCCGTCGCTGTTCAATGTGACTGCGCAATCGGCTCTCATCAATCCTGCGTTGAAAGATTTTATTCGCGCCGCGCAGTCGGAGGTCGCAGTGACAAACCTGCGCACGAAAGATCAGCGTAATCAGATTATTCAAGACGTCGTGTTGAGCTATACCGAACTGGCGAAATGGGAGGAGCGTTCGACCCGCCTGCGTGAGACGGAGGCAGCCGCGGTCAAAACGGAATCGGCCGTAGCGCAGCGCGTCAAAGAAGGAATCGATAGCGCTCTTGACGACAGCAAAGCTCGCTTGTCCGTGGCCCGCGTGCGCTTGCGAATTGCCGAAGCTGGCGGCGCAGCCGACGTTCTGCGCGAACATCTCTCGCAGCTCACGGGTCTGCCGGCAATCTCTTTCAAAATTAACGCGGAGTCTGTGCCGGCGTTCCCAACCGTAGAACAATCAGAACAGTCCACGGACAAAGCGACCGACGCAAACCCCGCGGTTCAGGCTGCCGTGGAACACGCACGCGCGCAATACTTGAAGGTAAAAGGCGAACGCAGATCATTGTGGCCGAGCGTCGATTTCGCAGCTCAATACGCCAACCTTGCGACCTACAACAACTATCAAAAGTTTTATACGGCCGGCAGCTTCCAGCCCAATAATGCGACCGTAGGCGTAGCCATCCACTTGCCTTTCGTAAATCTTGCCCAGCACGCCCGAGTGCAGGAGGCTGAGTCAGAGGCCTTCAAGGCAACCAAACAGGCGGAGGCCACGCGGAACCAAGTGTCTGAAGAGACCTTGCGACTGCAGCGCTCCGTGACTCAGATGCAGGCCGCGCGTGACGTGGCCGAACTCGAGTATGAGATAGCCCAGAAAAACATCGAAGCCATTCAAACGCGCATGGAGTCTTCCGGCGCGAACCTCCACGATCTCGACAACGCCAGCTCTGTCGCCAGCGAGCGTCTCATCACGCTGCAGGACGTCACCTTCGAACTCGAGCGTAGTCAAGTCGCACTCCTGCGCGCCACCGGAGATCTAGAAAAGTGGGCCATGGGAAGCAAGTAGGCGAAGTAAGTAGGCCGAAGTGAATAGGCAAGAGAAGCAAATAAAATGCGAAGTGAATAGACAGAGAATGCCTCTTTTCCCCGTTCGCTGCATCAAACCATGCACTCAACGAAGAACCTGCATAAACACTGGTTTTGGCCAACATCGATCACCCGCGGATGTTAAAATAGCCACTCACTCACTATGCCTCTTAAAACGCTGTTTCTGAACCCGCCGTCCTTTGAAAACTTTGATGGGGGCGCTGGCTCCCGCTGGCCCGCCACCCGCGAAATCGAGTCATACTGGTATCCGGTGTGGCTGGCTTATCCGGCTGGAATGCTGGAGGGCGCGCGTTTGCTCGATGCGCCTCCGCACTATATTTCAGCTGAACAGACGATCGAGATTGCCAAGGATTACGAATTTCTTGTGCTCTTCACCAGCACTCCGGGGTTTCCGGGCGACATTGGTTTGGCCCGGGCGATCAAGGCGGCGAACCCCACGATGAAGATTGCCTTTGTGGGGCCGCACGTGAGCGTGCTGCCGGAAAAATCTTTGCGCGATTGCCCGGCGATCGATTTTGTTGCCCGCAAAGAATTCGATTACGCCGTCGTCGATTACGCCAAGGGTAAGCCGCTGGAGGAGATTGCCGGCATTTCGTATTTGAAAGACGGCAAGATCGTACACAATCCGGATGCGCCGCAGATTCAGGATCTCGACGCTTTGCCGCACGTCACCGATGTTTACAAGCGCGATCTTGATGTTACCCGCTACAATGTGCCGTTTCTGCTGAATCCCTACGTTTCGCTCTACACCACGCGGGGCTGCCCGGCGCAATGCACATTCTGTTTGTGGCCGCAGACTTTGAGTGGACATCCGTGGCGCAAGCGCTCGACTGATGACGTTGCCGCCGAAATGTCGAAGGTGAAACAGTACTGGCCGGAAGTAAAAGAATTCTTCTTCGACGACGACACTTTCAATATTCAGAAGGCGCGGACGATTGAGTTGTGCGCCAAGCTGAAGCCGCTGGGCCTGACCTGGTCCTGCACCTCGCGCGTGACCACCGACTACGAAACGCTGAAAGCGATGAAAGAAGCCGGATGCCGGCTGCTTATCGTTGGTTACGAATCGGGCGATCAGCAGATTCTCAAGAACATTAAGAAGGGCGCAACCATCGAGCGCGCGCGGCAGTTCACCAAAGACTGTCACAAGCTGGGGCTGGTGGTCCACGGCGACTTCATCATGGGTTTGCCGGGTGAGACTCACGAGACCATTAACAACACCATTGCGTTCGCCAAGGAGCTGGATGTCGAAACCATTCAGGTTTCGGTGGCGCACGCTTATCCTGGGACCGAGCTTTATGACTATGCGGTGAAGAATGGGTTCATGGTTGGCGACAACAAGATGGTGGATGAAGGCGGACATCAGCTGGCGCACATCCAATATCCTGGGTTGCCGGCGGATGACATTCTTTCGGCCGTTCACCGTTTCTACGACGAATATTATTTTCGGCCCAAGGCTGTGTTCCGCATTCTGAAGAAGGCGGCCTTCGACAGCAACGACCGCAAACGCCTTTACAAGGAAGCGAAGACGTTCCTTAAGTTGCGCTCGCAGCGGAACAAAATGGTGAAGCAGCACAGCGACGAGGCTGCGGAACTCGCCAAGGCCTGATTGCCTTGATTAAGGAAGCGAGCCAAACGCGCCCTTATTGTGTCGCAAAAAACGCGACACATGGCGCGGCTCGCCCAGATCCTTCGCCAAGCAAAGGACGCTTGTCTCAGGATGACAATCGAAACTACCAGCGTCTAATCTTCCAGTGAACCTTCGCAAGTATCTTGTGCTGGCCGGTGTCACGGTCTTCGCTGCGGCTGGGGACTCGATGCTCTCGCATGGGATGAAGCAAGTCGGCAGCATTTCGGTTGGCCGGCTACAGAGTGTTATTTTTGCGGTGCTCAATCCCTGGGTCGCAATCGGGATAATTCTTCTGCTCGCATTTTTTGCAACCTACATGACCGCCCTCTCATGGGCCGATCTTACTTATGTTCTGCCGGCGACGTCGCTGGGGTACGTGATACTCGCGCTGGTCGCGAGATTCGTTCTGCACGAGCACGTCAGCCCGCTGCGCTGGATCGGGATCGTTCTGATTACGGGGGGAGTGGGATTCATCGCGGGGGGGCCGGAGATCACGACGCATGATCACGGCGAATCCGCCCGGGATAAAGACGAGGCTCGTGCGGTCGCGACTGCCAGCGGGGGCGAGCGATGAGAACGGCGGGAAGGGTCGATAAGGAAGCGAGCCAAACGCGCCCTTCGGTCGCTTGCGCTCTCTCAGGGCAGGCTCTAGGGATACGCGCGGCTCGCCCAGATCCTTCGCTGCGCAAAGAACGCTTGCTCAGGATGACAGGCAATCTATGAGATTCGTCTATACATGGAGCGCAATTCTTGCCATCGTCTTCGCGTCCGTTGTCGGTGACATACTTCTGGCCCGGGCGATGAAGCAGGTTGGGGATGTAGGGGCCTTGCGGCGGCGGGTTGGGCTGGTCGCCGTCATCGGGCGTACGCTCGGGAATCCGAACTTTCTCTTCGGCGTCACTGCCATGGCCGTCGCATTCTTCAGCTTGCTGTTCGCGCTTTCCTGGGGAGATGTAAGTCTAGTGGCTCCCGCCGCCGCTTCCCTCACCTTCATTGGCAATGCCATTGCAGCGAAGATATTTCTTCACGAACGAGTGGACCATCGCCGCTGGATCGCCGTTTGTTTGGTGGCAGCGGGAGTGGCGCTGCTGGCGGGGTGAGGCCGCCCGCCGACTGCGCAAGGCGCGGAGTTGCATAAGAGGGTAGAGCTCCGAGGCGTTGGGCGCAGTAAGGAGTCAACACATGTCACCCGAAAAAACAAATGTGTGGAACTTTGACGCCTTCCAGCTGGACGCGGGGAAGCGGTCGCTGTTTCGAGATGGTCAGCCCGTCTCCCTGACGCCCGCAACACTTGATCTGCTGCTGCAGTTGGTTGAGAAGGCGGGCCGTCTGGTCACAAAGGCGGAACTGATGGGGAAGCTATGGCCGGATACGCCCGTTTCGGACGAGGCTTTGCCTTTCACCATCTCCGTGCTTCGGAAAGCCCTAGGAGAAAACGAACAGAAACGATTTATAGAAACAGTCCCCAGACGCGGCTATCGCTTCGTCGCCTTACCAGTTGAGTCAGTTGCCGGAAAGCCGAGTCGCCCGGCACTGGAGCTGGAACCATTATCGTCTAGGTGCGGGGCACTGGATGTCTTTTTGTGTTACGCCCACGAAGACAGGATGAGGGTTCGAGAGCTTTATCAGCGCCTGCGCCAGGACGGGGTGACACCCTGGCTAGATGAGAAGAACCTCCTTCCGGGCCACGATTGGGAAAGGGAGATACGCACAGCGGTCCGGCGGTCCGATGTCGTTCTGGTTTGCCTCTCGCGATCCTCTGTCAGCAAATCCGGGTTCGTGCAAAAGGAAATACGGATCGCCCTCGATGTGGCCGACGAAAAACCAGAGGGAACGATCTTTATAATCCCCGCGAGACTGGAAGACTGCGCAGTGCCGGACCGACTCCAAAGATGGCAGTGGGTTGACCTGCCCGAGCAGTATGAGGAACTTGTTCGGGCGCTGCAAGCGCGAGCCACGACCAAGTGAGTCCCGGGGCTTTTCAGGCAAGATCGTTCATAACCCAGAGAGACAGACAGCTGGCGAGTTTTGCGAGCTCGGGGTAAATAAGCAGGGACGCATGCACGGTATCGGGCGTCACGGGGTCGACGCTCGTCGGATGACCGGCGTCATTTCGCGCCGCTCGAATTTGTTGAGCGAATGCCGCCCAATATGCCTGAAAAGGTTCTCGCAGTTCGCGGCTGAAGCTCCCGGAGTGTCCATCGAAGAAAAGCCGCAGGGCGTCGGAGATTGTCTTGATCCGCCAGTCGTTTAGATTCGGTGGGACAGGCTTAGCGAGAGTTGTCAGTTTTTGAACCGTTAGGTGGCGCAGGGACAGGATGGTGCTCTCTGCGGCGCAGCCGATCATGACGGCGGATGCTTTAAATCGGCCGTCGACGTAGCAATCGAGACCCTCAGCTAAGTAAGACTTCGTAATCGGATCGAGGGTCGCAACGGCAGCTAGATGCCGGAGGTAGCCCGCCGGATTGGAGGGGTCGCGTGCGAGATTTGCGAGCGCGTTCCGACCGCGTTCGGTCAGGTGAAAAAAGGGTGGACTGGGATTCGACAGGTTCAGACCCCATGCAAGGAGTCCGGTCCTAAATAAGTCTTGCCACTGCGTGAGAACGGCCCGTTCGAGATTTTGGTCACGGTTTCCGCAGAGCCTCCTCCCCACTGCGTCCAATATCGACCCCTGTTGAAGCTCCTGAAACATGGGGCGCCCTTTGGGATCCTGGGCGTCTATTTCCGCGAGCAGCGCTTCTCTGATATTTGTCGCCGCCGATGGGTTCGTTGCCATCGCCGACATTCTACAAAAGTGGTGCGCCGTTTGCCTATTTTTTCCGATGCTGGAGGGCTGGGCTCACTGCCGATTGGAGAGTCAAAATCCCTGCCCCAACACGTCTAGGACGCGGGTAGGGATGCTTCGGCTGCGTGGGATTGTCCTTCGGACAATTCCACTTCGCTCAGCATGACAGGGGCGGAGTATGCGTTTCGGCAAAAACTTGTCAAGGCCCTGAGCATCAGGTTTTTTGCGTAAGGCATTGGTTTCGTTCGGGAAATAAAGTGGGGAACTACGTCACTTTTACCCCTGTCGATGTGGTATATTGATAATATAAAGTGAAAATTGGCGCAGGCCTTCCGGCTTGCGCCTTTTGCTTTTTCTAGCCTAGCCTTCTGGTTGATTATTTCTTTGTAAGTCATTCATTTCGATGGGAATATTTCTAGTGGTGTCCGGCTTGTCCGCTGCGGTTTGATGTTCTGACAAAGGGTGGGAGTAATGGCGCGGGCCTGTCGGCTTGCGCCATTTTTGTTTGTGGGTTAAAGCACAGCATTCACACGCGTTAGTGGTTGCGGCAAAGATGAAGATCACCTCAGGCGCTGAAGCGCGTGCATATTTTCGACGACTTAGCGGCACGAGTGAACTCGTGCCCTTCCCGGTCTCGTTTATCGCAGCGCTGAAGCGCTGCGCCACCCAAAATCGGATCTTAGAACATGCGCAACGGGCTCAACAGGGGTCTTTGGGGGATTTGTCATATGGGAATCGGTGGGAATGGCGGGCTTGGTGCGAGTGGGCGGACGCCGGGGGGACGGGACAACACGAAGCATCGGGGAGCAATGGCGGAGATGCAGTTTATGTTGGACGCGGCGAAGAGAGGGTTTGGGGTGGCAAAGCCGTTTGGAGATAACGAGCGGTATGACGTGATTCTGGATGCGGCGCGGCGATTGTGGAGGGTGCAGGTGAAGGCGAGTGGGGCGCGACATCATAAAGGATTCGCGGTGCGGGCGTGCTGGAGGACGAGCAAGCGGCATATGCCGTATACGAAAGATCAGATTGACTTTCTGGCGGTGGTGATCCAGGGATCGCATCCTTCGGCGGGCTCAGGACAGGCTTTCTTGCAGAGGATGCGGGAAGTGGGACATCCGCGGGGAAAGAGGATTTGGTATGTGATTCCGGTGGAGGCGCTGGGAGGACGGCTGACGATCAATCTTTATCCGTTTGGGTGTAGGAAGGATGGCGAGGAGCGGTTTGAGGAGTATCGCGGGGCGTGGAGGTTGCTGGAGTGTGAGTGAAGGGGCAGGCGCGCTGACTCAAATCCTAAGAGAGTGAGATTTGTGGAATCCACCCTTCGGCAAGTTCGGGGTAGGCTGTTTCGCAAAGGATGCGAAAGATGGGGCAGGTGGCAAGATCTCAGAGGACTCCCTGACGGGCCGCTGCTGGATATCGACCGGCATGGGGTCCCTCGACTCCGCTCGGGATGACAGAGCGGAGGTGGATGACAAAGCCGAAGTGGGGAGGGTGGGAAGCCGCACCGTCAAATTAATATCTTTCCACTTTAATATCTTTCCGCCGAAAACCACGAATCCAAATCCGAAGGCACGCTAATGGTGCCGCCCTGCCTGACGTCCCCCGTATCTACGTTGAAGCCATAAATCTCAATATCCAGCGCCCCATTCACATCGTTCACGGCGTAGGCAATCGTTCCATCGGGGCTGAACTGCTGCACCTCGTAGGGAATTGAACTCGTCTCCGTAATCTGCTGCGTGCTGAGATTGACTGCGCCGATATCGGTTACGTTTGTCGGATCGGTCAGGAAAACATATTTTCCCGAGGGATGCGCCAGCCCAAAAATGAAATCGCCGCAAACTGCAAGCATGGAAGTGGTGCAATTGATCTGCGGCGTGGTCACATTCGGCAGTTGGTAAACATCCACCAGGTTCGCATTCGGTCCTTGGTTGTAGTAAGAAACGAAGGCGAACATGAGATTAGCTTCAAACTGAACGCTGGCGTACTCGCTAGCAGCGTAGGAGCTATAACTATAGACTTCTTGATCTGGTCCCAAGGCGCCGGTTTGCGGATCGACCGAGCGCTGGTTGTAGGTGATAGTGGCGCTGGCATGAGGTCCGTAGCAAAAAATGCCGTCGTACATCTCGGTCCCAACAACGTTGAATCCCAAAATAGCGAGAGAGCAATCGTTTCCGCTTACGTTCGAATCCAGTGTGTAGGTTGCCTCGGTAATAGGCGCGCTCAGTTTTCCATTCTTGGGATTTATCAAGTCGCGCACGATGTCGTAGGGCGTGGTGAATTGCGCGCTGGTCGGTCCCACCGAGATCCGATAAAGAAACTTGCCGCTGGGATGAACCACCAAGCCGGACAAATGCGTCGCTTTGAGTTGCTGCACGGGGTTCTGACCGGGCACTCCAGAGGCATTCGTGTCGTAAACATATAGCTCGTGATCCTGCTGCGAGGAGCTCAGGTAAGCACTGTAGTAAAGGAATCGTCCGTTGGTGGAAGTCACGACATCTGGATATGTCGACTCTGGCAGCGTGAGCGTCCCAACCGCCGTAGCCTGCAGAGTCTGCGGATCGACATTGTAAGTAGTTAGCGTCGACCCGTCGACGACATAAATAACCTGCACGCCCGATGAAGGTGTCGAGCTCGCTATAGTGTGGCTAGAGGTTTGAGCGAAAGAAAACGCGGAAAGGCAAAACAGAAAACAGAAAGCAGCAGCACGCAACATTTCCCACCCTCATTCAACGTGGATCAGATGAGCCCCAGAAAAAACAGGTTGCCGTGGCCTAGCGAAAAACCCGGAAGGAGCAGGAGTCTAGGGGGCAAAGGAGTGTTTGTGATAGGGCGGACGCTGGCCAATGGAAAGAAAATCCAAGGCCCCACGGCCCCAGGGACTCGGCGTGCTGTGAGCGGTCAGGTTCGCAGGGATGCTTCGGCTGCGTGGGATTGTCCTTTGGACAATCTCACTTCGCTCAGCATGACAGAGATTACGAGTTGAGGATAAATCGGGACAGACGGGGCTGGCCTCGGTCTCGTCGTCGGATAAGCGCAGAGGCCGTGGCCGGTCGCGACGATGCTCGATGGTCAAGAGCTTCGGTCTTTGCGGTAGAGCATCTGGGCGAGGCGACGGGTGCGAAGAAATCGACGGATCGCCGGCTCATAGATATTGGACAGTTCGTCGCCTGTCAGCGGACGCCCTAGTTCCTGTTCCCGAATTTCCATCGCAAAAAAATCTTTCGCCGCAACTGGGCGACGACTTCGTCGCCATGGTCGTGGCGCAGATATTCGAGAAACGATACCAGGTATCCCATGCAGGCGTTGAACATCAACGTAGGATCGGGACCTAGCCCGCCCTGGCCTTGCGCAGTTCCGTGAATTGCCACGAGAAAAGGGTGCCTCATGTTTGCACTTTTTGCAAGAACCGGCACCAGCGACATTGAGGGTGTGGGCATAACGAATCCGTTTGCACGGAGGATGTGGCCCCTAATTGATATCCATCCCGCGCGCCTCTCTTTTCGCCCCTGCCGGGGCTGGTTTCTCCTAGACTCCGGATACCCACGGCTTGCGCCCCTTTGGCAAGCTCAGGGCAGGCCGTGGGCTGCAATCTTTCGCCCCTTCGGGGCTGCCGTTACAGCGCTAAGAGGTTACAGCGCTAAGAGAATGAAAAATCCCCCACGCCTCGGGGACGCGGGTAGGGATGCTTCGGCTGCGTGAGATTGTCCTTCGGAACAATTCCACTTCGCTCAGCATGACAGGGCGAGCAGGGGTGCACGACGGCTTCGATCCCTCTCGCAGTCGCGATACGCGCGGGAGATTTCGCAAAGGTGGGATTTGTGGAATCGCAAAGAATGCGAAAGATGGGGCGCCTCGCCGAGATCTCAGAGGGCTCCCTGACGGGCCGCTGCTGGATATCGACGGGCATGGGGTCCCTCGACTCCCCGTGACCGTCCTTCGGACGATCACGCTCCGCTCGGGAAGACAAAGTGGAGTGGGGTTGGCGGCGAACGCAGGAGATGCTGTGGCTGCGTGGGATTGTCCTTCGGACAATTCCACTTCGCTCATATGACAGGGGGGGGCGGCGGGAAGTATGGGGGGGCGCTCCCGACCTTCCTCGTTTCAGTGTTTCAGTCCTCGAGGGGTGCCTGTGATCTCTCAAGACGTTGTACCTAGGAAAACCGGAGCACGACTGACTGGTGGAGCGTAACCGAGGCTACCATGCGGACGGCGAAAGTTGTAGTAGTCGAGCCAGGAAGCGAGTTGGCCATCGCG
>Ga0307476_10000729_pt1 | contig 23004 bp, 21 predicted proteins | sample atmos_gasesECM2C_2_FD_203314 | JGI IMG/M metagenome (GOLD analysis project Ga0307476, IMG submission 203314) | Hardwood forest soil microbial communities from Morgan-Monroe State Forest, Indiana, United States - atmos_gasesECM2C_05 | ecosystem: Environmental > Terrestrial > Soil > Temperate...
GGCGCCGCGGCCGGCGGCGGCTTCGGGGACGAGCTCGAACCGCGCCGGCTCGGCAGCGCCGTCGACGATCCAGACCCCGTCGCCGTCTCTATATATAGGGAGCTCCCGGGCCTCGCCGCCGACCTCCAGCGTGCGCCCGTCGAAGCTAAAAGCGCCGGAGCTCTCGCCGCTCTCCCAATCCCACGCGTCGCCGGCTCCGCGGATGGCGACGCCGAGCTCGCCGTCGGGGCCCGCCACGCGCGCTCGCGCCCAGGCGGGGCCGGAGGCGCGCCAGCCGTCGCGGGCGTCCCAGGGGTCGTCGCTCGGCGCTGGGCCGAGCAGGACCGAGAAGGCGACGGCGGCGAGCGCCGGGTCGAGCGGGGGAGGGGAGATCTCGGCGCCGAGGCGCTCGACAAGGCCGGTGTCGATCTCCCCGGCACGCACCTCGGGCCGTGCCAGCAGCGCCCGCAGGTAGGCGGCGTTGGTCGCCGGCCCGAGCACGACCAGCTCGGCGAGGCCCTGCTGCAGCTCGGCCAGCGCCGCGCCGCGGTCGGTGCCGTGGGCGACCAGCTTGGCCAGCATCGGGTCGTAGTCGGTGCCGACCTCGCTGCCCTGCTCGATGCCGCTGTCGACCCGGATCGCGGTCGGCTCGGTGTAGGCGACGACGCGGCCGGCAGAGGGCAGGAAGCCGTGGGCAGCGTCCTCGGCGTAGAGCCGCGCCTCGATCGCGTGGCCGGTGAAGGTGACGTCCTGCTGGGCGAAGGGCAGCTCCTCGCCGGCGGCGACCCGCAGCTGTAGCTCGACCAGGTCGAGCCCGGTGACCGCCTCGGTGACCGGGTGCTCGACCTGCAGCCGGGTGTTGACCTCGAGGAAGAAGAAGGCGCTCGGGTCCTCGCGCTCGGCGATCAGCTCGACGGTGCCGGCGTTGACGTAGCCGGCGGTGCGGACCAGCGCCACCGCCGCGGCACCCATCTGCTCGCGCAGCTCGGCATCGACGACCGGGGAGGGGGACTCCTCGACCACCTTCTGGTGGCGGCGCTGGAGGCTGCACTCGCGCTCGCCGAGGTGAACCGCGTTGCCGTGGGCGTCGGCCAGGACCTGGACCTCGATGTGGCGGGACGCCTCCAGGTAGCGCTCGGCCAGCAGGCGGTCGTCGCCGAAGGCGCCTCGCGCCTCGCGCCGCGCCGCAGTCAGCGCCTCGGGGAGGGAGGAGAGGTCCTCGACCACACGCATCCCCTTGCCGCCGCCGCCCGCGGCCGCCTTCAGCAGGATCGGCAGCGCCGCGCCGGCGGCCCACTCCCTGATCTCCTCGTCGCCCAGGTTCTCGCCGCTCAACCCCGGCAGGATCGGCACCCCGGCTGCGGCCGCGGCGTCTTTGGCCGCGACCTTGTCGCCGAGCAGCGCCATCGCCTCCGGCCCGGGGCCGACGAAGACGATCCCAGCCTCGGCGCAGGCGCGGGCCAGCTCCGGGCTCTCGGAGAGGAAGCCGTAGCCGGGGTGGATCGCCTCGGCGCCGCTCTTTCGCGCCGCCGCGACCACCCGCTCGACGTTGAGGTAGGACTCGGCCGCCGGCGTCGCCCCGATCCACTCGGCGCGGTCGGCGCCGCGGACGTGGGGGGGGCCGGCGTCGGCGTCGCTGTAGACGGCGACCGACTCGATCCCGAGCCGCCGCAGCGTGCGCTCGACTCGAACCGCGATCTCACCGCGGTTGGCGATCAGGACGCGGGAGAACACGGGCGCTCAGCTCCTCCGGGCCGGGTCGCTCAGACGCCGAGCGCCCGGGCGATCACCATCTGCTGGACCTCGTCGGTGCCCTCGCCGATCGTCAGGATCTTCGCGTCGCGGTAGAAGCGGCAGACCGGGTACTCCTCGATGTAGCCGTAGCCGCCGTGGATCTGGACCGCCTCCTCGGCGCAGCGCACCGCCAAGCGGCCGGTCTTCAGCTTCGCCTGCGCCGCGGTCAGGGAGAAATTCTCGCCGCGGTCCTTCAGCCGCGCGGCTTTGTAGACGAGCAGGCGGGCGGCCTCGATCTCGGTCGCCATGTCGGCGAGCTTGATCTGGATCGCCTGGTACTGGGAGATCGGCTTGCCGAAGGCGCGCCGCTCCTTGGCGTAGGCGAGCGCCTCGTCGAGCGCCCCCTGGGCGAGGCCGACGCCCATCGCGGCAACCCCGATGCGGCCGATGTCGAGCACCTGCAGGAACTGGCGGAAGCCCATCCCGCGCGGGCCGAGCAGGTTCTCCTCCGGGACCCGGGCGCCGTCGAAGCTGAGCGGCCGCGTGTCGGAGGCGTTCCAGCCCATCTTGCGGTAGGGCTCGCCCTGCTCGTAGCCGGGGGTGCCGTTGGGGACGATCAGGTTCGAGATCTCGTCCTCGCCGGTGCGGGCGGTGATGCAGACCATCCCGGAGATGTCCGTGCCGGCGTTGGTGATGAACTGCTTGGCGCCGTCGATCACCCATTCGCCGCTCTCGAGCTTGGCCTTGGTGTGGACGTTGCCGGCGTCGGAGCCGGCTTCCGGCTCGGTCAGGCCGAAGGCGCCGAGCTTCTCGCCCGCGCAGAGCTGCGGCATCCACTCGCGCTTCTGCTCCTCGCTGCCGAACAGATGGATCGGCTGGGTCCCGAGCGAGGTGTGGGCGCAGAGCGTGATCGCCACCGAGGAATCGATCCGGGTCAGCTCCTCGACCGCGATCGCGTAGGCGAGCGAGTCGCCGCCCCCGCCCCCGTACTCCTCGGGGAAGGGGATGCCCATCAGGCCGAGCTCGCCGAGCTTGGCGACGATCTCGTAGGGGAAACGCTTCTCGCGGTCCAGCTCCTCGGCGGCCGGAGCGACCTCCTGCTGGGCGAAGTCGCGGACGGTGTTCTGAATCAGGCGGTGCTCGTTTGAGAGTTCGAAGTCCATGGCCGGATGTATACCGAATGAGCGCTCTAATTTCGAGGGATCGTTCGGTTTTGCATAGACTTTCCGACAATGGCGACCGCGTCAAAGAGCAGCGGCCGGCGCTCCAAGGCGGAGCCCCCGACCCGGCCCGCCCTGCGCCAGCGCTATGAAAAGCGCCGCCGCGAGGTGATCGCGACCGCCGCCGCGCTGTTCGCCGAGCGCGGCTACCAGGCGACCTCGATGAGCGACCTGACCGAGGCGACCGGCCTCGCCGCCGGCGGCCTCTACCACTACATCGAGAGCAAGGAGGAGCTGCTGATCCTGATCTGCGACGAGCTGCTCGACCCGTTGCTCGAGCGCGCCCGCGAGATCGTCGCCACCGAGGCAGCGCCGGCCGACCAACTGCGCGCCCTGCTTCACGCCTGGCTCGAGCAGATCGCCTCCCACCGCGACCACATGCTGGTCTTCGCCCAGGAGCGCCACGTGATCGAGCGCGAGCCGCAGTGGCGCCAGGTTCGCGGCCAGCGCAAGGAGTTCGAGCAGCTGCTCGACGACGTCCTCGCCCGCGGCGAAGCCGACGGCTCGATGCACTTCGACGACCGCGCCTTCACCCTCCTCACTCTGCTCGGGATGGTCAACTACACCCCCCAGTGGCTGAAGCCCCGCGGCCGCCTCACCCCCGCCCAGATCGCCGACGGCTACTGCGACGTGATCTTGGCGGCGGCGAGGCGCTGAGGCGCCATCGCGGGGCGCGAACTTACGGTGTTGCGACTGTTGTCGGGGAGATCGGCTTTGTGGTCGCGTCGTCAGCACCTTTTTTCTTAGCGGTGACTGTGATCAGGCCGTTGAGGCCCACGACCGGTCCGGCTTCATTGCCGATATGCAGCGCGCCTGAGTTTGTGGTTTCGGTTTCGTCGAATTTGATTGTCGCGCCGTTGGGGATGCCGGTGGCCGTTCCGACGACCGGGTAGGTGCCCGCCTGGGCGCACACCATCGCTCCCGATTTGACGACCCGGAATTCCGCGATCAGGCCAGCGACTGCGGCGAACAGTCTGATGCCCATTCCGTGTTCCTTGGTGTTGAGGCCCACCACTTTGGTTTTGATCACGCCGAGTCCTCCGGGAAGGCCTTCGACCGCGCAGTTCGGGTTGCTGGTGGTCACCCCGGTGAGTTCGATCGATGCGGTCGCGGCTTCTGTGAAGTGCTCGCCACTGCCCAGCTGGTTGTTTTCCAGCAGGCCTTCGGCGTTCACACCGGTCGCCGTGATCGTGAATTTAGCTCCCCCGATGGTCGAGTGGAGGGAAAAGTTCGTGGGTTTGGTTGTCGTGCTGTCGGTCTTGGCGTTACTCAGTTTGGCTTCTGTGATTTCCCCTGGGGGGACTTCCACGTGGCCGAATGCGGTGCCGGTCTCCCCGGGTACACAGTGCTCGGTTTTGAAATCTTTCGTTTTTGCGTCAGAGGTGCATGTGTACGCTGTTGTGCCGTTGGTTGCGGCAGCGGCGCTCTGGGCGGCGATGGCACTAAAGGACAGCGCGCAGAGAGCCATAAGGACAGTGAGGGTTCTACGTCCCGTCATCTTTCTCCACTCCTTCGTTGGATGCCTTGGGCTGGGCGCGGAAGCTCGCCTAACCCGACAGCTCCAGAGTCACCGCTGATCGCAAGCGAGTCAATCGGCCGATCCGCGGGTGCGCGGATCGAGGTGGGACACGCTGTCGCGCGGGCTCAGTCCATCCCGGCGCGCTGGGCGGCGAGGCGGCCGAGGCCTTCGACGCCCTCGCCGAGGCGGCCGAAGTAGGGGTCGGCGGTGGTGCCCTCCTGGAACCGCTTGTAGCTGCCCTCGAGGAGAGATCGAGCGCGAGCCGCAGTGGCGCCAGGTCCGCGGCCAGCGCAAGGAGTTCGAGCAGCTGCTCGACGACGTCCTCGCCCGCGGCGAAGCCGACGGCTCGATGCACTTCGACGACCGCGCCTTCACCCTCCTGGCCCTGCTCGGGATGGTCAACTACACGCCGCAGTGGCTGAAGCCCCGCGGCCGCCTGAGCCCCGGCGAGATCGCCGACGGCTACTGCGATGTGATCCTGGCCGCAGCAGCCGTCTGAACCCCGTCTCGCACTCGACGGGATCGAGGCAGACACGAAATGCGTTCTGGCTCAAGCTATGTCAGAACTGTTTTCGTGACGATCGGGTGTGTCGCTCCAGGGTTTTCGTTGAATTTGTTCGTGCCGGCCGTGATTGTGACCTTGCCTTCGATTCCTGCCTTCGGACCAGTTTTGCTGCCGATCCTCAGCGTGCCCTGGCCTGTGGTTCCTTCCGCGGGGGTCACTTTGCCGTGCTGGAATTCGGTTGTCGCCCCGTTCAGGGTGCCCAAGACGGAGCCGACGACTTTGATGGTCTGCGCAGCGATACAGCTCGCGCCCACGATTTTGAATTCCGCGAATACTTCGCCCACCTTCGGTTTGAATAGCACACCGTCGCCCTGTCCTTTGGTCGTCCCTTCCAGCAGGTTGGTCTCGACTACGCCTTTGACTCCACCCTGTTCCACTTCGCAGTTCGCCGGTTCTGTAAGGGTCGCTTGGGTAAAATTGATTTTCCCTTCACCGAAGACGTAGTGTTCTCCGGTGGTCGGGTCTTTCTTGTTTTCGAGCCAGGCACCGTCTGTGCTCATCACTTGTTTCGCATTGATGGCGACCGGAATCGTCGCGATGGTTGCCTTCAGCTCGAAGGACGTCGATTCAGTTGTTTCGTTTTTGGTTTTTTCGTTCCCGACTGTCGCGTGTGTTGTGACGTTTTCGCCAATCTCGGTGAGTGAATGGTCCTGCACTCCTCCTCCTGAGACTAGGCAGTGCTCGCCCCTGAGCAAACCAAAGACCGGGTCGTCGACACATGTCAACGCTGTTGTACTGGTAGTTTCGGCGCTTGCGCTGGGTGCTGCAGCCGTGCTGATCGCCAGTGCGAAGAGTGCGCAGATGCTGATGAGGATCTTACGTTCGATCATGTGAAGTCTCCTTGGGTGAACTGACTGGCCCCGGTTGGGGCGTACAGCCACTCCAAAGTGCTTGAGGAGTGGATGGTTGTCAATCAGCGATTCCGCGCGTGCGCGGAATCGCGCAGCTATAGGCCGGCGCGCTGGGCGGCGAGGCGGCCGAGGCCTTCGACGCCCTCGCCGAGGCGGCCGAAGTAGGGGTCGGCGGTGGTGCCCTCCTGGAAGCGCTTGTAGCTGCCCTCGAGGAAGATCGCCGCCTTCCAGATCGCCAGGACCTGGTACCAGGGGAGGGCGTCGATAGGGTAGCCGGTGGCGGCGGCGTAGCGGTGGCCGATGGCGTCGCGGGTGGGGAAGCCGGGGAGGCGGGTGACGGAGGAGAGGTCGCCGACGGTGTTGTAGGGGTCGTCGGGCTCTGCCCACATCGCGGTCATGTAGCCAAGGTCGGCGAGGGGATCGCCGATCGTCGCCATCTCCCAGTCGAGGACGGCGATGAGGCGGGGCTCGGCCGGGGCGTACATGGCGTTGCCGAGGCGGTAGTCGCCGTGGACGAGGGTGGCTGCCGGTGACTCCGGGACGTTGGCGCCGAGCCACTCGGCGACCCGCTCTAGATCGGGCAGCGGCCGCGTCGCGTTCAGCTCCAGCAGGCCGCTGAACCGTTTGAGCTGCCGCTCCAGGTAGCCGTCTGCGCGCCCAAACTCGCCCAGGCCCGCTGCCTCGTAGTCGATCTCGTGCAGTTCGACCAGGCAGTCGACGAGCTCCTTGGCAATCCGCCGCGGCCCGCCCTCGCCGCGCAGAGCGTCCGGCAGCGCCTCGGTCAGGACGTGGCCCTCGACGAACGGCATCACGTAGAAGGGCGCCCCGACCACGTCCTCGTCCTCGCAGGTGGCCAGCACCTCGGGCACGCGGAAGCCGAGCGGGTAGAGCGCCGCCAGCAGGCGCGCCTCACGCAGCACGTCGTGGGCAGAGGGGGGGAGGGGACCGCGGGGCGGGCGCCGCAGGACCAGCTTCGTCTCTCCGCGCCGCAGCAGATAGGTGACGTTGGAATGGCCGTCGCCGAGCGGGCTCGGCTCGATCGGCCCCGTGCCGAGGCCGGCGGCGTCGAGGAACTCCGCCAGCGGCTCCAGGACCAGCAGCGGCTCGAGCACCATGTCCGCCGCCTCCGCCGCGGTTCGGACCACGTCGGAATCAAGACGGACCATGGGCCGAACATAGCCTTGGCCCGAGGAATCTCCAGGCGGGCGCCGGCGGCCGTCTGTGGGGATCGACAGCCGCCCCTCGCTTCGTCGTTTCCACAATCCGGCCGCGGTCGCCGGGCACGGCTGCGGCGGCTATTTGCGATGGTCGATCGAGGGGTCCCGCGCAACCGACGGAGGAGAAGCGATGTACAAGCTGTACTCGTACTGGTCCGCGCCCAGGCCGGAGGACGTCGAGGCCTTCGAGCAGTACTACGCCTCGACCCACTGCCCGAAGGCGGCCGTGGTGCCGAACCTCGCCCGCCTGGTCACCAGCCGCACCAACGAGGGCTTCGAGGGCGGCGAGGCGATCCATTACCGGATCGCGGAGATGGTCTTCCCCGACAAGGCGGCCTTTCAGGCGGCGACCGGGTCGGAGGAGTGGACGACGCTGCGCGAATGCTCGGGGACGATGATCGAGCGTTTCGGCGTCACCCTCACGGTCGAGGCCGGCGAGGAGGTCATCGCCGACCTCCCGGGGAGCTGAGGCGGATGGCGATCTGCGTCACCGGCGGCTCCAGCGGGCTCGGACGGGCGATCGCCGAGCGCTTCGCGCCCGGCGGCACCGACGTCTTCATCAATTACCACGCCAACGACGAGGCGGCGGCCGAGGCCGAGGCGGCGGTCGCCGCGGCGGGTGGCACCCCGCACCTGATCAAGGCCGACGTCGGCACCGAGGAGGGCTGCGCTGAGGTGATCGCCGCCGTCCGGGCCAAGGTCGACCGCCTCGATCAGCTCGTCCACGGCGCCGCCAAGGCGCAAACCGGGTCGCTGCTGGGGATGAGCTCGGCCGACTATCGCGAGTCGATCGCGGTCAACGGGATCGCCCTCGTCGACCTCGTCCGCGAGGCGCTGCCGATCATGGCCCCAGGCGCGACCGTCTTCTACTTGACCAGCCGCGGCGCCCGCTTCGTGATCCCCAACTACGGCTCGCTCGGCACCGCCAAGGCGCTCGGCGAGCACGTCGTCCGCTACCTCGCCCGCGAGTGCGCCCCGCACGGGGTGCGGGTGATGAGCGTCTCTCCCGGCGCCGTCGACACCGCCGCCTTCCGCTCGATGTTCCCCGACACCTGGGAGGAACGGCTGCAGGCGGCGGCCGCAGCAAACCCGATGGGCCGGGGCGTCACCGTCGAGGACTGCGCGGCGCTGGTCGAGATGCTCGCCAACCCGGAGCTGGAGATGGTTCAAGGCCAGACGATCACCGCCGACGGGGGCGCCTCCCTGTGACGTCCCTCGGCCTCGCCGGCGGCAGCCAGGACTTTCCGCTGACCCTGACCCACGTCCTCGGCCGGGCGCGGACCGTCCACCGCCGAGCCGAGGTCGTCTCCCTGCTCGACGCCGAGGGGACGACGAAACGGGCGCGGATGGACGAGGTCGGGGTGCGGGCAGACCGGCTGGCGGCGGGGCTGCGAACGCTCGGGGTCGGGCCCGGCGACCGGGTCGGGACCTACGCCTTCAACTCGCAGGAGCACCTCGAGGCCTACTACGCGGTGCCCTGCTCGGGGGCGGTCCTGCACACCCTCAATCCCCGGTTGTCCCCGGAGCAGGTCGCCTTCACGATCAACCATGCCGGCGACCGCGTGATCCTGCTCGACGCAGTCTTGGTCGGAGAGATGGAGCAGGTGCTGCCGCTGCTGGACGGCGTCGAGCGCTTCGTCGTCATCGGCGGCGAGGGCGACGGGCGCGGCGCGCTCCCCGCCGACACGCTCAGTTTTGAGGAGCTGCTCGCCGCCGGCGAGCTCGCCGCCGATGACGGCGGCTTCGAGTGGCCCGAGCTGGACGAGCGCGCCGCCGCCGCCCTCTGTTACACGTCGGGCACGACCGGCAACCCGAAGGGCGTCCTCTACTCACACCGGGCGCTCTGCCTGCACACGCTGGTGATGGCCGGCCACGACGCCTACCGGATGTCCGAGCGCGACCGGATCCTCGCCGTCGTGCCGATGTTCCACGCGATGGGCTGGAACCTCGGCTACCTCGCCGGCGCGGTCGGCGCCGACCTGGTGATGCCGGGCCGCTACGTCCAGTCCGAGCACCTGGCGCGGCTGATCGCCGAGGAGCGGGTGACGGCGACCTGCGGCGTGCCGACGATCTGGATGGACCTGCTGCGCCAGCAGGGCGCCGACCTCTCCAGCCTCGAGCTGGCGATCTGCGGTGGCACCCAGGTCCCGCCCGCCCTGATGAAGGACTTCGAGCGCGACCACGGGGTCAAGGTCGTGCAGGGCTGGGGGATGACCGAGACCCTGCCCGGCGCCGCCCTCGCCCACGACCCGCCCGCGAGCGCGGACGACGACGAGCGCTGGTTCCGCCGCGAGCACGCCGGCCGGGTGACGCCGTTCTACGAGGTGCGGATCGTCGGCGCCGGCGACGAGGTGATGCCGAACGACGGCGAGACCCCGGGCGAGGTCGAGATCCGCGGCCCGACCGTGATCGCCGAGTACTTCGAGAACCCCGAGGCAACGGACGCTGCGATGGACGACGGCTGGCTGCGGACCGGCGACGTCGGCACGCTCGACTCCGAGGGCTGGCTGCGGATCACCGACCGCGCCAAGGACGTGATCAAGTCCGGCGGCGAGTGGATCTCCTCGGTCGACCTCGAGTCGGCGCTGATGGCGCACCCGGCGGTGGTCGAGGCGGCGGTGATCGCCCTCCCGGACGAGCGCTGGAGCGAGCGGCCGCTGGCCTGCGTCGTCGCCGAGGCCGAGGTCGGCCCCGACGAGCTGCGCGAGTTCATCGCGCCGCGGGTCGCCAAATGGTGGCTGCCCGACGAGTTCGCCTACCTCGACGAGATCCCGAAGACGAGCGTCGGCAAGTTCGACAAGAAGCTGCTGCGGGAGATGCTCGCGACGGACCGGCTTCCCGGCCGCCTGCGCGCTGGCGCGGCCGCGACGAAAGGAACGTGATGTCTGGACGGCTGGAGGGAAAGTGCGCGCTGGTGACCGGGGCCGGCTCGGGGATCGGGCGGGCGACGGCGGAGATGTTCGCCCGCGAGGGGGCCAAGGTCGCGGTCGTCGACCTCGACGCCGCCAGCGCCGGGGCGAGCGCCGAGGCGATCACCTCCGCCGGCGGCGTGGCGCTGGCGATTCCGACCGACGTCGCCGACGCCGCCGCGGTCCAGGCGATGGCCGACAGGGCGGTGGCCGAGCTCGGCGGCGTCGACGTCCTCGTCAACAACGCCGGCATCCTCGACGACTACCTGCCGGCCGCCGAGACCCCAGACGAGGTCTGGGAGCGGGTCATGGGGGTCAACCTCAAAGGCCAGTTCATGGCCTGCCGGGCGCTGATCCCGCAGATGCTCGAGCGCGGCGGCGGCGCGATCATCAACGTCGCCTCGACCGCCGGCCTCAACGGCGGTAACGGCGGCGCCGCCTACACGACCTCCAAGCACGGCGTGATCGGCTTCACCCGCCAGCTCTGCTTCGACTACGCGCGCAAAGGGCTGCGCTGCAACGTCGTCTGCCCGGGCGCGGTCGAGACCGGGATGACGCACGAGATCTTCTCCTCCGGCGACGCCGAAGTGATGAAGGCGGTCGAATCGGCGCCGATCGGCCGCTGGGCGCAGCCCGACGAGCTCGCCGCCGCCCTGCTCTTCCTCGCCAGCGACGAGGCCTCCTTCGTCAACGGCGCCGTCTACGTCGTCGACGGCGGCTTCGACTCCAAGTAGGCACAGCTTCCAAAGAACCCAACCACGAACACGGGGACAAAGAATGGACAAAGCAGCGTTCGCCAACTCATACTCACTTCCGATCGGCCCGGGCAGCATGTACGGCCCGCCGCCCTACCTCTACCGCGGGGTCGAAGACTGCTTCATCGTCTACGAGGCCGACCGCGCCGGGGTCGAAGCGCTGCTGCCGCCGGGGCTCGAGATCGCCGACGAGGTCCCGACCTGCATCGCCTGGGCGCGGTGGGTGCCGTTCTCGACCTTCGGCCCCTACCACGAGGCCTACATCATGATCCGCGCCAACCACGGCGACACCACCTACCTCTACCAGCCGTTCATCTTCGTCGACAACGAGATCCCGCTCGGCGCCGGCCGCGAGATCTGGGGCTACGCGAAGAAGCTGGCCGTGTTCGAGCGCAACTGGGGCGGCGACGGCGTTCCCTACGGCGAGCAGATGGTGTTCACGGTCGAGCGCCCGAAGGGCAACCCGATCATGACCGCGACGATGGTCGCCGACCGCCTCGCCGACCCGGCTGAGCTCGAGGACACTCCCGTGCTCTCGACCCGGATCATCCCCAACTCGGAGCCGAACAAACGGCCCTCGGTGGCGGAGCTGGTCCGGCTCGACGTGCCGGCGACGCTGCATGTCGCCCAGGACGGGACCCACAAGCTCTGGGCCGGCCGCGGCTCGCTGACGATGAACACCGTCTCCTCGGTCGACCCCTGGCACCTGCTGGCGCCGAAGCGGATCCTCGAGTGCTACTTCGGGATCTACGACTTCGACCTCCCGCACGGCCGCGTCATCCACAACTACCTCAAGGACGAGGAGATGTGGCAGGGGATCGAGGCCGAGGCGACGCTCGCCGTCTAGCTGTCCGGAACCCGATCGCCCTATGTCAGGGCAATCGGGACGGGGCCGCTGGTCTTCCTGACTGTGATCCTTGCTTCGAATCCGGCGACCGGACCGGAGATCGCGTTTTTCAGACGCAGCGTTTTGGCTTCTGTCACCGTTTTGTGTTTGAAGGGCACTGTCGCGCCTTCCGCTTTGTTCGAGGCGATGGTTCCGTAGACGGGCCAGGTCCCCCTCACCCCCGCGGGGCAACCGGCGCCGGCGATTTCGAATTCCGCGATCAGGTTCCCCGACTGGGGTTCGAGCTTGACGATGCCTTTTTCCTGGCCTTTCGTCGTCGCCCTCATCGGCTGCGCGATCAGTGTTTCCGGCGTCCTCGTGCCACCGGGGGTGATCCCGATGAATTCACAGTTCGGCGGATTGGTCACCGATACTTCCGCGATGTGAACTTCGGAAGCGAGACCTTCAGCGTACATTTCTTCGCCGCTGGTGTTGTTTTCGATCGTCCCGGTGTTCCCCAGAAGTGTCACGAACTTGGCTTCGATGCGAACTTCCACGCCGGCGATGGTCGTCTTGAGGATTGCGGGTTCCCAGTTCGGTTCTGTGGTGATATTCGTCCCTTCGCTCGCGATTTTGGTTTTTTCCGGTGTCGCCGCGTGGAAGATGGACCCCCCGGCTTCCAGCGTTTTGCAGTGTTTGTCGGCGAAGCGGTCGGTGTTGAGCGGCGTGCCGGTGCTCGTGCATTCGACGGCTGTCTGGCTGGCGGCGCTGGCGGCCTGTGCCGCGAAAGCGCTGACGATCAGCGCGCATAGCAGGCCGAGCACGGCCAAGGTCTTGGGTGCGGTCATCGTGTACCCCTGTCGGTTGTCCGTTGCGGTCGGACGAGCCCCCCGAGCCCAGCATCGCGCGCAGGCGCGGCGAGTCAATCGGCGGATCGGCGCGCGCGCTACTTCGCGCTGATCGAGTTGCCGAAGGTGTCGACGAAGACGGTGTCCTCGACCGGGGCCCGGGTCAGCTTCTTCGGGAAGCCCTTCGCCGGGTAGCCGGCGACGACGTGGGCGGCGGTGATGAAGCCCTCGGGGATCTCGAGCAGCTCCTTGACCTCGGGCTCGGAGCCGACCAGCAGCGAGGTGATCGTCGTCGCCACGCCCTCGACCCGCAGGGCGATGCAGAGGTTCTGGACGTAGGGGTAGATCGAGGCGCCGCCGACGACCGCCGGACGGTCGAGCTCGAGGTCCGTTATATAGAGCGCGTCGAGCTTGGCGCAGACGACGATGATCAGCGGGTGGGCGGCCAGGTTCTCGGCGAACTCGTTCGCGTTCATCAGCGCCTTGCGGGCCGAGGCGTACTCGCCGAGGTTGCGGGTGCCACCCTCGGCGGCCTCGAAGTAGGCCTTCCACCAGGGCAGGTAGAGCTCGGCCAGGTGCTCTTTCTTCGCCGGGTCGCGGACGACGACGAGCCGCACCGGCTGGCGGTTGCCGCCCTGGGGCGCGAAGCGGGCCGACTCGGCGGCCTTGTAGACGACCGCGTCGGGAACGTCTTGGTCGAGGTAGAAGCGGGTGGCGCCGATCGTCCTCATCGCCTCCAGGGCATCCATGCCCTGATCCTCGCACTCAGCCGGCGTTTGGTTCGGACAATCCGCGCTCGGCTTTGGAGAGGTACTTAGAGGCTTCGCCCCATTTGTCCTGCAGCGGCGCTTCGACCGTGGCCGCTTCGCAGCTCGGCACTTCGACGCAGTCGGTCCAGGTGTTGCTGGCGGCGATGTAGCGGTTGAGCGCTTTCTCGCCGGGCGTTCCCACCGCCTGCACGCAGCCGAGCGTCAACTCGTCGGCCGGGACCTCGTCGTAGGCGGCGATGATCACCCGCACGGCGTCGACGTACTCTTCGTAGGCGAGCCCCGAGACGAGGCGGGTGCGGAGGTTGTCCATCGCCTTCAGGAACGGGTCGAGTTGGGTCAGGCAGCTGCTCGATGCGGGGGCTTTGGTCTTCGGCGCGGCGCCCGTGGAGGTGTCGTCTGCCGACGCCGAGATCTGCGTCGTCTTCGCCTTCGCGGTCGCCTCCGGCGAGTCCCCGCCGCAGGCCGAGAGCGAGAGCGCGAGCACCCCCGTCGCCAGGCACGAGATCACCCATGCCACCGTTCGTCCCATGCCGCCGCTTCGCATTCGCAACAGGCTAGGCGAAGGCGCGGAAGAGGTGCGCCGGTCCACCGCTTGCTGTACAAACCGGGCGATGCGGAGCTGGAGAAGGCTTGCCTCGATCGCGGCCGCGTGCGTGGCGCTGGTCCTGGCGCTCGCGCCTGCTGCGGGGGCGGTGCCGCCGCGCGCCAGCGTGCTCGTCGTCGGCGACAGCCTCGAGGAACTGACCTCGCCCCACCTGCCCGACTACCTGCCGGGGATCGAACTGACCGTCAACGCCGTCGGCGGCTCCAACACCTACGAAATCCTCGACCTCTTCGAAGAAAGCTATGACCCCTCGCAGTCGGTGATCGTCTTCGACGGCGGCACCAACGACAACCCGAGCTATCCCCAGATCCTCGAAGAAAACCTGGCCAAGGTCGCGGCCACGGTCGGCGACCGCTGCATGGTGGTGCCGACGATCCACGGCTACACGGTCGAAGGCGTCGACAACCACGGCAAGAACGCCGTCGTCCACCGCTTCGCCGCCTCGCGGCCGGGGACCGAAACGCCGGACTGGGCGAGCCTGGTCAACCACGACGACGCATTGCTCGAACCCGACAACCTGCACCCTTCGCCGGAAGGCTCCGAACGGCGGGCGGAACTGATCGCCCAGGGGATCCTCGGCTGCCTCGCCTTCGAGGAAACGGCCGGGGTCGCGGCGCCGCCGCAGGAAACCGAAGCGGGCGTCTCCTCGGCCGAAGTCGAAACGGTGCGGCTGAAGCCGGTCGGCAAGCTGGCGCAGCGGGAAGAGACGATCCTCCAGTCGGTGACGATGGGGCTGTTCCGCGACGCGGCGATGCTGGCGTTGCTGCGCGGGCTGCTGCCGGGGGGCTGAGCGCGCTGTGGTACCGCCGCTGCCGTTCGACCCGATCGAGGAGGCCCGCCGCCACTGGCGCGAGCGCTGGGACGAGGACGCGGCGACCGAGATGGTCGCGGTCACCTCGATCATGCGCGTCCACCAGATCCTGATGGCGCGGCTGAACGAGCTGCTGGAGCCGTTCGATCTCACCTTCCCCCGCTATGAGGCGCTGATGCTGCTGCACTTCTCGCGCCGCGGCTCGCTGCCGTTGGGGAAGATCGGCGAGCGCCTGCAGGTGCACCGGACCAGCGTCACCAACACGATCGACGGCCTCGAGAAGCTCGGCTTCGTGCGCCGCGTGCCCCATGAGTCGGACCGGCGCGCGGTCCTGGCCGAGATCCTGCCCGAGGGCCGCCGCGTCGCCGAGGCCGCGACCACCGCCCTCAACAGCGCCGACTTCGGCACCGCCCCGCTCGACGAGGACGACCTCGAGGTGCTCTTCAAAACGCTCCGAACCCTGCGCGACGGAGCCGGCGACTTCACGTAACGGCTGAGTTTGCACTTTGTCGGCCAGTACACGACAAAACGCAAACTCAGCGTTGTCTTTGGGGGAGATACGTGGTATTCCTACTATCTGTGAGCCGCGTATCTCTCGACCCCGCCGACCTCCCCGCTGAGACCGACGTCTCGGAGCTGCCGCTCCGCTTCGTCACCGCCGCCTCGCTGTTCGACGGCCATGACGCCGCGATCAACGTGATGCGGCGGCTGATCCAGGACTCCGGCGCCGAGGTCGTCCACCTCGGCCACAACCGCAGCGTCCGCGACGCCGTCCGCGCCGCGGTCCAGGAGGACGTCGACGGGATCGCGATCAGCTCCTACCAGGGCGGCCACACCGAGTACTTCAAGTACGCGGTCGAGATGCTGCGCGAGTACGGGGCCGACCACATCCGCGTCTTCGGCGGCGGCGGCGGCACGATCACCCAGCGCGAGATCGAGGAGCTGGAGCAGTTCGGCGTCGAGCGGATCTACCACCCCGAGGACGGGATGAACCTCGGCCTGACCGGGATGATCGACGACCTCGTCGAGCGCGCGAACGCGAAGCGGGTCGCCTCGGCGGTCCCTGCCGCACCCGGCAGCGCCGACGAGCTCTCGGTCGCGCAGATGCTCTCGGCGCTCGAGGACGGGATCGTTAGCGATGACGAGCTCGGCCGCCTGCGGGAGGAGTGGCGGGCGACGGGGGCCGGGGTTCCGGTCGTCGGCGTCACCGGCACCGGCGGCGCCGGCAAGAGCACGGTCACCGACGAGCTGCTCTCGCGCTTCATGCAGCACCTGCCCGACCTGCGGATCGCGGTGCTCGCGGTCGACCCGACCCGGCGGCGGACCGGCGGCGCCCTGCTCGGCGACCGGATCCGGATGAACAGCCTCCGCCACGAGCACGTCTTCATGCGCTCGATGGCGACCCGGCGCCAGAACCTCTCGACCAGCGCCGTGCTCGGGGACGCGGTCGCCTTCCTCCGCGCCGCCGGCTATGACCTGGTGATCGTCGAGACCGCCGGCATCGGCCAGAGCGACTCCGAGATCGTCGACCTCGTCGACATCCCCGTCTATGTAATGACGAGCGAGTTCGGCGCCGCCAGCCAGCTCGAGAAGATCGACATGCTCGACCTCGCCGAGCTGGTCGTGATCAACAAGTTCGACAAGCGCGGCGCCGACGACGCGCTGCGCGACGTCCGCAAGCAGTGGCGCCGCAACCACGTCGCCTTCGAGGTCGCAGAAGACGAGATCCCGGTCTACCCGACGATCGCCAGCCAGTTCAACGACCCCGGCCTGACCTGGATGTGGCTCAACCTCTGCCGCAGGCTGGCCGAGCGCGCCGGCGAGACCGCCGAGCGCTGGGACCCGGAACTGGAGCTCGAGAACCACCAGCCGCTCGGCAACACCCTGATCCCCGGCGCCCGCGTTCGCTACCTGGCCGAGATCGCCGAGCAGGGCCGGCAGATCAACGCCGAGGTCGACCGCCTCGCCGAGCTCGCCGCCCGCGCCCAGCACCTGCACGAGGCGCTCGCGGCGGTCGGCGAGAACGGCGAGCTGCGTGCCGCCTACGAGGAGACGATCGCCGCGCTCGGGCCCGAGGCGGTGGGCCTGCTCGAGAGCTGGGACGAGCGGATCGAGTCGATCAGCGGCGAGACCTACAGCTACACGGTCCGCGGCCGTGAGATCACCGGCCCCAACTACCGCGAATCGCTCTCCGGCCAGCAGGTGCCGAAGATCGCGCCGCCACATTTCGACGGCTGGGGCGACCGCCTCCGCTTCCTGATGAAGGAAAACCTGCCTGGCTCCTATCCCTTCACGGCCGGCGTCTTCCCCTACCGGCGCGAGGGCGAGGACCCGACCCGGATGTTCGCCGGCGAGGGCTCCCCGGAGCGGACCAACCGCCGCTTCCACTACCTCTCCCAAGGCCAGCCCGCCGCCCGCCTCTCGACCGCCTTCGACTCGGTCACCCTCTACGGCGAGGACCCGCACGAGCGTCCCGACATCTACGGCAAGGTCGGCAACTCCGGCGTCTCGATCGCCACCCTCGACGACGCCAAGAAGCTCTACTCGGGCTTCGACCTCTGCGCGCCGACCACCTCGGTCTCGATGACGATCAACGGTCCGGCGCCGATCATCCTCGCCTTCTACATGAACGCCGCGATCGACCAGCAGGTCGAAAAGCACCTGCGCGAGAGCGACCAGTGGGAGGCGACCGAGCGCAAGCTCGACGAGCTCTTCGGCGACCGTCCCCGGCCGGTCTACAGGGGCGAGCTGCCGCCCGGCAACGACGGCCTCGGGCTCGGCCTGCTTGGCGTCTCCGGCGCCGACGTCGTCGACGCCGAGACCTACGAGCGGATCAAGGCGGAGACGCTGCGCACGGTCCGCGGCACCGTCCAGGCCGACATCCTCAAGGAGGACCAGGCGCAGAACACCTGCATCTTCTCGACCGAGTTCGCGCTGAAGATGATGGGCGACGTGCAGGAGTACTTCGTCGCCAACGAGGTGCGGAACTTCTACAGCGTCTCGATCAGCGGGTACCACATCGCCGAGGCGGGGGCGAACCCGATCTCCCAGCTGGCGTTCACGCTGGCGAACGGGTTCACGATCGTCGAGTACTACCTCGCCCGCGGCATGGAGATCGACTCCTTCGCGCCCAATCTCAGTTTCTTCTTCTCGAACGGGATGGACCCCGAGTACGCGGTGATCGGCCGGGTCGCGCGGCGGATCTGGGCGCGGGCGATGCGCGAGCGCTACGGCGCCTCGGAGCGCAGCCAGATGCTCAAGTACCACGTCCAGACTTCGGGCCGCAGCCTGCACGCGCAGGAGATCAGCTTCAACGACATCCGCACCACGCTGCAGGCGCTGTACGCGATCTTCGACAACACCAACAGCCTCCACACCAACGCCTACGACGAGGCGATCACGACCCCGACCGAGGAGTCCGTGCGGCGGGCGGTCGCGATTCAGCTGATCATCAACCGCGAGCTCGGCCTCAACTTCACCGAGAACCCGTGGCAGGGCTCGTTCGCGATCGACGCGTTGACGGACCTGGTCGAGGCGGCGGTCTACGAGGAGTTCGAGCGGATCTCCGAGCGCGGCGGCGTACTCGGCGCGATGGACACGATGTACCAGCGCGGCAAGATCCAGGAAGAGAGCCTCCACTACGAGCGGCTCAAGCACGACGGGACGCTGCCGCTGATCGGCGTCAACACCTTCCTGCCGAAGGACGGCGGCGGCGAGCAGACCGAGGGCATCGAGCTGATGCGCTCCGACGACGGCGAAAAGGACGAGCAGATCGCCTCGGTCCGCGCCTACCAGGCGCTCGGCGAGGAAGCCCGGCCGCCGGAGCTGACCCGCCTGCGCGAGGTCGCCCGCGAGCGCGAGAACGTCTTCGCCGAGCTGATGGAGGCCGTCAAAGTCGCCTCCCTGGGCCAGATCTCCGGTGCCCTCTACGAAGTCGGCGGCGAGTACCGCCGCAACATGTAGCTTGGCGCGATGAACCCACTTCTGGCCGAGGTTGCGTTTTGCCTGTTATAGAAAGGCAAAACGCAACCTCGGCGGAGGAGGCGCGGATCGTCTGCCTCGTTCCCAGCATCACGGAGCTCATTTGCGAGCTCGGCCTGGCGGCGCAGCTGGTCGGTCGGACCGGCTTCTGCATCCACCCCTGGGAGACGGTGCGGCGGATCCCGAAGGTGGGGGGGACGAAGGACGTCAAGCTCGAGCGGGTGCGGGAGCTGGCGCCGACCCACGTCGTCGTCAACGTCGACGAGAACCTGAAGGAGGACGCCGAGGCGCTGGCCGAGTTCGGGGTCGAGGTCGTCATCACCCACCCGCAGCGCCCACGCGACAACCTCGGCCTCTACCGGCAGCTCGGCGGCCTGTTCGACCGTGAGGCCGAGGCGGAGCGGCTCTGCGCCGAGTTCGAGCGCGCCTACGCGCGGGCGACCGCGGCCGAGCACCCGCCCCGCGAAGTCCTCTACCTGATCTGGCGCGACCCCTGGATGACCGTCGCCCCCGACACCTACATCGCCCAGACCCTGGCCCTGTTCGGCTGGCACACCCTCCCGCCCTCCGACGTGGTTGAGGTTCGTGGTCTATACGGCACCAAAGCTCAACCACAGCGGTATCCGGAGGTCGATTTGGGGGACTTCGCCGGCAGGGTCGACCGGGTGCTGCTCAGTAGTGAGCCGTTTCACTTCAAGCAGCGGCACCTGGCCGAGGTCGAGGGGCTCGTCCCGGGCGCCGAGGTCTCTTTGATCGACGGTGAGATGACCTCTTGGTACGGGTCGCGGGCGATCGCCGGGCTCGACTACCTCGCCGAGTACACGGTGGAGGCGGTGGCATGAGCCTCGGCTCCGGCGGCACGGTCGCCCTCTCCTGGAGCGGCGGCAAGGACTCCTCGCTGGCGCTGTGGGTGATGCGGGAGGAGCTCGGGACGCCGCCGGCGGTGCTGCTGACGACGATCACGGAGGACTACGACCGGGTCAGCATGCACGCGGTCCGGACCGAGCTGGTGCGGGCCCAGGCCGAGGCGGCGGGCCTGCCCCTGGTCGAGATCGGGATTCCGGCCGCCTGCGTCAACGAGGTCTATGAGCAGCGGATGGCGGCGGCGATGAACGCGCCGCCGCTGGCCGCAGCGGAGACGATCGCCTTCGCCGACCTCTACCTCGAGGAGATCCGCGCCTACCGCGAAGAGCGGCTGCTCGGCGCCGGCCGCAAGGCGCTGTTCCCGCTCTGGGGCCGGGATACGACCGAGCTCGCCCACCAGTTCATCGAGGCCGGCTTCGAGGCGACCCTGGTCAGCGTCGACCCGAGCCAGATCGACGCCTCCTTTGCCGGCCGCGCCTTCGACGAGCAACTGCTCGCCGACCTGCCGGCGAGCGCCGATCCCTGCGGCGAGAACGGCGAGTTCCACTCCTTCGTCCACGCCGGCCCGATCTTCGATTCCCCGATCCCGGTCGCGACCGGCGAGACTGTCGTTCGCGAGGGCTTCGTCTTCACCGACTTGAAACCAGGAGGATCTTGATGACCGTTGACAGCGTCGGCAGCAGCGAGGGGCTCTACTCGATCCCCCAGGAGATGGTTGATTTCCGGGAAACGATCCGCCAGATCGCGACCGAGAAGATTGCGCCGCGGGCCGGCGACATCGATCGCAACGCCGAATACCCCTGGGACATCCGCAAGCTGCTGGCCGAGCAGGACATCCTCGGCCTGCCCTTCGACGAGGAGTACGGCGGCACCGGGACCGGGACGCTGATGCTGCAGATCGGGGTCGAGGAGATCGCCAAGGCCTGCGCCTCTAGCGCCTTGATCCTGATGATCCAGGAGCTGGGGACGCTGCCGATCCAGCTGTTTGGCTCCGACGAGCAGAAACAGCGCTTGCTGCCGAAGTGCGCCAGCGGTGAGTGGTCGCCGGCCTTCGCGCTGAGCGAGCCGGAGGCGGGGTCGGACCCGGCTGCGATGCGGACGACCGCGGTCAAGGACGGCGACGAGTGGGTGATCAACGGCCAGAAGAGCTGGATCACCAACGCCGGCGTCGCCGACTTCTACGTCGTCTTCGCCTCAACCGACCGTGAGAACCGGCGGACCAGCGCCTTCGTCGTCGAGAAAGAGCGCGAGGGCTTCGACCCGGGCCAGCTCGAGCACAAGCTCGGGATCAAGGGCTCGCCGACCGGCTCGCCGAGCTTCACCGACGTGCGGGTCCCGCAGGAGAACCTGATCGGCGAGGAGGGCCGGGGGCTCTCGGTCGCGCTCGGCACGCTTGAGCGCACCCGCCTCGGCGCCGCCGCCCAGGCGGTCGGGATCGCCCAGGGCGCGACCAACTACGCCAACGAGTACTCGAAGGAGCGGATCGCCTTCGGCAAGCCGATCAACCAGCTGCAGGCGATCCAGTTCAAGCTCGCCGACATGGAGGCCGGTACCGCCGCCGCCCGTGAGCTCCTCTACAAAGCCTGCTCGCTGGCCGACCGCGAGCAGCGTCCCGCCGACCTCGGCAAATGGACCTCGATGGCGAAGCTGATCGCCTCCGACAACGCGATGAAGGTGACGGTCGAGGCGATCCAGGTGCTCGGCGGCTACGGCTATGTCAACGAGTACCCGGTCGAGCGCATGCTGCGCGACGCCAAGATCACCCAGATCTACGAGGGCACCAACGAGATCCAGCGGGTCGTGATCGCCCGCGCGATGGACGAGTGAGGACGACGGCGATCGAGCCGTTCCGGGTCTCGGTCTCGGAGGCCGAGCTCGAAAACCTGCGGGCCCGGTTGGCGGCGACGCGGTGGCCGCGTGAGGAGCCAGTCGGGGACTGGTCGCAGGGGGTGCCGCTGGGGTACGTGCGGGAGCTCTGTGAGTACTGGCGGACGGAGTACGACTGGCGACGGGCCGAGGCGAAGCTGAACGGGCTGCCCCAGTTCCGGACCGAGATCGACGGGCTCGGGATCTACTTCATCCACGTCCGCTCGCCGCACGAGGACGCGCTGCCGCTCGTCCTCACCCACGGCTGGCCCGGCTCGGTCTTCGAGTTCCTCGACTCGGCCGGCCCGCTGACCGACCCGACCGCCCACGGGGGCGAGGAGGAGGACGCCTTCCACCTGGTGATCCCGGCGCTGCCCGGGTACGGCTTCAGCGATCCGCCGGCGGAAACCGGCTGGGGCACCAACCGGATCTCGTTCGCCTGGGCGGAGCTGATGGCCCGGCTCGGCTACGAGCGCTACGGGGCGCAGGGCGGCGACTGGGGCTCGGCGGTGACGCGGGCGCTGGCCCGCAACGACGCCGCCCACCTCGCCGGCATCCACCTCAACTCCGAGTACGTGACCCGGGCGACGATCGCCGAGCTCGGCGTCGAGACCGAGTTCGAGCGCACGGCGATGGCCGCCCGCGAAGAGTTCAACCGCAGCGGCCGCGGCTACTCGCGCCAGCAGTCGACGCGGCCGCAGACGCTCGGCTACGGCCTCGCCGACTCGCCCGCCGGCCAGCTCGCCTGGATCGTCGAGAAGTTTGCCGCCTGGTCTGACTCCGGCGGCGACCCCGAGCGCGCCTTCGACCGCGACGCCCTGCTCGACAACATCAGCCTCTACTGGCTGACCAACTCCGCCGCCTCCTCGGCCCGCCTCTACTGGGAGACGGTGCAGTCACCGTCGGCGCAGGAGCCCGGCGCCGTGCCGACCGCGCTCAGCGTCTTCCCGCACGACATCAACCCGATCCCCGAGCGCTGGATCGCCGCCCAGAACCCCCACCTCGTCTACTACAACCTGCTCGACCGCGGCGGCCACTTCGCGGCGATGGAAGTCCCGGAGCTATTCGTCACCGAGGTCCGCGCCGGCTTCCGCGCGATCGCTTCGCGACGCTGAGGGGGCCGTTCGCTAGGCGGCGAGGGCCGGTGCCGTGCCTGGCCGCGCCGCCGCCGGGAGCAGCAGGGCCGAAAGGCAGACCATCGCGAAGGCGGTGATCTGGACGGTGATCCCGAGCGGGCTGGGGGAGAGGGGGTCGCCGAAGACGAGGACGCCGCCAAGGATCTGGGTGGCGTTGGCGACCAGGCCCATCAGCCCGATCGTCTCGATCGCGCCGCCGAGCTGGAGGGCGGAGACAGCGGTGTACTGGGCGAGGAAGCCGCAGAGGACGGTGAGGGCGACGAGCGGGACGATCAGCGCCAGGGTGTCGCCGCCGCCCCCGGTCAGGCCCTTGATCGCGATCCCCGCCAGGGCGAAGAGGAGGCCGGCGAGGGCCGCCAGGAGGACGCCGCGGCGGGCGGCGAAGCGCTCGGCGCGGTGGCCGAGGGCGAGGCCGGCGGCAAGCAGCACGAGGCCGCCCTCGAAGCTGACGATCGCCGCCAGGGAGAAGCCGGAATGGCTGCCGCTGAAGTGCGGCAGGGTCAGCGCCAGCAGGACCAGGCCGGTGCCACCGAGCAGCAGCGCCAGCCA
>Ga0307476_10000730_pt1 | contig 22981 bp, 26 predicted proteins | sample atmos_gasesECM2C_2_FD_203314 | JGI IMG/M metagenome (GOLD analysis project Ga0307476, IMG submission 203314) | Hardwood forest soil microbial communities from Morgan-Monroe State Forest, Indiana, United States - atmos_gasesECM2C_05 | ecosystem: Environmental > Terrestrial > Soil > Temperate...
GGTATGGCTGCCCGGCCAAAACATGTACCGCGAGATTTCGTCGTGCTCGATTTGCGGCGAGTTCCAGGCGCGGCGCATGAATGCGCGCTATCGCACCAAGGAGGGCCGCGCGGTGCGCCATGTGCACACGCTCAACGGCTCCGGCGTCGCCGTCGGCCGCGCGCTGATCGCGGTGATGGAGACCTATCAGCAGGCCGATGGTTCGATCGCGGTGCCCGATGCGCTCCAGGGCTATATGGGCGGCATGAAAAAGATCGAGAAGTGATGCGCATCCTTGTCACCAACGACGACGGCATCCATGCGGAAGGGCTCGACGTGTGCGAGAAGATCGCGCGCCTGCTGTCCGACGACGTCTGGGTGGTCGCGCCGGAATACGATCAGTCGGGCGTCGCGCATTCGCTGTCGCTCAACGATCCGCTGCGGCTGCGCGAGATCGGGGAGCGCCGCTTCGCGGTGCGCGGCACGCCGACCGACTGCGTCATCATGGGCGCGCGCCATCTGCTCAACGGCCACGATCCGGATCTGGTGCTGTCCGGCGTCAATCGCGGCCGCAATGCCGGCGAGGACGTGATCTATTCCGGCACCATCGCCGGCGCCATGGAGGGCACCGTGCTCGGCATTCCCTCGATCGCGCTGTCGCAGGCCTATAAATCGCGCAGCGGCCAGCCGCCCCATTGGGAAACCAGCCTGCAGTTCGCGCCCGACATCATTCGCCGCGTGCTGGCCGAAGGCATGCCGAGCGACGTGCTGATCAACGTGAATTTCCCCGATTGCGCGCCGGGCGAGGTCAAGCGCATCGCCGTCACCAGCCAGGGACGACGCCGCCAGGAGCGGCTGCATATCGACAAGCGTACCGACGGCCGCGGCAATCCGTATTACTGGATCGCCTATGTGCGCCAGAATTTTACCAAAGCGGCGGACGGCTCCGACCTGGCCGCGCTCGACGAGCGCTGCATCGCGGTGACGCCGCTCAAGCTCGACCTCACCGACGAGCCTACGGTGACGAAGTTCGCCAAGCTGTTCGAGTAAAGCATTGATTCATTTCCCGTCATCATCCGCGCAGGCGGATGATCCAGTAATCACCACACAAGGATGGCGATTACTGGATGCTCCGCCTTCGCCGAGCAAGACAGATCAAAAATTGTCGCCACTGGTAGAATTAGTATCAGGCGCTCGCGGGCTTCGGTGCGACGGCTTGCAGCGCCCGCTCCAGCGCCTCGACCCGGAACGGCTTCTGCAGGATCGGATGGGCGCGGTAGGCTTCCGGTACGCCACCCAGGTCGGCGCCGGTGGCAAACACGAACGGCAGCCCGCGCTGGGTCAAAATCTCGGCCACCGGCGTAATCGGCTCATTGTGCAGGTTGACGTCGAGGATCGCGACGTCGAACTCTTCGTGCTTGGCCAGCGCCATGGCCTCGTCGAGCGCGCCGGCTTCTGCGGTCATGGTGTAGCCGATGTCGGCGAGCATGCCGTCGAGCAGCATGCGAATCATCGATTCGTCCTCGACGACAAGGACCCGCCGGCCCGCTTGTGCTTCTGACACCATACTCTTCCCCGTGCCGGCTCGGGTGGGGCCGGCTTTCCGCGTGCCCGCAACACCCTGGATCGCGATCGGTTCCCAAAAACCAGGCGAAATTTTGCATTCGGCCGGCGCCGATCCGAACCGCCGCCGCTGCGTAACAGTATAAGAGCCGCCGCCATAGTGGTAGAAGACTTGACCGCACGGTCATGAGGCGAGGTCATTGTGGCCGCAGACCAAGCCGCCGACGTCGAACGCATGGGGTTTCAGCTGGCGCTGCGCCGGCGCGGCATCAGCGACCAGGCGGTGCTGCGCGCCATGGACGAAGTGCCGCGCGAATATTTCGTCGCCGCCGAATTCACCGACAGCGCCTATGCCGACCAGGCGCTGCCGATCGCCTGCGGCCAGACCATCAGCCAGCCTTACGTGGTCGGCTACATGACCGAGCGATTGGAAGTCGCGCCGGCGCATCGCGTGCTCGAAATCGGCACCGGCTCGGGCTATCAGGCGGCGGTGCTGTCGCGGATCGCCCGCGAGGTGGTGAGCATCGAGCGCTACCGGACCTTGGCCGACGCCGCCCGCGAGCGCCTCAAGACGCTCGGCTTCACCAACGTCACCATTGTCGCCGGCGACGGATTTTTGGGCGCGCCGGAGCGGGCGCCGTTCGACCGCATCATCGTCACCGCCGCCGCGGAGGAAATCCCCAAAGCTCTCGTCGAACAGCTCGGCGCGGGCGGCAAGCTGGTGCTGCCGCTCGGGCCGCGCAACGGCACGCAATACATCGTCAAATTAACCAAGGCGGCGGACGGCACGCTGACGCGAGAAGATCTGATCGCCGTGCGATTCGTGCCGCTGTTGCCGGGACAGGCGCGGGAATTGTAGCGCCAGGGCCACAGTTCCAATTATCTTTAAGTTCCCGCGCAATCGCTTAAAGGCCTGTTTACCGCAACGTAGTTTATTCGCCCGCTAGTATTTGTTGCGTGCGGGCGAGTCATGATGTGCGCGTCGCGTCGGTCGGCCTTCTGGCCGCGTATAGTTGCCGTCTCGTTAATCGGCTTGGGCGCCGCTGGTTGCAGCAGCGATTCGGGACGTCTGTCGAATATTTTCGGCTCCAATAGCACGTCGCGCAACGATACCACCGGATCAATCCCGCAGAGCACGCCGACCGGCCGTGTCGACAGCCGGCCGTTGCCGCATTTGGCCGGTGCCGAGCCGCAAGGGTCTTCCGGCGGCGGCCAGGGCATGGCGTCGTATCAGCCTGGCAGCACCGAAGTTACCGGTTCGGTGCCGGTCGCGCCGCCGCCGCCCGCCTGGACCTGGGAAGGCGGCACCCCGATCACGGTGGCGCCCGGCGAGACGCTGGAGATGATTTCGCGCCAGCATGGCGTGCCGGTCTCCGCCATCATGCAGGCCAACAACATCACCAGCCCGGCCATGGTGCGTCCGGGCAACCATCTGGTGATCCCGCGCCGCATGGCCTCGACGGCGGCTTACGCGCCGCCGACAACGCGGATCGCCACGACCGTACCGGGCATGCCGGTCGGCGCGCCGCGGACCGCGCTGGCGCCGACCACTGGCATGCACGTCGTGGCGCCGGGTGAGACGCTGCACAGCATCGCGCGCCTCTACGGCAAGCCGGTGATGGTGCTGGCCAAGGCCAACAATATTCCGCCCGATACGATGGTAAAGGTCGGCGAGCGCATCATCATTCCGGATCTGCAGCCTGGCTCCATTGTTGCGCCGCGCGCCCAGGCTCCGGTCGCGCCGCTGGCCGGCCCAAACCTGGCGACCGCGGAATCGCCGCACAGCGCCCGTGTCGCGACGCCTGAGGCGCCCGCCCAAGAGAATACGATCAAGACCGCGGAGCCAGCCGGCGGCTTGCCGAGCTTCCGCTGGCCGGTGCGCGGCCGCGTCATCGCCAGCTTCGGGCCGACGCCGAACGGGTCGCAGAACGACGGCATCAATCTCGCAGTGCCCGAAGGCACGCCGGTCAAAGCGGCCGAGGACGGCGTCGTCGCTTATGCCGGCAACGAGCTCAAGGGCTACGGCAATCTGGTGCTGGTGCGCCACTCCAACGGCTTCGTCACCGCCTACGCCCATGCCAGCGACCTTCTGGTCAAGCGCGGCGACACGGTCAAACGCGGCCAGGTGATCGCGCATTCCGGCCAGACCGGCAACGTCACTTCGCCGCAGCTGCACTTCGAAATCCGCAAAGGCTCGACGCCGGTCGATCCGTCGCAGTACCTGAATGGCGCCTGATTTCGGACGACAGACGACGGATGACGGACGACAGATAAGAGCCCTTCTTACTTATCCGTCCTCTGTCGTCCGTCGTCCGTCGTCTTTACACCGAGCCTTCCCGCCAGATCCTGCACATATTGCCAGGCGACGCGGCCCGAGCGGGCGCCGCGCGTCGTCGCCCATTCGAGCGATTCACGGCGCAGTTCCGCGGCGTCGATCGGCACCCGATAGCGGGCGACATAAGCGTCGACCATGGCGAGATATTCGTCCTGGCTGCAGCGGTGGAAACCGAGCCACAGCCCGAAGCGGTCGGACAGCGACACCTTCTCCTCGACCGCCTCGCCGGGATTGATCGCGGTTGAGCGTTCGTTCTCCATCATGTCGCGCGCCATCAGATGGCGGCGGTTCGAGGTGGCGTAGAAGATGACGTTCTCGGGCCGGCCTTCGATGCCGCCTTCGAGCATGGTCTTGAGCGATTTGTAGGAGGTGTCCTCGGCGTCGAACGACAGATCGTCGCAGAACACGATGAAGCGCTGCGGCGCGCCGCGCAGAATTCCCATCAGCTCCGGCAGCGACTCGATGTCCTCGCGGTGGATTTCGATGAGCTTCAATCCGGCGGCCGGATGCGCGGCGGCGGTCGCTGCGTGGGCCGCCTTGACCAGCGACGATTTACCCATGCCGCGCGCGCCCCACAAGAGCGCATTATTCGCCGGCAGGCCGCGGGCAAAGCGTTCGGTGTTCTCGACCAATAGATCGCGCACCCGGTCGATGCCCTTGAGCAGCGACATCTCGACCCGGTTGACGCGGCGCACGGCGGCAAGCCGTCGGCCTTCCGGATACCAGACGAACGCCTCGGCAGCGGCAAAATCCGGCGCCGCCAGCGCCGCTGGCGCCAGGCGCTCCAAGGCAGCCGCGATGCGGCCAAGGATTTCGCTGGCGCCATCGCCGGACAATCGCTGCCGGAGATTGTCGCGAACGGCCTGCTTTGTTGCTTTCTTTCTGGAATGCGAGGGAGAACGGGCCATATTTCCACCGATTTACGCCTTCCCTTAGCGGGGCGGGGGAACTCCGGCAAGCGTTGCCGGCTCGCCTCGCGGCGTTGCAATTGGGCCAACGGCGGCTATAGTCCGCGCCGATTTCGCGCGCTAAATCGGCCTTTCTTCGAAAAGGCTGGTGCGCCGCAAAATGGCCCCCCGGAGGAGCAATGTTGATTACGCCCGCATTCGCGCAAGGCGGCCCGTTCGGGCTCAGCGGCGACTCGAGCAGCATGATCATGCAGTTCATGCCGCTGATACTGATTATCGTGATCATGTATTTCCTGATCCTTCGCCCGCAGCAGCAACGGGTGAAGCGGCACCAGGAGATGGTCAAAGCGCTGCGCCGCGGCGACAGCGTGGTCACCAATGGCGGTCTCGTCGGCAAGGTCACCAAAGTGGTGGACGACGACCAGGTCGAGGTCGAGATCGCCGACGGCGTGCGGGTGCGGCAGATGCGCTCGATGATCAGCGAAGTGCGCGCCAAGGGCGAGCCGGTGAAGGACGACAACGCGAGCTGATCGGCCGTCGACGTAACGAGGAATAGCGAAGTCCATGTTGTTTTTCACGCGGTGGAAGGCGGCGGCGATTCTGCTCACGGCATTTTTCGTGTGCCTGTGCGCCGTGCCGAATTTCTTCCCCGAGAGCACGGTGAAGCGTTGGCCGTCGTGGGCGCAGCGTCACATCGTGCTCGGCCTCGATTTGCAGGGCGGTTCGCATCTGTTGCTCCAGGTCGACGCCGGCGCCGTGCGCAAGGAGCGTTTGCAATCGCTCAACGACGACGTGTTGCGCGTGCTGCGCCAGGCGCGCATTCAATTCACCGGCCGCGCCATCGTCGGCAACGCGGTGCAGGTGCACATCACGCGCGACACCGACGTCGACAACGCCCTTGCCAAGCTGGGCGAATTGTCGACACCGCTGGCCGGCATCCTCGGCGCGTCGGGTCAGCGCAGCATCGACGTGACCGCAAACGCCGGCGTCATCACGCTCACGCCGACCGACGCGGCGCTCACCGATCGCATCCGCCAGGCGGTCGATCAATCGATCCAGATCATCGAGCGGCGCGTCAACGAGCTCGGCCTGGTCGAGCCGACCATTCAGCGCGAAGGCATCGACCGCATCCTGGTGCAGGTGCCGGGCCTGCAGGATCCTTCACGGCTGAAGGAAATTTTGGGCAAGACCGCAAAGCTCGATTTCCGCATGGTCGATCAGTCGATGACGGCAGAGCAGGCGGCGGAATCGCGCGCGCCGCAGGATTCCGAGGTTCTCGACGGCGAGGGCGGCGCGAAATATTTGATCGAGAAGCGCGTGCTGGTCTCCGGCGCTGACCTCGTCGACGCCCAGCCGGGCTTCGACCAGCGCACCAGCGAGCCGATCGTCAGCTTCCGCTTCAATTCGTCGGGCGCGCGCAAATTCGCCGAGGCGACGCAGGCGAATGTCGGCAAGCCGTTCGCCATCGTGCTCGACAACAAAGTGATCTCGGCGCCGGTGATCCGCGAGCCGATCCTCGGCGGATCGGGGCAGATTTCCGGGAATTTCACCGTTCAGTCGGCCAACGACCTTGCCATCCTGCTTCGCGCCGGCGCCCTGCCGGCGCCGCTGACCATCATCGAGGAGCGCACCGTCGGGCCCGGCCTCGGCCAGGACTCGATCACCGCGGGCGAGCACGCCGCCTACGCCGGCGCGGCGCTGGTCATTGTCTTCATGTTCGCGACCTACGGGTTGTTCGGGCTGTTCGCCAATATCGCGGTCGCGGTGAACATCGCCATGATCTTCGGCGTGCTGTCGCTCCTGAGCGCCACGCTGACGCTGCCCGGCATCGCCGGCATCGTGCTCACGGTCGGTATCGCGGTGGATTCCAACGTATTGATCTATGAGCGCATCCGCGAGGAAGTGCGCGGCGGCCGCAGCGCCATCAATGCGATCGACGCCGGTTTCAGCCGCGCGCTCGCCACCATCCTCGACTCCAACATCACCACCTTCATCGCGGCAGCGGTGCTGTTCTATATCGGCACCGGTCCGGTGCGCGGCTTTGCCGTGACGCTCGGCATCGGCATTCTCACCAGCCTGTTCACCGCCTTCACGCTGACCCGTCTGATCATGGCCTATTGGGTGCGCATGTGGCGGCCGCGCACGGTTCCTATCTAATTTTTGAAAGAGATCACGTGCGCCTCCTCCGCATCGTTCCAGACGACACCAAATTCGATTTCATGCGCTTCCGGCGCATCAGCTTTCCGATATCGGCGCTGTTGTCGATCGCGGCGATCGCGCTCTTTTTTTTCCATGGGCTGAATTTCGGCATCGACTTCATCGGCGGCACCTTGATGGAGGTGCAGACGAAGGCGGGGCCGGCCGATCTCGCCAAGATGCGTACCGCCATCGGCGGGCTGAAACTCGGCGATTTCCAGCTGCAGGAGTTCGGCGCGCCGAATGATGTGCTGATTCGCATTTCCGAGCAGCCTGGCGGCGACGAGGCGCAGCAGCAGGCGGTGCAGAAGGTGCGCGAAGCATTGGGCGACGAGGTCGACTATCGCCGCGTCGAGGTGGTCGGGCCGAGCGTGTCCACCGAGCTGCTCGCCTACGGCACCATCGGCCTTGTGATGGCGATCGGCGCGATCCTGATCTATCTGTGGTTCCGCTTCGAGTGGCAGTTCGCGCTCGGCGCCATGATCGCCAACGTGCACGATCTGGTGCTCACCGTCGGCTTCATGTCGCTCACCCACATCGATTTCGACCTCACCAGCATCGCCGCGCTGCTCACCATTCTCGGCTATTCGCTCAACGACACGGTGGTGATCTACGACCGCATCCGCGAAATGCTGCGCCGCTATAAGCGCATGTCGATGCCCGACTTGCTCAACGTGTCGATCAACGCCACGCTGTCGCGCTCGATCGTGACCCATCTCACGGTGGCGATATCGCTGTTGGCCTTGCTGCTGTTCGGCGGCCAGGCGATCCACAGCTTTACCGCGACCATGATGTTCGGCGTCGTGCTGGTCGGCACCTATACGTCGGTGTTCATCGCCTCGCCGATCCTGATTTATCTCGGCGTCGGCAGCGGGCGCATGGAAGGCGCCCCTGAAGAGCCCGAACCGCCTCCCGCCGCAACCGCAGTGGCCCCACCCCAGCGCAGCAGGGCCCGCCGCTAGTGGAGGCGCCGCATCTGCCGCGCCAGGCGCTGATCGATGCCCATGGCGGCGGAGGTTTTCGCTTCGCCGGCATGTCGCACCGCGGCTCGCTGCTGTGTTTGCCGGACGGCATCTGGGCGTGGCCGGTGGCGACGCCTGCCGAATTGACGGACGAGTCGTTGTCGCAGGTTTTTGCCCGGGCCGAAAATCTCGATTTTTTCGTCCTCGGCACCGGCATCGCGCCTTGGATCATGCCGCAGCGGCTGCGAGGGCGGTTTCGTGACGCTCACATTTCCGCGGATGCCATGGCCACCGGGCCCGCGGTGCGCACCTATAACGTCATGCTGTTGGAAAGCCGCCGCGTCGGCGCCGGCCTGATCGCGATCGAGTGATGATAAGGTCGCCGTCATGCAGGATGCCTTCGCCTATTGCGCCGAGCTGGTCCGGACCGCCGATCGCGACCGCTTTCTCAGCTCGCTGTTTGCTCCGGCCGAATATCGCGGCGCGCTGCATGCGCTTTATGCCTTCAATGTCGAGGTGGCGCGCGTGCGCGAAGTGGCGCGCGAGGCGCTGCCCGGCGAAATCCGCCTGCAATGGTGGAGCGAAGTGGTCAACGGCGAACGGGCCGAGGAGGCCGCCGCCCACCCGGTGGCGTCGGCGCTTCTCACGGTGATCGAACGCCATCGGCTCGCGGTGCCTGCGCTGACGGCGCTGCTCGATGCCCGCTGCTTCGATCTCTACGACGATCCAATGGCGCGGCTCGCCGACCTCGAAGCCTATGGGCGCAAAACATCGTCGGCGTTGCTCGCACTTGCCGCACAAATACTTGCCAATGGCGAAGGCGTGGTGACGGAGACGGTCGCAAACTCGGCGGGAGTTGCCTACGCGATTGCCGGTCTCATTCGCGCATTTCCGCTGCACGCCGCGCGCCGGCAGCTCTACGTGCCGCTCGAACTGCTCGAACGTCACGGAGTCGAGCCCCACGACATATTCGCCGGCAAATCCTCGGAAAATCTTCGCGCGGCATTGGCGGAGTTGCAGGCCGTCGCCCGCGGCCACCTGCTTGCCGCCCACCAACAAATGGCGACGCTGCCTGACGTAGCGTTGCCGGCTTTCCTCCCCGTTGCGCTGGTGCGGCCATTGCTCGACCGCCTGGCGCGCTGCGATCCATTTGCGCCTGCCGAGCTCTCTCCGTGGCGGCGGCAATGGCTGATCTGGCGCGCCGCGCGCAACCCGGCGCGCATCGCCGGCTGAAATCAGAACGCGAAGCGATCGCGCAGATTGCGCCGCTCCGAAACGATCCGCCCGACAATGGCGCGCTCGGCGTCGGTCTTGATCAGTGGCGCGATGAGGTCGAGCTGATTCATGGCAACGAGCTCGAGGATTTCGCTACGTACTTCGCCTTGCGGATCGCGCGGCAGGGCATCGACGACTTGCAGATGCTCGGGTCCCTTGGCGCCGAGGAAGTCGAGCAGCTCGCGGTCCGTGGCATTGCCTTCGACAAACGCATAGAGCCCGGTGCCGGCGCGGCGGTCCGGAAACGGCACGACCGCCACGTCGCTGACCTGCGGGTGCGTGCGCAGGCGCGCGGCGATCTCCGGCGCCTCGCGCACGAAACGCAAGCCGCGGCCCTCGCGGTCGGTGACGTTGAGCCCGCGCGTGATGGCGTAATAAACCTTCTTGCCGGTCGCCATCCAGGCCCGGGTGATAAAGCTCTTGCGCGCAAGGACGCGGCGTTCGGTGGCGGTCAGGGCCTCGGGCGCGTAGCGGCGCTTGTGTTTCAAAAGATGCCGCAAATCCTCGTAACGCGCGACGCGGAACAGCACATTGTCGCGGCGAAAGCAGGAGGCGAGCTGAAAATCGGTGAGATAGGCGCGCCCGCCGCCATAGAGCCAGTTCTGCTCTTTGGCGAGGTCGTTGTGGCTTATGCCGGCGCGATGCAGCGTGCGCAGCGCCGCCTTGGCGGAGCGAAAATAACCGGCGTCGCCGAACGGCTTGGCGATATGGAGCGGCACGCCGTCGATCCAGCCGCGCACCAGCGCCTGGCGCCCGGCGAACAGCAGCGGCGGCGCGATGCCGAGCTGGCCCGCTGTGGCGAGCGCGCGGCGTTCGCGCCGGAACAGCAGGACCGCCAACCCGCGGCTCCACCACGGCACCCGATCGAGCCGACGCAGCACTGCTTCGACTTCACCGCCGTCTGTCTGAAAGCGGCCGCGCTCGACGGTCGAAAACACGTCGCGCTTGAGCACCACGCCGCTGTGCCAGCGCCCACCAAGTTCCGCCGGTTCGTCGCCTGCGATCATGCGCATCCGTCTAGCACAAGAGGGGCTTCACTCGGCAGCGCGCGGCAGGTCGCCGCCAATCCAGGCCTCCAGATCGGCCAGTGCGCGGGCGCACAAGGCGCGCTTCTTGCCGGAATTCCTCGGCCCCAGCCCGCCGTCGGCGGTGGCCTGTGCAGCCCGCGGCGGCTCGTAGCCGAGCGGCGGCAACAGGCCGAAATTGATGTTCATCGGCTGGAACGACCGCGGGCCTTTGTCGATGGTCTCGATATGGCCGCCGGTGATGTGGCCGATCAGCGCGCCGTGCGCGGTAGTCGGCGGCGGCAGCGCAGGAGTCTCGCCGAGCCGTTCCGCCGCGGCGAAGCGCCCGGCCAAAAGCCCGATCGCCGCCGACTCGACATAGCCCTCGCAGCCGGTGATCTGGCCGGCAAAGCGCAGCCGCGGCGCCGTCTTGAGCCGCAGCGTCGCGTCGAGCAGCTTTGGCGAATTGAGGAACGTGTTGCGATGCAGGCCGCCGAGGCGAGCGAACTCGGCATTGCCGAGGCCTGGGATGGTGCGAAATATCCGAGTCTGCTCGCCGTGCTTCAGCTTGGTCTGAAAGCCGACCATGTTGAACAAAGTGCCGAGCTTGTTGTCCTGCCGCAGTTGCACCACGGCATAGGGTTTTTGTGTCGGCCGATGCGAGTCGGTGAGACCGAACGGCTTCATCGGGCCGTGGCGCAAGGTTTCGCGGCCGCGCTCAGCCATGACTTCGATCGGCAGGCAGCCGTCGAAATAGGGCGTCGCCGCCTCGAAATCGTGCAAGGCAATTTTCTCAGCCGTAAGCAGCGCGTCAACGAAGGCGTCGTATTGCGCGCGCGTCATCGGGCAATTGATGTAGTCGGCGCCCGAGCCGCCTGGGCCGGCCTTGTCGTAGCGCGACTGAAACCAAGCGACGTCGAAATCGATCGAGCCGCGGTGCACGATCGGCGCGATGGCGTCGAAAAAGGCGAGCGCAGTTTCGCCGGTCAGGCTACGTAGCGCGTCGGCGAGCGGCGGCGACGTCAGCGGCCCGGTGGCGATGATGACGTTGTCCCACTCGCTCGGCGGCTCGAGAATTTCCTCACGGCGAAGATCGATGAGCGGCTCGCATTCCAGCGCCGCGGTGATCGCAGCGGCAAAGCCGTCACGATCGACCGCGAGCGCGCCACCCGCCGGCAGTTTGTGGGCGTCGGCGGTGTGCAGCACCAGCGAGCCGAGCCGGCGCATCTCGGCATGGAGGAGGCCGATGGCGCTGCCGTCGGCGTCATCGGAGCGGAACGAGTTCGAGCAGACGAGCTCGGCGAATTGGCCGGTCTTGTGCACGGCAGTCGAGCGCACCGGGCGCATCTCATGCAGCACCACGGGCACGCCGCGACGTGCGATCTGCCAGGCGGCCTCGGAACCCGCAAGGCCGCCGCCAATCACATGAATGGGTCGCAAGCTACGCATCAAGCTCCCAAAATAGGCTTCGCGCGCACTGCGAACAATCCGCGCGGGAATTTTGTGACAGCCGGACGATCTAACACGCGGGCGGTGTTAATACACCGGGCGGGCAGGCAGGGAAGTTCCAAATGCTGGAAGCGGTCAGGCCCAAGGCGAACGCGGCCGCGGCCGCGGCCGCGGCCACGGGCGGTTTCGACGTCGAGATTGTGTCGGTTGCGACGGCCAATCCGTCCTTCGAACTCAGCCAGACCGAAGCAACGCGCCGTGCCAAGGAGATTTTCCCGCATTTGAAGGGTTTGTGGCCGCTCTACGACAATACCGGCATCGAGCTTCGCTACAATTGCCAGCCGGTCGAGTGGTATCTCACGCCGCACTCTTGGGAGGAACGCACCGCCATATTTCAGGAGCACGCGATCGATCTGTTGGCGGACGTGACGCTCAAGGCAACCGCGTCGGCCGGCGTCGAGCTCGGCGAAATCGACATTCTCGTCACCAATACGATCACCGGACTCGCGATCCCGAGCCTCGACGCAAAACTGCTCAATCGCCTCAAGCTCAAGCCGACGGTGGAACGGCTGCCGATCTTCGGTCTCGGCTGCGGCGGCGGCGTCGCCGGCCTGGCGCGGGCGACGCGGCTGGCGCAGGCGACCGAGGGCGCGCACGTGCTCTTCCTCACCGTCGACCTGTGCAGCCTGTGCCTGCGCGTCAACGATCCGAGCCCGGCGATGTTCGTGTCCACCGCCCTGTTCGGCGACGGCGCGGCGGGTGTGCTGTTTCGCAACACGGCGGACGGCGCAAGCGGCGGCCCGCGCATTCTCGCCATCGGCGAATGGTGCTGGCCGCAGACCGAGCACATCATGGGCTGGGACATCAAGGACGACGGTTTTGGCGTCGTGCTGAGCCCCGAGTTGCCCTCGTTGATGCGCAAGGCGCTGGCGCCGGCGCTGCACGATTTTCTCGACCGCAACGGCTTTCGCCTATCGGATTTCAACGGCTTCCTGTTCCATCCGGGCGGCCGCAAGCTGATCGAGACCATGCAGGATGTGCTTGGCCTCGAGCGCGAGCAACTCGAACATTCGTGGGAGGTGTTGCGCGCCTACGGCAACATGTCGTCGGCGACCGCTCTGTTCGTGCTCGATCGGGCGCTCAAAGCCGGCGCCCGTGGCCCGCATCTGCTCGCGGCTTTTGGGCCGGGCTTTTCCGCTTATTTTGTCGCGGCCGATCTGTGATGGTCTTCGGCACCGGCGCAATCCTTCTCGCTTACCTCACCGTGCAGCGATTGGTCGAGCTGTGGTAGGCGAAAGAGAACGAGGCGCGGCTCATGGCATCCGGCGGCATCGAATACGGCCAAGCGCACCTGCCGCTGATGATCCTGTTTCATGCCGCGTGGCTGGCAGGGCTATGGCTCTTAGCCTATGACCGTCCGGTCGAGCCGTTTTTTCTTGCTTTGTTTGTCGTCCTGCAGATGGCCCGATTTTGGGTGTTGGTCACGCTGGGCCGCCGCTGGACCATCCGCATTATTGTGATCCCCGGCGAACAGCTTGTCGCGCGGGGCCCGTACCGGCTATTGCGCCATCCCAATTATGCGGTCGTGACCGGCGAGATTGCCGTAGTGCCGCTGACGCTGGGCTTGCCGACCTATGCGCTGGTGTTCTCGATTCTCAATGCGGCCATGCTGGCTATTCGCATAAGCGCCGAAAATGCCGCGTTGCCGCGGACAAGGCAGATTGTACCGCGATGAATAGCGCCTTGCGGTGGCCGAAGTGCGTTCCGAAATAAGGATTTGCGGCGCGGTTGGCGGGTCTTCCCGGCTCTGGTATAGCCCAAGCCAGCCGGTGCATAATTTGAATCGGCGATGAGGCTCGCATGGCTGTCGACGCAGATATTGTCCGCCGCGTTGCACATCTGGCGCGGATCGCCGTTGCCGAGGACGAGGTGGCCGGCCTTCGAGGCGAGCTCAACGCGATCCTGGCCTTCGTCGAGCAGCTGGGCGAAGTCGATGTGGACGGTATCGAGCCGATGACGTCGGTGACGCCGATGGCGATGAAAATGCGCGAGGATAAGGTGACCGACGGCGGCAATCCGGACGCCATCATCGCGAACGCGCCGGCCCAAGAGGATCACTTCTTCGTCGTGCCCAAGGTGGTGGAATAGCCAAGGTTTAATAGCCATGTGCCTCGCCTGTGAACAAGACGCCATCTGGCTCGCTTATCTCGAGAGCAAAGGATTGCTAAATCCTGACGACCCGGCTGCAGTGGAAAAGCTGTTTGCCGATTTCCCGGTCCAGCCGTTGCCGATGCAGGCCGATTGGGACGCGCCGACGCCTGAGGCGCCCGACGCGGCGCCGAAGCCTGCGGCCAAAAACCCATTTTCCTGTGACGATCCGACCAACGGATGACCGAGCTTACCGCGCTGACGCTGGCGCAGGCACGCGACGGCCTGCGCGCGAAGCAATTTTCCGCAATCGAACTCGCTGAGGCGCATCTTGCCGCGATGGCGGATGCGCGCGCGCTCAACGCCTTCGTGCTGGAGACGCCGGAACTCGCCCGTAAAATGGCCGGAGATTCCGACGCGCGGCTGGCGAAAGGGCAGGGCGGATCTCTGGAAGGCCTGCCGCTCGGCATCAAGGATTTGTTCTGCACCGACGGCGTGCGCACGACGGCGTGCTCGCACATTCTGGAAAATTTCGTTCCGCCTTACGAATCGACTGTCACCGCGAACCTGCGGCGCGACGGCGCCGTCATGCTCGGCAAGCTCAACTGCGACGAATTCGCCATGGGCTCGTCGAACGAGACATCGCATTTCGGCCCTGTGGTGTCGCCGTGGCGGCGGCGCGGCGCGCACACCAAGCTGGTGCCCGGCGGCTCCTCGGGCGGTTCGGCGGCGGCGGTGGCAGCGCATCTGTGCGTCGGCGCTACCGGCACCGACACCGGCGGCTCGATCCGCCAGCCCGCTGCCTTCTGCGGCATCGTCGGATTAAAGCCGACCTACGGCCGCTGCTCGCGCTGGGGCATCGTCGCGTTCGCCTCGTCGCTCGACCAGGCAGGGCCGTTCGCGCGTAGCGTGCGCGATTGCGCCATCCTGCTGCGCTCGATGGCGGGGCCCGACGCGAAGGACACGACGTGCGTCGATCGCCCGGTGCCGGACTACGAGAAGGCCGTTGGCGCTTCGATCAAGGGCAAGCGCATCGGCATTCCGAAAGAATACCGCGTGCCCGGCATGGCGGCGGAAATCGAAGTGCTGTGGCAGCAAGGCGTGCAATGGCTGAAAGATGCCGGCGCCGAAACCGTCGATATCTCGCTGCCGATGACCAAATACGCGCTGCCGGCCTATTACATCGTGGCGCCGGCGGAAGCCTCCTCCAACCTCGCGCGCTACGACGGCGTGCGCTACGGGCTGCGCGTCCCGGGCCGCGACGTCGTCGACATGTACGAGCACACGCGCCGCGACGGCTTCGGCAAGGAAGTCCGCCGCCGCGTCATGATCGGCACCTATGTGCTGTCCGCCGGATACTACGACGCCTATTACCTGCGCGCGCAAAAAGTGCGCACGCTGATCAAGCGCGATTTCGAGCGTTCCTTTGCCGACGGCATCGACGCCATCCTGACGCCGACGACGCCGTCCGCCGCCTTTGGCATCGGCGAGAAAGGCCGCGCCGATCCGATCGAGATGTATCTCAACGACGTGTTCACGGTGACGGTGAACATGGCCGGGCTGCCGGGCATTTCGGTGCCGAGCGGTCTCGACGCGCAGGGCCTGCCGCTCGGCCTGCAACTGATCGGCCGGCCGTTCGAGGAGGAAACGCTGTTTGCGCTTGGCTCGGTGATCGAGCAAGCCGCCGGAAGTTTCCAAACGCAACCGTGGTGGCGTTAGTATCGGCAAGGCGATCCGGAGCCGGATCATGACGCCTTCAGAATTCAAACGCGCCCTGTCGAGCACGAAGCCGCCAGCTGGGCTGTCGCCCGCTCTCACCGCACTTTGGTGGGCCGGCAAGGACGCCTGGGACAAGGCGCATGACATCGTCATGAGCGAGGAGGGCGCGGACTGCGCCTGGGTCCACGCTTATCTCCACCGGGTGGAGGGTGACCGCGATAATGCCCGTTATTGGTATCGGCAGGCGCGCCGCGAGCCGGCGACGGGCGAGCTTGCGTCGGAATGGACCGCGATCGCCGCTGCGCTCCTGCAAGCCAAGCGGCGCTGAACCGGCCATCAGTCGTCGTGTGAGCCTGGCGCCACTGGCGGGGGGGGTTCTTTGCATGCCCCTATTGCCTCGCTGCGCTGCCGCGGCAGCGCCTCGGGGTGCTCACGCAGCAGAAAGGCGATCAGCTCTTCGCGCAGCTCGGCGCACAGATTGGAGGCGTTCGCAGCCGAATCGGCGCGGACCAGAACACGCACCTCGATCGAGTCCGGGCGCGCATTGGTGACCTGGACACTCGCCACTTTGCCGCTCGCCAGTTTCGACTGCGCGACCAGCTCGGCGGCCTTTTCGCGAATGCGGCCGACCGGCGCGGCGTAATCGAGGTAGAGCAGAACGCTGCCGATGGTGCCCGCCGCGTGCCGCGTCCAATTGTAGAACGGCTTTTCGATAAAGTAGGTGAGCGGGACGATCAGCCGGCGCAGATCCCACAGGCGGACCACCACGTAGGTCGATGTGATCTCTTCGATCCAACCGTACTCGTTCTCAACGGTGACCGCGTCTTCGATGCGAATCGGCTGGGCCACCGCAAGCTGCACGCCGGCGAAGAGGTTGCTCAACACCGGCCGTGCCGCCAGCCCGGCGACAATGCCGGCGACGCCGGCGGACGCAAACAGACTGACGCCGTACTGACGCACGGCGTCGAACGTCATCAGCGCGAAGCCGGCGGTGATCAGGAAGATCATCGTATTCAGCACGCGCACCAACACGCGTATTTGGGTAACGTGCTTGCGCGCCAGCAGGTTGTCGTCGACGTCGAGGCGGAAACGCCGCAAGTAGATCGTCGTGGCGATCTCGATCGCAGTGGCCGCGATCCAGCCGAGCAGGAAAATGGTCGCCAGCAACAGACACTGCGCCAACACGGCCCTGGTTCCAGGTTCGAGCGGCATCGTCGGCAGCGTGATGGCGAGCGCCAGCAGCAGCACGCCGAGCCGCGCCGGATTTTTCGTCGCGTTGAGTATCGACAGCAGATAGGGCCGCCGTCCGCGCAATACGCGGCGTGCGACGGTAAGGATCGCGGCGTACAGCAGTCCCGCGATGACGACCGCGCTCACCAGCAGGACAAATGATACGGCCCACGGCGGCGCGAAGGAGAGCGCGTTCCTGAGTGCTCTCAACTGCGATTGCAGGCTTTGGGTGAGGTCGTGCCACATGTCGCGGAATATAACTGGAAACGCTCGAGAAAACGGCTGGTTTCATCCTTTTCCGGCCTGGACAGTATTGCCGCAAGGTGGCATCAAGCGGCCGTCATAGATGCAGGCGTCAACACGCGAGCGGCGATGAAAACCTTCCTGTTGCGCTTCTTCACTTGGTGGAACGGCCAGACCTTCGGCACTCAGTTGTGGACGAGGCGCTATGGCGAGTTCGTCGGCGAAGACGAATTCGGCAATCGCTATTACCGCACCAAAGGCGGCAAGATCGATCCGACGCTCGGTCTCGAGCGGCGGTGGGTGATCTATAACGGCGTCGCCGAAGCGTCCCGCGTGCCGCCGAGCTGGCATGGCTGGCTGCATCACACCGTCGATGTACTGCCGACCCAGGACAAAACGGCGCCGCATCCTTGGGAGAAGCCGCATCGACCAAACCTGACCGGCACGCCGAATGCCCATCGCCCGACCGGATCGACCTTGGCGCAAGGCCGCCGCCCCAAGGCGACCGGCGATTACAAGGCGTGGAGTCCAGGTAGTCAGTAAGCAGGTATCAGCAATCAGCTATCAGCAATCAGCTATCAAGTTCTGATCCCAGGTCTGATGCCTGATCCCTGATTCCCGATCCCTGGCCCCCTGATCCCTGGTTTTGCCTCATTCAAAATGTTAACCGGGCGGACCGGCTGCCGCGCCTGTTCCGGGCGCGCCCAAGATCGCAAGGTTTCATGCTCCGCATCGCCGCTCTTGTGTTCGTGATCGGTGCAAGCCTTGCCGCAGGGCCGGCCACGGCGCAGTTCGGCAATATCTTCGGCAATCCAGGGCCGCCTCGGCCGCCCGGGGACGTTCCCAACGGCGGATTACCGGCGCAGCCGCCGCCGGTCCAATATCCCGGCCAGCAGCAATACTCACCGCCGCCTTCGGCCGGGCCTCCGCCGCCGTCGGGTATCCAAGCACAGCCACTACCGCCGCCCCCCGGCGCTGCAGCCGCACCTCCACCGCCCCAGCGCGCCCGGGTGAGCCCGCCGCCGGCCAATCCACAGCAGCCTGGCAGTTCGCAGCAGGCGCCCAATCCGCCGCCGCCGCCGCAGCCCGCCGATGCCGCGCCGCAGTCCGACGATACCGTCGTCACCGAGACGCCGACGCAGAAAATCCCCAACAACCGGGCAGTGTTTTCCGGCCTCGACAAGATCACCGGCCGCATCATCTCGTTCGACGCAGCGATCGGCGAAACGGTGCAATTCGGCGCGCTGCAGGTGACCGCGCGGGCCTGCTACACGCGGCCGCCGACAGAAGCGACGAATACGGACGCTTTCGTTGACGTTGATGAGGTGACGCTCAAGGGCGAGATCAAGCGCATCTTCACCGGCTGGATGTTCGCCTCGAGCCCGGGCCTGCACGCCGTCGAGCATCCGATCTACGATGTCTGGCTGACCGATTGCTCCCAACCCATCCAGGCGGCGGCGCCGGTCGCGCAATCGACGACACCCTCTCCGGCTCCCGCGGCGCCTGCGCCGCAGCGACCGCGCCAGCCTCAGGCCCCGCGTCAAGTCGCGCCAGCGCCTGCGCCTGCGCCAGCGGCGCGCTGACGCTTACCCCGCGGTGAGACGCGTCAGCGCGGCATCGCCGGACACCGGCCGGTCGAGCGCCAGCGCGCCGAAATCTCCCTCGCCGACGAGCGCGGCATCGAGCAATTTATGATAGGCCGGCCGGGTGACTTCGACGGCGCCGAATGTGCGCAAGTGGTCGGTGACGAATTGTGTGTCGAGCAGCCGGTAATGACCGGCCTTCAGCCGCGCCACCAGATGCACTAGCGCAACCTTCGATGCGTCGCGGGCGCGGTGAAACATGCTTTCGCCGAAAAAGGCGCGTCCGAGACTGACGCCGTAAAGGCCGCCGACGAGATCCTCGCCGTCATACACCTCGACGGTATGACAGTCGCCGCGTTCGTAGAGTTTTCGATACAGGTTATGAATGCGAGCATTGATCCAGGTCCGGCTGCGACCCGGTACCGGCTGCGCGCAGCCATCGATAACGGCGTCGAAATCCCGGTCGACCACGACGGTAAAGCGGTCGGAGCGCACGGTGCGCGCCAGGCGGTCCGGCACGTGGAAGCGATCTAAGGGAATAATTCCGCGCCGTTCCGGTTCTATCCAATAGAGCGCCGGATCGTCGGCGCTTTCCGCCATGGGAAAAATGCCGCAGGCATAGGCCTTGAGCAGCACCTCCGGCGTGATGTCGATGAGTGCGGATTCGCGGCTGGCCATGGGATTCGTTTAGCCGGCTCCCGGTTCCCGGTTCAAGAGGCGCCTTCGCTTGCACCGGTCCCGACTGACATTAACAGTCTAAGAACCACAACACTGCTAAGATTTTAATCAGCTTGAACGCTTTTGCGTTCCGGGCGTTGGCGAAACAGTAATTGCGAGCGCGTCGAGTTGTTGCCATGGAACCGAACGTCAAAGCGACCGAGCCAATCCATGTCCTGCTTGTGGAAGACGAGATTCTCGTCAACGAGTGGGTGACGCAGTCGCTGTCGGAACAAGGCTTCGACGTGCAGTCGGTCACCAATGCGGCTGACGCGCTTGGGCATCTTGCGTCGGACACGGTCGACGTGCTGTTCACCGATATCAATTTGCCGGGCACAATGGACGGCGCCGCACTGGCGCGTTGCGCCCGCGCGCTGTTCCCCAATCTTCCCGTGGTCTATGCCTCGGCGCGCGCCACCATGCTGGCGCCGGATGCGCGCGTGCCGGGTGCCATCATCGTGCCAAAACCCTATGAGCCGCAGCTCGTCGGCCGATTGCTGATGGCCGTGCTGCGGCAGGCCACGACCGGGGTGCCGGCCTGACTACTGCGGCTCGCCGCGGGCCAAATACTCTTCCAGCCAGTGGATATGGTAATCGCCGTCGATGATGTCCTTTTGCTGCGCCAAGGCGCGGAACAGCGGAAGCGTCGTCTCGATACCGTCGACAACGAATTCGTCGAGCGCGCGTTTGAGCCGCATCAGGCATTCGCTGCGCGTTTTGCCGTGGACGATGAGCTTGCCGACCAGCGAATCGTAGAACGGCGGAATTGCATAGCCGTGATAGACGGCGGAATCGACCCGCACGCCCAGGCCGCCGGGCGGGTGGTAATGCACGATCTTGCCCGGCGACGGCCGGAATGACACCGGATTTTCGGCATTGATCCGGCATTCGATGGCGTGGCCGTGAAATTTCACGTTGTCCTGCGTCAAGGTGAGATCGTTGCCGGCGGCGACGCGGATCTGCTCGACGACGAGATCGATGTCGGTGATCATCTCGGTCACCGGATGCTCGACCTGGATGCGGGTGTTCATCTCGATGAAGTTGAACTTGCCGTCCTCGTAGAGGAATTCGACGGTGCCGACGCCGAGATATTTGATCTCGCGCATCGCCTTGGCGACGGTTTCGCCGATCGCGTCGCGCACGGCGGTGTTGAGCGCCGGCGAGGGGCCTTCCTCCCAGACCTTCTGGTGGCGCCGTTGCAGCGAACAGTCGCGCTCGCCGAGATGGATGGCGCGGCCTTTGCCGTCGCCGAGCACCTGGATTTCGATGTGGCGCGGCCGCTCCAGGTATTTTTCCAGATAAATCGTGTCGTCGCCGAATGCAGCCTGTGACTCGGCGCGCGCCACGGCGAGGCCCGCCGTCAACTCATCCTCGGCGCGGATCAGCTTCATGCCGCGGCCGCCGCCGCCCGAAGCCGCTTTCAGCATCAGTGGATAGCCGACGTCATGCGCCAAGCGGAATGCCTCGGCGTCCGAGCCGACGCCGCCGTCGGAGCCGGGAACGATGGGAATGCCGAGTTGCTGCGCGGCGCGTTTCGCCGCGATCTTGTCGCCCATCAGGCGGATATGCTCGGGCCGCGGCCCGATGAAGTGCACGTTATGCTCGCCGAGGATTTCGGCGAAGCGGGCATTCTCCGAGAGAAAGCCGTAGCCGGGATGCACGGCATCGGCGCCGGTGATCTCGCAAGCCGAGAGCAGCGCCGGAACATTGAGGTAGCTGTCCTTGGCCGGCGGCGGCCCGATGCAGACGCTTTCGTCGGCGAGGCGCACATGCATGGCGTCTTCGTCTGCCGTCGAATGGACCGCGACGGTTGGAATGCCAAGTTCCTTGCAGGCGCGCAGCACCCGCAGCGCGATTTCCCCACGATTGGCGATAAGGATTTTGTCGAACATCGAGGAGCCGCTACTCGATGATCATCAGCGGCTGGCCATATTCGACCGGTTGACCGTCTTCGACCAGAATCTGGATCACCGTACCCGAGCGCGGCGCCGGGATTTGATTCATCGTCTTCATCGCTTCGATGATGAGCAGCGGTTCGCCGGCCTTCACTTGGCTGCCGACCTCGACCAAGGGCCGTGCGCCCGGGGCAGGGCCGAGATAGGCAGTGCCGACCATCGGCGAGTTGACGGCGCCGGGATGCTGCGTCGGGTCGATCGCTGCCGCGGCCGGCGACATTGCCACCCCGGCCGGCGCTTCCGTGGACCGCGCCCGCGAACTTGGTGCACTGAGGTGGCGGGCGACGCGGACCGACACGCCGTCGCGCTCGAACTCGATCTCGGTGAGTCCTGTCTCGTCGAGCAGTTTCGCCAGATCTCGGATCACGTCGTGGTCGATCGCTGGCGTCTTCGGCATGGACGGGTTCCCGGGCTTGCGCGCCACGATCAATCCTTAGTGCTGATCTTGGCGCCGATCATGTCGGCGACGCCGGTGATGGCGAGCGCGTAGCCCTGCACGCCGCAGCCGGCGATCACCGCGCGCGCCGCTTTCGAAATATAGGAGTGGTGGCGGAATTCCTCGCGCTTGTGGATATTGGTGATGTGCACCTCGATGATCGGCACTTCGAGCATGTACACTGCATCGAGGATGGCGATCGACGTCGTGGTATATCCCGCCGGATTGATGATCAGCCCGACCGCCTTCTTGGCGCGCGCTTCCTGAATCCAATCGACGATTTCGCCTTCGTGGTTGGATTGGCGGAACTCCACCGCGAGCCCGTGACGTTTCGCGGTCTCGCGGCAAAGCTTCTCGACGTCGGCGAGCGTTGAGCGGCCGTAGAGCTCCGGCTCGCGCGTGCCGAGCAGATTGAGATTGGGTCCGTTCAGGACATAGACGGTCTTCGGCATTTTCACGGACCCGGCTGGGATCGCGGCGGGCGAGCGCCCGCCATGCCGGTCAAGTTATAGGGAAGCCCCCCGCAAAGGGGAAGCCGGGGTGACCCTTTGCGGCCGCCACGATGAAACCCAAAATCCGCCACCGCCGCCCCGCGAGCGCACCACAGAGCGCATCGACATTCCCGCCGCGACCATCATCGGGAGGGTGATTCCATGCGCTACAGAGCTTTTTTGCATCTTGTCGCGTCTGTCCTTGCGTCGCTGCCATTCGCTGCTCCGGCCTTTGCCGACGCCGGTCTTCAAGTCTCTGGTCCGATCGTTCACGACAACCTTGCGATCTATCTGGTGCACGGCTCGGGGGGCGGCGGTGCGGTGCCGCTGACCTTGCAGGAGGCGCTGGCCAAAGGCGCCGTCAAAGTCCGCGAGACCGGCAGTGTCAACGCGCTGACGGTCGAGAATACCGGCAAGGACGAGGTCTATGTTCAGGCCGGCGATATCGTGAAGGGCGGACAACAGGACCGTGTGCTGTCGGTCGATCTGTTGTTGCCGCCGCGTTCGGGCCAAGTGTCGATCGCGGCGTTTTGTGTCGAGCACGGCCGGTGGACGGCGCGCGGCAACGAGGACGGCAGGCAGTTCTCGAGCGCCGCCTCAGCCATGCCGTCGCACGAGGCGAAAGTCGCCATGCGGGCCTATGCGGTGACCGCGGCTCCGGTTCCGGCGGATGCCTCCGCGCGGACCATGGCCTTTGCGGGTGGCACCGGCGTCGGAGAGAGCCAGCAGGAAATCTGGTCGACTGTGCGCAAGACCCAAGACAGCTTATCCCGCTCCGTCGGCGCCCC
>Ga0307476_10000731_pt1 | contig 22972 bp, 20 predicted proteins | sample atmos_gasesECM2C_2_FD_203314 | JGI IMG/M metagenome (GOLD analysis project Ga0307476, IMG submission 203314) | Hardwood forest soil microbial communities from Morgan-Monroe State Forest, Indiana, United States - atmos_gasesECM2C_05 | ecosystem: Environmental > Terrestrial > Soil > Temperate...
TGGCAGACGATCTCAAATTCGTGGCTGTAGGTTTTGCCGGTCGGATATGCCAGCCGACGAAAGGCACCGCGGAACGCCTTATTGTGGCGTTCTACCGGATATAGTCGAATATCCTTGTGATCCGTAGTGGCGCGAATCCGATCAAGGACCGCATTCACCGGGATTGGCAGGTCTTCGATCTTGGCGAAGTACTCAACCAGGGCGGCATAGCTCATGCCTCCCTCTACTACCACTCTAGGATTCTGTTAAGAGACCTTGAGGAATTTGTCCGTGTTAACGGGCGCGCACACTTCCTCAATGCCGGCAGTCGGCTGAACGCGGCCAGAGTCTACCTGCACGAAAGCCGCGTGGGCTTCCGCGCAAAAGTCTTCGATTTTGAGCGGCTTTTCGCCCTCAAAGAATTTGAGGTCTTCTAGCCGCGGACCTTCTTTGGGAAACAGAAGGTCGATTAACTGCTCCATCTCCCTCATGTCAGTCTCCTACGGTACACAGTCACAGAATGCGATTGAACCCTTAAAGTTCAATCACGTTCGCTCTAGAAATATGGGGATTTCTAGAGTGATTTGCCATCTTTTAACGCATTTTCAAGCGTCGTCCCAGTGACATTTTGGCAACTTCGGCTTAAATCGCACTATCGTTACCCATACCAGTGAGGGTATACGAGGCCCAAATGACCCCCAAAACCAAGCCAGATGACAAGGCCCAGTCCGAGCGGTTCATCGAGACCGCCCGCGAGGTCGGAGCAGACCGGGATTCGACCGCCGCCGGTGACGAGGTAATGGGGCGGCTGGTGAAGCAGCCGCCGGAAAAGCGCAAGGACCGCCGCGATTAGTGGGCGGCCGTATTAGGCGCTGACGGGATGCCCTCTGCCAGCGCAGCGCCGAAGGCTTTAATGGCCGCCTCGTGGTCTGCCGACATCATGGCCTTTGCTAACTCTTCAAAGTTACTGGGCCGGATCGTCGCCGTATAGCGGCTCCTACTTTCCGGCAATCGTCCTCTTCGCTCCCAGAAACGAAGCACGATGTTTTCCCATTCAACCAAGAGATCAAGCTCAAATTCAACAATGGCACGGCCCCGCCTGTAGCTCGCAGGGTTTTCGGGGCGTCGTTCAAAATTGATGGGCATATGGGCCTCCAGATCGACGGAAGCCATTTATAAGCGATTTGGCGACTTTCCAAGAGCCTGTATGTGTCAAGTACACAATCGCCATGGCAAGGTTTGTGGGAAACTGCCCAAAACCAGTGGGATGCAGCCTTTCGCGACGCCGACCGCCTATGACCTCGCCGTGGCCTCACTAACGAGAAGCCGCGGCCGGATGGATGCGAGCCGGACGAAGGCCAGGAGTCGCCGCGAGTTTGTCGTGGCGCCGCGATGCGCCGACACTGTTCGATCCTATTGCCATGAAGCGTCCGTGGTCATGCGCTCATCGGCAACCGATGGGAGCAATGTGATCGAATGCCAGGAGAAATGGTCAGATTAGCCGCGCGACAACCGTTCGGACGATCTAGATGAGGGCGGCCGCCCGCGCGCCACCTCCCTGGCTTGCCAGATCATCCGAAAACCGCAAAAATTCGCGCCGCTTCAGAAGTCATCCGAGAAATCCCGGTTCAATAATTAAATCGATCATGGCGCACCCACCAGATAAATCGATTGGATCATATTGCGTCTTTTTTTGCCTTCTCGCTTTGCTGTGCTCGATGCCGACGCCGGCCCGCGCGGGCGGTCCCGGATTGAATGTAGGCGAATGTCCGCCGCCCGGGCCGGGGGCGTGCGGCGACCCGATCGGCCTGCCGACCGGCAACGTCTACGAGGAGGTTACCGATTATACGACGACAGGACAGAATCCCCTGGTCGTCACCCGTCATTACAACAGCGCGGCCGGAGCCCCCGGCGGGTCGTTCGGCATTTGGCGCTGGACTTATGACCGAACGCTGAGCATCAGCGGTTCCGAGATCGACGCCACTCGTTCCGACGGAAAGTTGATCTCTTTCTTTCCCGACGGACACGGCGGTTGGAACGGCGTCAGCGACCTCGATCTTCGGCTGACACAGTCGGGCTCGACCTGGACGTTGACCGACTGGAACGACAACGTCGAGACCTACAGTGCTGCTGGACAGTTGACATCGATTGCGGCCCGCAACGGCTACACTCAAACGATCCTATACCCGACCGCCAGACCGCCGACAGGAATTGCGGCCCGCTTGGGGTACACCCAAATCAGCCAACCGACTTCGGTGACCGATTCCTACGGAAGGACGCTGACGATTGCCTATGACGGAAGTGGTCGTATCGGTTCGATCACGACACCGGATGGCGGCGTCTATCGCTATGGCTATTCTTCGTCCAACAATCTCGTTTCGGTGACCTATCCGGATGGCTCCCAGCGGCAGTACCTTTACGAAAACGCAAATTTTCCGAATGCGCTGACCGGCATCATCGACGAGAACGGCAACCGCTTTGCGACCTGGGCCTACGACCCCACTTACATTTTTCCCCGAGCCGTTTCCAGCCAGCATGCGGGCGGCGCCGATTTCACGACGGTTGCCTATAACAACGATGGCAGCGTTACGGTGACCAATCCTCTCGGCGTGCAGGAGGTCCATAAATTTCAGTTTTTCCAAGCCTCGATCAACGCCAGCTTTCCAACATACCTCTCGATTTGCACCGAGATCGACCGGCTTGCCTCGGCCACGACCACGGCCGCGGTGCGCAGGTTCACCTACGACAGCAACGGCTATGTCGCGAGCCAAACCGACTGGAACGGCAATGTCACGAAATATACCAACGACGCACACGGAAACGAACTCTCGCGAACGTTGGCCTACGGCACGGCGCAAGCCGAGACCATAACCACCGTTTGGGATCCGACGTTCCATTTGCCGACGCAAATCAGCGAAGGAAACCGGACTTTCTCCTTTGCTTACGACGCCAACGGCAATTTATTGACCAAGACGCTCACCACCGCGGGGGCCGCGGCGCCGGCCGTCAAGGGCAATGCGGTTACCAAGACGCTCACATCGCGGGGCACTTGGTTTTACACCAACGAAAGCCCCGGCCATGGGCGGCCCGCCGCATCGTCGGGCACGGGCACGACGAGCACCTGGACCTACACCTACGGCAACTTCCTGGTGACGAGCGCGACCGATCCAGACGGGAACGTGAGAACCTACGGCTACGACGCTTCGGGCGCTCTCGTTTCGATCACCAATGCGCTGGGCCAGACGACGCAAATAACCCAGCATCTCCCCGGTGGCCTGCCCCAGAAGATCGTAGACCCCAACGGCCTGGTGACGACGCTGACCTATAATTTCAGGGGACAAATCACCTCGAAAGCCGAGGCGCAATGGGTGACGACTTATACCCTTGACGCGGTTGGTCAGTTGATCAAGGTCACCCGGCCGGATGGTTCCTTTCTCGCCTTTACCCATGACGCTGCGCACCGGCTGATCGGCATCACCGACGCGCTCGGTAATCTCCTCCTCTATACTTTGGACGCGGCGGGCGATCGGACCCTATGGCAAGTGTTCGGCGCGTCCGCCAATCTGATATGGACGCGTTCTTATAGCTACGACGCCGTCGACCGCTTGATCCAGGCGATCGGCGCCGTGGGTCAGACGACGAGCTATTCCTACGACGCCAACAGCAATCTCACGCAAGTCACCGATCCGCTCGGCCAGGTGACGAGCGCGGCTTATGACGCCTTGAATCGCGCGATCAAGACGACCGATGCCAATGGCGGGATCACTGCCTTCGGTTATGACAACGAAAGCCGTCTCGCCAGCGTGACCGATCCGCGCGGGCTGACGACAAGCTATGTCCACGATGGGCTCGACGATGTCACCTCGCTCGGCAGCCCGGATACCGGTGTCACGGCGAAGACTTACGACGCGGCGGGGAACCTCATCACCGCCACCGACGCACGCGGCGATACGACGACCTACACCTACGACGCATTGAACCGCGTCACCAAGGCAGCCTTCGCCGACAGCACGTTGATCGTTTATCAATATGATCAGGGCGCCGACGGCATCGGGCACCTCACCGCGATGACCGACGCCGGCGGAACGACTACGTGGGCTTACGACATTCATGGTCATGTGACTTCAAAGCAGCAAACGACCGGGGCGGTCACGCTGACCACGAGCAAAGCCTACAATGCGGTCACCGGGCAGCTCGCCAGCATCACCTATCCGTCGGGATCGACGATCTTCTATTCCTATGACGCCGATGGACGGGTGAGCGCCATGAGCTATCAGCCGTCCGGCGGCACCATGAGCTCCTTGCTGAGCCAGATCGCCTATCAGCCGTTCGGCGCCGTCGCGTCGTGGACCCAAGGCAGTGGCGCTTTCTATAGCCGGACGTTCGATCAAGACGGCCGCATCGTCGGGCTGGCATTGTCGTCCGCGAGTGCCACTTCCGAAAGCGCCACTACGGCGCTTGCCTATGACGCGGCGAGCCGCATTGCCAGCATCGCTACGGGCAGCCGCATTAACGGCATCAACGTGATGGGCTTGGTGCCCCAGACATTCGGCTATGACGCGCTCGGCCGCCTGACCAATTATACCAACGGCGCGACCACGCAAACCTACGCTTATGACGCGAATGGCAATCGCACGAGTTTTACGGCGCCGAATGTCGCGCTGACCTATACGTACGCTGCGGCGAGCAATCGCCTGCTCGGCATCAGCGGCAGCGAGACCGACAGTTTCACGTATGACGCCAACGGCAACATGCTCACCCATAACTCGCCCGTCGCCGATTACACCTACACCTACAATGCGCGAAACCGGCGTGCCCAGACCTTTCTGGGCGGCAATGTCTCGACCGATGTGATCAACGGTCTCGGTCAGCGAACAATTCAGACTCAGGTGTCGTCGGAGCTCTTCGTCTATGACGAAGCGGGCCGTCTGACCGGCAGCTACAACGGCACTGGCGGCGTCATCGCGGAAACGGTGTGGCTGGGCGATCTGCCGGTCGCGGCGCTTGAGCCGGCCGGGCCATTCTATATCGCGCCCGATCACCTTGGCGCGCCGCATCAGATTGCCGACGCCGCTGGCAATGTCGGGTGGTTGTGGAACCATGACCCTTTCGGCAATGGCGTGCCGGGAGGCACTTTCAGTTACGATCTCCGCTTCCCAGGTCAATTCTACGACCAGAACGCCAAGCTGCATTACAATTATTACCGCGACTACGATCCCAACACCGGACGCTACATCGAAAGCGACCCGATTGGGCTGAGCGGCGGGATCAATACCTATGCGTATGTCGGTGGGCGCCCAATCAATCACTTCGACCGCAGTGGCCTGCAAGATGTGAACGTCCCGGTCGGCTCGCCACCGCAGACGGCCGGCGGATATACGGTATCGCCTCCTGCTGGGCCCAACGGAGCCGTGACCATTACGGATCCGTACGGGCGGACGTTCACCGTGAACCAGGGCGACACGATAACCTTTCCCGACGGCAGCCACTTTACAAACAACTCAGGTTTCGCCGACCAATACGGCCCTTACGGCGATACCGGCACTGGCACCGGCACCAGCGGGCAAGGCGCGATTCTCAATACTCATGCCGAGATACTTCCAAAGACCGATGGTCCATGTCCGACGACAGATCAGTCCGGGAACCCAACGCCCCAGCTGCCCCAGCTTCCGCTCACCGACGAGGTGAATGACTACCTGAACGGCAAGGGCGTTGGCCCCTATCCGATACCAGCCGATCCGACGCTGCCGCCGTGGACGCCGGGATTTGGCAATTTCGAATCGCCAAGCACGGTTATCTCGCCACTATACAAATGAATACGGTGACAGGATTATCGGCTTGATTACGGCGACCCGCCAGCGTGGACAGGTCCCGCTTTTTGTCAAACATTGCGAAGCGATCGCTGCTGAGGCTGGCCCTGCGCGGCGTTGACTTGGCGAGCAAGGACCGGCGCGACGGCGCAAATCATCTGCGGAAAATTCCACAGTTGAAAAGCACGTCGGTAAAAATGGAAGGCGGGCGCGACTCGCAAGACGCGAATTTGTAGTCATTCATCTTCGACCGTCGCAAATGCCGGGGGAAATGGCCAGATTAGCCGCGCGACAACCGTTCGGGTTGCCAAGGTGACGGCAGCCGCCCGTGCCGCCGCCCTGTCTTGCCAGACCACCCGAAAAACGCAAAAATTCGCGCGGTTCGGGGCTCCTTTGGGGAATCCGGTCAGCTTGAGCTTTGGCCTGACGGAGGGAATCATGACACGCAGGCGATCGACTGGTTGGATAGGCTACATCGCAACGATGAGCTTTCCTGCCGCGGCTCGAGCAAGCGCGCGGGACGCTATACGCGCGTTCCGCGGAAGCCGCGACGCCAATCTGGACTCACAAGCAACAATCAAGAGGTCGGTTATGAAATCGGTGGCGCTTGCGCTGGTAATCGGTCTCCTTGCGATTTGCTCGCCCTTCGTTGCGGGCGCCCAGGCGGCGAGCTTGCAGGACCTCGGAGAGGCACCGGGCAGCAACGCGCTCGGCACCGGCGGCGTGAGCGCCAACGGCAACGTGGTGACCGGAGAGCTCTTTGGCGGCGGCCCGGTGCAAGCGTTCAGCTGGTTCAACGGCACGGTCACTCCTCTCGGCTTTCTGGGCTCGGACGGCAACAGTAGGGGCACCGCCGCCAACACCGACGGCTCGGTCATCGCCGGGTATTCCTTTAGCAGTACCCAGACCGCGTTTCGCTGGACTGGAGGAACCCTGAGCGGGATCGGCGCGCTGGCGGATTCCACTTGTAGCAGTGGACATGCACTGCCAAGCAGCATGGCCACTGCGATCAACGCCGACGGCTCGGTCATCGTCGGGCAAAGCGCCAGCAACGCATTCTGCAACGGCGAGGCGTTTCGCTGGGTTGGCGGCACCATGACGGGCCTCGGCTGTCCGACGTTGCCGGTCGCCTGTTTTCAAAATAGCGCCAGCGGTGTCAGTGCGGATGGCTCGGTAGTCGTCGGAACCGCACTCGAAAGTGGATCGCTGAGCGGCGGCGCTTGGCGCTGGGTCGGGGGCGCGTATAACGTCTTCCTAGGCCCCGGCAACAACATCTCCGCCAACGCCAATGCCGTGACGCCCGATGGTACGATCGTGGTCGGCGGTGTCGTTCCCGGCCTGAGCATGACGAGCCAAGCATACATCTGGAACAGCACCACCAACGCCTTCACCTATCTGGGCCAGTTGCCGGGTGGAAACTCCTCGGTGGCCACCGCGGTGAGTGCCGATGGCTCGGTCGTGGTGGGATATGGCTATGACTCGACCGAACACCAGCAAGGCTGGATATGGACCGCGGCGAACGGCATGCGACCACTGAATGCCGTGCTCACCGCCCTCAACGTCAATGTCTCCGGCTGGGCACTGTCGGCGCCGACCGGCATTTCCGCCGACGGCACGGTCGTCGTCGGTTCTGGCACCGGCCCGTGCAATTGCAGTGCCGGGTGGATTGTATACCTGGGCGAAGGCCCCTCTCTCACCGCAACCCCCACCTCGGGCCCGGCACCTCTTGCAGTTTCGTTCAGTACCGGCCTCCTGTCCGTAGCGTCCGTTCCCTACTCCGTCACCTTCGGCGACGGCGCGAATGGCGCCTTGACCCAAGGCCAATGCGTCGGCGTCTCCGTGGTCGTAAGCCGTCAAGGTGGCGTTGCGTGTTATTACTCCACTTCGCACATTTACAGCCAAACGGGCGCCTACAGCGCGACGCTGTTGAATTCCAACAACGCAGCCCTGGCCTCAGCAAACATCACTGTCACTTCGTCATCGCCTGAGGGTAGCCGCATCTACCCCTTCGGCGGCGCCGCTCCTCCCAACGCCACCACTTTTGAATCCCAATCGATTGGAGCGATGCAAGATGGTCCCGGACAGGCACGCGAGGTTCCATTTACCGGCAGCAATGCGACCGTCCCGACAATTTCCTCCTTCACCGCCTCGCCCGCATCACTCTCGCCTTTCGATGCAGGGGAGAGCGCGACGCTCTCCTGGTCTGCCGCGAGCGCAACCTCACTCTCGATCAGCGGCATTGGCGCGGTGACTGGCACGTCGGTCCAAGTTTCCCCATCGCAAACCACCATCTACACTCTCACCGCCGCCAACGCCCAAGGCTTGGTGACCGCGCAGACGACGGTGACCGTTGCCGGATACCGCACTAGGAGAAAGAATGACTAGCATTGCGGTAGTGATTTTTGTTTGAGATGAGATTTCTGCGCGGCGGCTTCATGCCCCTTCGCGACCGGCGCGGCAGGTAGCCGGCACGGTCGCGGTCGGGCAATAGCGACATCGGGCCGGAACGGCCAAGACGACGTGAATGACTCGAAGCGAACATTCCCACTCGCGCGGCATGCGAGGGTTCAGGCGGCAGCAGAGGCGTGGGGCGCAAGTTTCAGTAGAGCCGGAATTTCCGCCGCCGGAACGGCCTTGCTGAACAGGTAGCCTTGCCCTTCCGCGCATCCATTCTCCTTGAGACATGCCAGCTGTTCGGCATCTTCCACACCTTCGGCGGTTGCCGTCAGGCCAAATCCTCTAGCAAGCCCGAGGATGGCGCGGACGATGACTAGGCTGTCCTCGTTCTTACCGAGATGGGAGACAAAGCTCCGATCAATTTTGATTTTGTCGAGATGAAATGAAAGCAGTTGAGTGAGCGTGGCATAACCTGTTCCAAAATCATCCAAGGATATACGTACGCCTGCCTGCCGGAGGTCGTCAATCACGCCCTGCGCGACCCCGATATTGTCCACAAGCGCGCTCTCGGTAATCTCGATCTCCAGACGGCGTGGGTTGAATCTACTCTGGCCAACGATCGCTAGAATTCGTAAACCGAAAGTCGGATCGCGCAACTGAATTGCCGAGATGTTGAAGGCCATGATCAAATCTGCGGGCCACTCGTTTGCGTCGGCGCACGCCCGGCGCAAAAGTTGGTCCCCAAGTACTCCGATAAGCCCAATCTCCTCGGCGAGCGGAATGAAGACATCCGGACGTACGGAGCCCAAAGTCTTGCTTTCCCATCGCGCCAGCGCCTCGAACCCAATGATCCGATTGCCTTCAAGCGAAACAAGCGGTTGGTAATGTGGAACGATGAGATTAGAAGTAATCGCACTACGTAGCTCGCGCTCGATTTGATAACGCCGGTCGACATGGGCGTCCATCTCGCGCTCGAAAAATCGAATGGACGATCGGCCTTCTCCTTTGGCGCGATACAGCGCGCGATCAGCACGTCGGACAAGGTCCTCTGGATTCATCCCGTCATTTGGGGCTATAGCGATTCCAACTCCTACGCCGACATCCATTATCGCATTGTCGATTACGAATGGCTGAGCGACCGCCGCTGCAATGCGTCCTGCCAAATTTGTCGGATCGTCCAGGGATTCGATCTTTGGCATGACGATACCAAACTCATCACCTCCGATTCTGGCAAGCAGGGAATCTACACGGAGAACGGCCGAAATCCGCTTGGAGAACTCGATCAAAGTCCGATCGCCGACGCCATGGCCATGCAAATCGTTGACCAATTTGAAGCCGTCAAGATCGAGCATCAGAACGGCCGCCCGCTGCGTATCGCTGGCTTTGCGAAGGCATTCGTCGAGTTTCTCGGCGAAGAAGCGGCGGTTGGGAAGGCCGGTTAAGGGATCGTGCCGGGCCAAATTTCGCGCTTCCAACTCGGCGCTACGCCGTGCTTTGATTTCGCGAGAGAGATCCCGATAACGACGAAACCCGTAAACTATCAAAGCGAGGCTGGACGCAACGCTCATTAAAATAAGGTTGTCCACTTCCCAATACGCGTTATCCAGCGCAAGCTGGAATACTTTCGGAGGAAGATCGTAATAATCAGCGAAAGCGAAGGCTATCAAAGTGAGACCGAAAATGACAATCGCATCTCTTATATCGCGCCGCCCTAGCAAACTGATCATGATGTGATACCAAGTCGGGATGAGCAGTGGTGTTCCAGTCACTCCTTCCAAACTTAATTTGGCAAAGTTAACAACCATACTCCCCAGTTACTCGGTATTTTTCCCTAGGTTTTGTCCCGACGTTTTTAATCGAAGACTTGATTTCTGGATTGCCAGTTGATGGACGGCGATCGGTCCCTAATGTCTGTATGGCAATTAACACGGCATCCACCTTTGTCGGCGATTGTATCTGCATGCTTTGTTTTTTCCGACTAATTGCCGCCGCCGCGCTTGTCGCGGTTGCTTTACCGCCGGCACAAGCATCGGCTCAGGACGCAAGCCTCGCTGTTTTCGCTGCGGCCTCGATGACAAACGCGCTTGATGATATCGATGTCGCCTTCACCAAGGCGACCGACATCAAGGTAGTTGCAAGTTATGACGCCAGCTCTGCCCTGGCGAAGCAGATCGGACAAGGCGCTGCCCCTGACGTGTTCATCTCTGCCGACATCAAGTGGATGGACTACGCAGCCGACCATAAGTTGATCAAGCCGGACACAAGAGCGAATCTCCTCGGCAACCAGCTGGTGCTGATCGCGGCGAAGAACTCCAAGCTGGAAAAGATCGATATTGGCGAGGGCTTCGACATCGCCAAAATGGTCGGCGACGGACGCATCGCAGTCGCCGATGTGAAGGAGGTCCCCGCCGGGCTTTATGCCAAGGCGGCACTAGAATCGCTCGGCGCTTGGGCGGCAGCGGAGCCGAAGCTCGCCATGACCGAAAACGTGCGCGGGGCGCTTGCTTTCGTGGCGCGGAGAGTAACCTCTGTCGGCATAGTCTATGAAACCGACGCCAAGATTGAGTCGTTCGTGAAGGTCATCGGGATATTTCCGGAAGCTTCGCACGAGCCGATCACCTACCCAGTGGCCGCCACGGCGGTGACCACGAATCCGGCAGTCGCGCGCTATCTGAACTTTTTGCGCTCCTCCTCAGCCAAGGCCATCTTCGAACGCTACGGCTTCAGCTATCTGATTAAGCCGACATCATAGAGGTCCATGTCCGCTATTGGCGGCGGGTTCAACCGGTCGACGCATCAATGCCCGCGCAAGACCTTGGGCTTCGAAGCCCCTGCCGATAGACTACGAGCAGTGTCGCAGTGACCGGTTGAACCCGCAGCCCATCGCGTCATTCCGCGGCAATGCGGCAATTCGGTCGCTTTCGGAGCGAAGCCGACGTTGAGCCGGATTTATGAGTAGAGGCCCCTAGCCCCTTGGGCGGCCGGCATGCGAACGTAACGCCATGACCGGAGCAGCCAAGAAAAGCGAAGGGTCATCGGGCGATGACCGCTCGGGCCTGCGCGAGGGCGAGATCGCCGTCGAACTGCCGGAACAGTTCGACGCCCAGCTCTATTTCATCGGCCGCATCCGCACGCCGTGGCAGACGCGCGACGAGTGCCCGAAGAACAGCCGCGAGAGCGAGGAGGTCTGCACCATCGAGCTCGACCCGCGCTGGGCCGAGGGCCTGCAAGGGCTGGAGACGGTCAGCCACGTGCTGGTGCTGTATTGGATGGACAAGGCCAGGCGCGATCTGGTGCTGCAATCACCGCGGCACTATGCCGAGCACCGCGGCACGTTTGCGTTGCGCTCGCCGGTGCGGCCCAATCCGATCGCGGCCGCGGTCACCCGGCTCAAGCGCATCGAAGGCAACAAGCTTTTTGTTGTCGGCCTCGATTGCATGGACGGCACGCCGCTCCTTGATTTGAAACCCTATTTCGCATCGACTGATTCTGCGCCCGACGCTTCGGTCGGCTGGCACGCCGCGCGCAAGCGCTGATCACGTCATCGCGAGCCACCGAGCCGGCCCGATGCGGACGGCGCGCGGACGGCCTACTTAGGTTTCGATTTCCGCGAGCGACGACAACAAAGGCAGGCATTTCATGGGCATTGTGACGACCAAAGACGGCGTCGAGATCTTCTACAAGGATTGGGGCAAGGGCCAGCCCATCGTATTCAGTCATGGTTGGCCGCTGTCGGCCGATGACTGGGACAATCAGATGCTGTTCTTCCTCGGCCACGGCTATCGCGTCATCGCCCATGATCGTCGCGGCCACGGCCGATCCACGCAGATAGGCCACGGCCACGACATGGATCACTATGCCGACGACCTCGCGGCTTTGACGGCGCATCTCGATCTGAAAGATGCCATTCACGTCGGCCATTCCACCGGCGGCGGCGAGGTGACGCATTATCTGGGACGGCACGGCGAGAGCCGGGTGGCGAAGGCGGCCCTGATCAGCGCGGTGCCGCCGCTGATGGTGAAGACGTCTGCCAATCCGAACGGCCTGCCCAAGGCAGTCTTTGACGACTTGCAGGCGCAGCTCGCGGCCAGCCGCTCCAAATTTTATCGCGCACTGCCGGAGGGTCCGTTCTATGGCTACAACCGGCCCGGCGCAAAAGCCTCGGAAGCCGTCATCGCCAACTGGTGGCGCCAGGGCATGATGGGCGGTGCGAAGGCACATTACGACGGCATCGTCGCCTTCTCGCAGACCGATTTCACCGAGGATTTGAAAAAGATCACCGTGCCGGTGCTGGTGATGCACAGCGAAGACGATCAGATCGTTCCCTATGTCGCTTCCGGACCAATGTCGGCAAAGCTGCTGAAGAACGGAACGCTCAAAACCTACAAGGATTTCCCGCACGGCATGCCGACGACGCAGGCTGGCACGATCAACGCCGACTTGCTGGCATTCCTGAAGGCGTGACGATGCGGCCGCGATAGGCGGCGACAAAGAGTCGATTCAAAACAGCGCCGGCAGCTCGCCCAGCGGCACCATGCCGAGCGAGACAAAACCGTCGGAAAAATTCAGCGGCAACACGATGGCCGGCTTTTTGTCGATCTCGGTCGGCTGGCCCATTTTGTTGAGACTGTCGATGACGCTTGCGGCGGCGCTGTCGCGCACGGCGCCGCTCAAGCCCGGCATCAGGCGATCGAGCGCGTTGAGGCCCTGCTGGGCCTGGCCGGAGCCGCCGTTGAGTTTGTCGAGGCCGCGTCCGATCAGGCGATCGATGCCGAGTTTCGGCACGATGTTTTCCAGCCCCGCGATGCCGACGCGGATGAGGCCGTTGAGCTTGCCGTTCGCGTTCACCGTGAGCGTGCCGGCGCCGACGATGATGGCGTCGGATCGTTCCAGGCGCAAACGCGCGATCTCGATATTGCCGCCCGATGCCTGCATCTCGCGGAAGCGCTGCGGCCACGGTTTTGGCGCCAGATCCTTGAAACCGCGAAACACGGCTTCGATCTCGCCAAGCGCCGGGTCGGCGAGCAGCGGATGCAGTGTCGGCGTCGTCGCCGCGGCGAACGTCATGAGCGCATCGATCACCGGATTGCTGGTGGCCGTGCCGCCGACGATGCGGCCGTGGAACTCGGCATGGTCGGCCGTGAATATCGTGGTGCCGTTTGCGGCGACGATTTGATCGACGTGCGGGTGATCCAAAGTGACGGAAACGCTGTCGGGCTCGGGCGGCAGCCCACTGACGCTGGCGCGCGCGCGTGACCAGTTGGCGACGAAACGCGGCGGCTGGCCGGGCTCGGCGACGGTGACGGGACTTGAAACTTCGCCGACCAGGAGGGTCGGATGATAGACCTGCGCCGCGACGCTGACGTCTTTGGCGCTGACGGCGAATGGCGGCTGCGTGGTGTTGATCGCGGCGCCGACCGTATGGCAATCCGCTTCGATGCGGAACGGAAAGCCGCTGATGGTTTGGCTGCCGCAGGTATAGACCCGGCCGGCGGCGGCTTCGCGCGCCATCCAGCCGGACATGGTGCGGTCGGCAATGCCGGCGGCGTAGTACCACAGCCCGCACCAGACCGCCGCCAGCACGACGACGACGCAGACGGGCAGGACGACCGGCCAGAGCCGGCGGCGCGGCCGGGCGGCGGCGTCCGCAGACCGTCGCGGACGCTGGCGCTGCATCATGTTGAGTGGAGATTCGCCTGGCATGGTTCCTATTCGTCCGTTGCGTACGGCGATTTCAAGACTATCAAATCCACCATGCTAAATGTGCGCCATTGTGCCGCCCGCATCGTCCTGTTAGGCGAGCAAAACCGGCCCAGGAGTTAGCGCGCAAGATGGACGCGATCAACGAGCATGAAACGGGCGACCTGTGGGTGTTCGGCTACGGCTCGCTGATGTGGCGGCCGGGGTTCGACGTGGTCGAGCGGGTGCCGGCGCGGCTCGTGGGGCTGCACCGGGCGCTCTGCGTCTTTTCTTATGTCCATCGCGGCACCCCGGAGAAGCCCGGCCTTGTTCTGGGCCTCGACCGCGGCGGCATGTGCCGCGGCATCGCCTTCCGCGTCGCCGCCGCCAGGCGCGACGAAACCATCGCCTATCTGCGCGGCCGCGAGCAGGTCACCAGCGTCTATCTCGAGACTGTGCGGCGGATCGAGCTCGAGGACGAAGCGCGGCGGCAGGTGCGGGCGCTCACCTACATCGTCGACCGCGGTCACGTGCAATATGCCGGCCGGCTCAGCGTTGCCGAGAGCCTGCATTATGTGCGGCAAGGCCACGGCCGCTCCGGCCAGAACCGCGATTACGTCATCGAAACGATCCGCGCGCTCGAGGCGCTCGGCTACCGCGAGACCGATTTACATCGCATCGCGGACCAGCTGGCGGGAGGCAGGGATCAGGGATCAGATATCAGGCATCAAGATAAGACTGTCACTGGTTCTTGATCCCTGATCCCCGATCCCTGATTCCAGCCTCCGCGACCAGCCGCGCGGTTGCTTCCTCGAGAACGTTCTGCAACCGCGCAGCGAAGGTCTTGCGGTCTAGTCCGGGCGCGATTGGTTCGAGCGCCTCGACGACAATCGTGCCGGGTACGCGGCGTAATGACCGGCGCGGCCAGAACAGTCCCGAATTGAGCGCCAGCGGCACGCAAGCGACATCGGCCTTGCTGTAGAGATAAGCGATGCCGGGTTTGTAGACCGGCTCGGCGCCGGGCGGCCTCCGCGTGCCCTCTGGAAAGATAACAATCTGGCGCGCGCGTGCGAGCTCTTGCCGCGCCCGCGTGGTCATGCGCGACAGCGCCGCCAGCCCGGCTTCGCGATTGACCGGAATGAGGCCCGCCTTCCAGGTGTACCAGCCGAACAGCGGAATCCACATCAATTCGCGCTTGAGGATGTAGGCCGGATCGCGCAGCACGGCATAAAGCGCAAAAGTTTCCCACGCCGATTGGTGCTTGCAGGCAACGATGCAGGCGCCGCGCGGAATCTTCTCGACACCGCGCCACTCGACCCTGACGCCGCAAACGACGCAAAGCAGCCACAGGCTGGTTCTTGCATAGGAGCGGATGAAGGCGAGCAGAACCCGGGACGGCAGCAAAAAAGCCGGCAGCGCCGCTACCATGTGAAGGGTCAGATTCGCGTAGAACAGCGCGTTGAAGAGCAGCGAGCGGATGAGAAGGGACGTTGATCGGGCCAAAGCGGACCTGTCGGAGAACGGAAAAGCGGACGCGGGCGCCGTTATAGACCGCGCGCTTCGGCAACGCGGCGGCTACCATCGCCTTCAGCTACGGTGTCGAACCGCATGCGCACCTTGGCGAAAAGATATTTGAGATATTCCGACAGCACCAGCTTCGTCGTTTCGCTGTTAGACCACCACGGCTCGATGCGTAGCCGGTCGGACACCACCGGGTATGGGATGAGGGCGGCGTCGGGAAGCTGATGGGCGAGCTCGGCCAGCGCCCGCGGCATGTGGTACGCCGATGTCACGACAATGAGCGACTTGAAACCGTGTTCGATCGCCCAGCGCCGCGCCTGGACCGCATTGCCCAGCGTGTTGAGCGCGGAATAGTCGAGATCGACGCAGCAGTTGAGCAAGCGGCCATAGTCCACGGTCTGGCGGGCAATATCGCCGGTCGTCGTGCCTGGATTGACGCCGGTGATGAGCAAGCGCTTGCCACGGCCGGCGGCGAGCAGTTCGAGCCCGTCGGTGACGCGCGAGGTGCCGCCGGTCAGCACCACGATGCCGTCGGCGTTGCGATCGAGCGCCACTTCCTGGCTCGGCAACAGCCAGACGAAACCGGCAAAGCCGAGTACCAGCGCGATGACGCAGAGTACGGCGAGCTTGATGGTCACCGCCGTGATGCGCCGCTGTCTGACGGCGGACTTAAGGCTCGGCATCGCGGTCCCTCGCGCCGAATTTCGACCCGGCGGCCGGCGGCCGGCGTCGGCGTTCGAGCGACGCCGATCATAGCCGCAATCAATCGATGGTCTCCAGGGTCCGTTTCACCGTGTAACGGGACACCAAAGCCGTCACCACCGCCATGACGACGATCTGGATGACGATGGCTACGTAGCCTTTGACGCCGATGGAAAGACTGCCGAACAGCGCCGCGGCCTCGTCGCCCGAGGGCGTGCCGGCAAGCCACGCGCGCGCCGCTTCGGCGCAGCCGAACAAGATGATCGCCGCACCGCCGCCGATGGCGCCGCCCTTGAGCCCGAGCAGGAGAAAATGGTGCTGGAATTGGCTGGCGACAAAGCTGTCGGTGGCGCCGACATAATGCAGCACTTCCACGATCGGCCGGTTGGTCGCCATGGCGCCTCGCGTGGCAAAGGTGACCGAAAGCATGGTCACGGCGACGACCAGGCCGAGCACCGCCAGCCCGCAAATTACCGCGGTACCGGCCATGGTGCGCATCCGTTCCATCCAGCCGCGATGATCGTCGAGGCTCGCGGTCGGCACCTGGTTCGCCAGCGCCTGGCGCAGCGCGGCAAAGTTTGGCGTCACGCCGGGCGCAAGCTTGACGACGATCAGGCGCGGGATCGGCAGATCGTCGAGGCGCAGGCCGGCGCCGAGCCAGGGCTCGACCAGCTTTTCGGATTCCGCCTTCGAATAGGCGCGCACATCGGCGATGCCGGGAGCGGCGCGCGCGGCGGCGACGGCTTTGCCCACGTCCGCTTCGATGTCGCGCCCGGCGGCGGGGCGGACTTGAACGGTGACTTCGCGTCCGACATCGGCTTGCCAATCGTTCGCCGTGCTCACCACCAGCATCGCCGCGCCGGTGGTCAGCGCGGCAAGGAAGGTCATGATGGCGACGACGGCGGCGAGCGAGCGGCCGGCAATCGAGCTACTCGGCACGATCGAGGCCGCGCCGCGCGGGGCGCGATCGAGCGACGCCGTGGGATCGATATCGTCCCATGGCTCGATCATGGTCTCGATCGGATTAGTCGTAGACATGCAGCCGTCCTTCATGCAGCACCAGGCGGCGGGCATCGAACTCGTCCATCAAGGCGATATCGTGGGTGGCGATGACGACGGACGTGCCTGATTTGTTGAGCTCGATGAACAGCCGCAGCAGGCGCTGACCGAGATTGGGATCGACGTTTCCGGTGGGCTCGTCTGCGAGCAGAAGCTGCGGCCGCGAGATCACTGCGCGCGCAATCGCCGCGCGCTGCTTTTCGCCGCCGGAGAGGATCGGCGGCAGCGCCCCCATGCGATCGCCGAGACCGACCCATTGCAACAGCTCGACCACCTCCGGGCGGTATTCGGCCTCGTCCTTGCCGATGACGCGCAGCGGCAGCGCCACGTTCTCGTAGGTGGTCATGTGATCGAGCAGCCGGAAGTCCTGGAACACCAGGCCGATGCGGCGGCGCAGCGTGGCGCGGCCGTCCTTGGAGAGCGTCGCCGCGTCCTGGTCGAACATGGTGACCAGGCCGCGGGTCGGCTTGAGCGATAGGAACAGCATGCGCAAGAGCGAGGTCTTGCCGGCGCCCGAGGGGCCGGTGAGGAACTGGAACGATTTGGGGTCGATGCGGAAGGTCAGGTCGCGCAGAACCTCGGGGCCACGCCCATAGCGCAAACCGACATTTTCGAAGCGGATCACGCCGTCCTCCGCAGCGCCCGAGCGGGGCGGGTCGCCACCTGATTCGCCCGTCCCGCACATTTAACACCATGTCGGGCGGGGCGGCCCGGCCGGCTTGGTTTCCAATCCGTTAACGGATCGGGTGCTACGGTCGGGCTGAACACTGCCGACCGTCCTGATTCGCCGATGCTCATCGTCTGCCCGACCTGCGCTACATCCTACGATGTCGAGCTGGCAAGCCTGCAGCCGAGCGGGCGCCAGGTGCGCTGCGTGCGCTGTCGCACGATCTGGCGCGCCGCGCCGCGCCATGCCGACAAACTCCTGGCCGCGGCCGCGGCGATTGCGCCCGAGCCGCAAGTGGCTCGAGCCCCGGCCGGCGCCTTTGCCGAGGAACCGGCGTTGCAGCCGGCCGATGAGCTGGCGGCTGACGGCGGCACACGGGCCGCGGCGGCCGAATTGCCCAGCGCCGAGCCGGCAATCGAGATGGCTGCCGCCACCGATGAGCCGGACGCCGCGGTCGAGGCCCCGTCCATCGCGCCGGTCGATCTCGATGATGGGCGGCCGCCGATCGAGGTCGAAAACACCGCGGAAGCGGACACCGAGCCGCTCGAAGACATCGAGACCTATGCGGCGCGGCACCAGAAGCGCGGCTTTCGGCGGCCGTCGTTGCACTGGCCGCTGTCGAACCTGCAGAGCGCCATTCTCGCCTTGATCATCGCCGATGCCATCCTGGTCGGCTGGCGCAATGACGTCGTGCGCATCTTGCCGCAGACCGCTTCGTTCTATTCGATGCTGGGCCTGTCGGTGAACCTGCGCGGGCTGGCGCTCGACGGCGTCACCACGACCACGGAGCAGCACGAGGGCGTGCCGATCCTGGTGGTCGAAGGCAGCGTCGTCAACAACACGCGCAAGATCGTCGACGTGCCGCGGCTCAAATTCGTGGTCCGCAATTCAGCCAACGAGGAAGTCTATTCCTGGACCGCGGTGGCGCCGCGCGCGACCTTGCCGCCCGGCGAAGTGGTGGCGTTCCGCAGCCGTCTCGCCTCGCCGCCGACCGACGGGCGTGACGTACTGGTGCGCTTCGTCACCCGCCACGACATCATTGCCGGGACTCGCTGACCATGGCGCGCATCCTGGTCGCCGAAGACGAGGAAGCCCTGTGCGCCATGTGCGCGCGGGCGCTGACCATGGACGGCCATGAGGTCAAGACCGCGGCCGACGGCAGCGAAGCGCTCGACCTGCTCACGCGCGATGAGGGACATTTCGATCTGTTGCTTACCGACGTGCGCATGCCGATCATGGACGGCATCGCGCTCGCGCTCAACGTCGCGCGCGATTTTCCGAACATGACGATCCTCCTGATGACCGGCTATGCCGATCAGCGCGAGCGCGCGCAAGGTCTCGACGCCCTGATCCACGACGTGATCACTAAGCCGTTCACGCTCGCCGCGCTGCGCGCCGCGGTGAGCGAAGCGCTCACGGTCAAGGCGCGCGGCTGAATTTTCAGTGTGTTTCCCGGCTGCGGTGCAGCGCGACGCGAAGCGCGGCAGTGCACCGCTGATCCGGGATCGCTCCGGACCCTGCGTGTGTAACGATCCCGGGTCTGCGGCGCATCACTCCGCGCTGCACTGCGCCCGGCAAACGCGGTCAATCGTCCGCCGCATAGGGCCGCGGCATCGGGTCGGGTTTCGGCGTACCGTCGGCTTTTTGAAAATCCGGGGTCGGCGAGTCCAGGTTGAACTGGATCATGCCGCGGCGGATGGCGCGGCGCTCGGCGAAGACATTGTATAATGTGTCGGCGTCGCCGTTGCGCACCGCGCGCGTAAGCGTCGAAAGATCCTCGTTGAAGCGGCCCAGCACTTCCAGCACGGCATCCTTGTTGTTCATGAAGATGTCGCGCCACATGGTCGGATCGGACGCGGCAATGCGGGTGAAATCGCGAAAGCCGCCGGCGGAATATTTGAGGACTTCCGACTCGGTGACGTGGCGCAAGTCGAATGCCGTGCCGACGATATTGTAGGCGATCAGGTGCGGAACGTGGCTGGTGACCGCGAGGACCAGGTCGTGATGCTCCGGCGACATGGTCTCGACGCTTGAGCCGAACGCTTTCCAGAATTGCACGAGCCGCTCGACCGCGGCCTGGTCGGCGTCCTTCGGCGGGGTGAGGATGCACCAGCGGTTGATGAACAGCTCGGCGAAACCGGAGTCGGGCCCTGAATCTTCCGTGCCGGCGACGGGATGGCCCGGGATGAAGTGGACACCGGCCGGGATGTGGCTCGCCATGTCGCGCACCACCGCGGCCTTGACCGAGCCGACGTCGGAGACGGTTGCGCCCGGCTTGAGGTGCGGCCCGATCTCTTTTGCTACCGCCCCGCAGGCGCCGATCGGAACGCAGACGATCACCAGATCCGCGCCGGCGACAGCGGCCGCGCTGTTATCCACGACCGCGTCGGCGAGATTAAGCTCGCGGATGCGCCGCCGCGTCGGCTCGGAGCGCGACGTCGCAACGATTTCGCGCACGAGGCCGAGCGCGCGCGCCGCGCGCGCGATCGAGCCGCCGATCAGGCCGACGCCGATCAGCGCCAGGCGGTCGAAGAGGACTGACGAAGCCATCACGGCCGTCCCATGAAGTCCTTGAGCGCCGCGACCACGAGCCGGTTGGCCTCCTCGGTGCCGACGCTGAGCCGCAACGCATTGGGTAATTTGTAGGCGGCGACGTAACGCAGGATCAGGCCGCGCGCGGTGAGGAACGCGTCGGCGTCCTGGGCGGTGCGGCCTTTAGCGTCCGGAAAGTGGATCAGCACGAAGTTGGCGACGCTCGGCGTCACCTTCAGGCCGAGCTTGCCGATCTCTTCGGTCAGCCAGGCGAGCCAGCGCGTGTTGTGCTCCCGCGAGCGCTCCTGGTGCTCGGTGTCCTTGATGGCGGCGATGCCGGCGTCGATGGCCGCGGTGCTGACGTTGAACGGGCCGCGGATGCGGTTGATGGTGTCCACGACATGAGCCGGACCGAACATCCAGCCAAGCCGCAATGACGCCAGCCCGTGAATTTTGGAGAACGTGCGGCACATGACGACGTTCTCCGACGTCGCCACAAGTTCGATGCCCGCTTCGTAGTCGTTGCGCTGGACGTATTCAGCGTAAGCGGCGTCGAGCACCAGCAGCACGTGCGACGGCAGGCCGCGATGCAGCCGCTTCACCTCGTCGAACGACAAGCAGGTGCCGGTCGGATTGTTCGGGTTGGCGAGGAAGACGATTCTCGTCTTCGCCGTCACCCGCGCCAAGATGGCGTCAACGTCGGCGGTGAACTCCGTCTCCGGCGCCACCACCGGCTTGGCGCCCGCGCCCAGCGTCACGATCGGATAGATCAGGAAGCCGTGCGTGGTGTGGATCGCCTCGTCGCCATCGACCAGATAAGCGTAGGCCAACAGATGCAGCAGATCGTCGGAGCCGGCGCCGCAGACGATGCGCTCGGGATCGAGGCCGAATGCGCGCCCGATCGCCTCGCGCAGTTCGCTCGCCGAACCGTCCGGATAATCCTCGAGATGATCGGCGGCAGCCTTATAGGCCGCGATCGCGCGCGGGCTCGGCCCGAGCGGCGTCTCGTTCGACGACAGCTTGAATATCTTGGCCACGCCCGGCGCGCTGCTCTTGCCGGGCACATAGGCCGCGATATCGAGCACGCCGGGACGGGGTTTTGGACGCGTGGCAGTCATTAGCTTCATCTTCCTCAATTCCATGCCCCGCACAGGCGGGGCACCCAGTACCCACCGGCCGTGCCTATTTGGTCTAGACAGGGGCTACTGGGTCGCCCGCTTTCGCGGGCGATGACAGTTCACGGCACCGTATAGCGGGTCGCATGACTGCCGACGAGGGCCGTGGAACGGATCGAGGTGCCGATCCCGACCAGGGCATCGGCGACGGGCTTGATGCCGCCGCGCTCCACCGAGACCAGGAGAGCGGCGCCGTCGAAGGCGCGGTCGGGCACGGCGATGACGTCGGCCAGTTCGGCGACGGTGCCGACCGAGGACGCCTTCCAGCCGGCCACCCGCACGCTCCAGACCTCGGTCTCGGTCACCATGGCGTCGGCGGCGACGCGGGAAACCACGAACACCGGCATGGCGGCCGGATGATTGGGCCGTTCGACGAACGGCAGCCGGGCGATGATTTTCGGCGCGGCGTCGAATTCGAGCGCCGCCCACCACGGGCCGGCGCCGGCGGTGGCAAACGCCGGCACCAGGCCGAGATCGCCCTTGGATTCCGAGACCGCCGCGACCACGCTCGAGGCGCCGGCGTGCGGCACGAATGGCACCGTGAAGCCGAAATGGAATCGCGCGGAATCGCGCATCATGGCGTCGCCGGCGGACAGATCGGCGTGCACCGAGAACGGCGCTTGGACATAGGTGAAGGTCGAGATGATGACGCGCCAGATGCTCTCGGCGGTATCGAGCGGCAGGTTGCCGCGATGGCGCTTCACCAGGCGGCGCATCATGTCGGCCTCGCGGGCGGGGCGGAACGCCGAGCCGACTTCTTGGGTGTTCTTCACCGCGATCAAGGTATCGATGATCTCGCCGCGTTCGAGCAGGAGCTCGTGCATCGCCTCGTCGATGCGATCGATCTCGCGCCGCAGATCGGCGAGCGCTGGTGTCTTGTGGCGTGGCGGTTTCGGCATGGTGTTGGCCCGGCAATCGGCCCGATTGATAGGTGCCGTTAAGCCCGAAAGCAAAGAAAACATTGACTCCGAGCGGAAGCGGCCTATTTACGCCCCTTTGATCGCCCGCCAACGGGCCACGGACGCTGGCAGGCGTCACTTCCGGGAAACGCTCATGGCCGAGGCCAGCGCCACGCTCGATCTTGCCGACCGCACGCGCGAAGCGGACGCGCCCCATTCGCCGGTGGTGCGGTTTGCCGCGAGCAATCCGCTGCGGCTGGATGCCGGCGTCGATTTCGGCCCGCTGCAGATTGCCTACCAGACCTACGGCACGCTCAATGCCGCGCGCACCAACGCGGTGCTGGTGTGCCACGCGCTGACCGGCGACCAGCACGTGCTCAACACCCATCCGGTGACCGGCAAGACCGGCTGGTGGGAGACCATGGTCGGCCCGGGGTTGCCGATCGACACCGAGCGCTATTTCGTCATCTGCCCCAACGTGGTCGGCGGCTGCATGGGCTCATCCGGCCCGGCTTCGACCAATCCCGCGACCGGCATGCCGTGGGGCCTCGA
>Ga0307476_10000732_pt1 | contig 22963 bp, 19 predicted proteins | sample atmos_gasesECM2C_2_FD_203314 | JGI IMG/M metagenome (GOLD analysis project Ga0307476, IMG submission 203314) | Hardwood forest soil microbial communities from Morgan-Monroe State Forest, Indiana, United States - atmos_gasesECM2C_05 | ecosystem: Environmental > Terrestrial > Soil > Temperate...
CAAGACCCGAACTTGGCGAATATTCGTGCTTTTCCGATCCTGCCGCAAGGCGGCGCTTGTCTGGCGCGGCTCGCCAAGCGATATTTCGCGCGCATGCCGCACCGTCGTCCGGATCGCCTCCCTGAGTTTTTTCTGTCCGCCGTCGCCGGCGCGGGCCTGCTGTTCGGAGCAAATGTCGCGGTTTGCGCCGCCGAGCCGGACGCGTTTTACAAGGGCAAGACCGTTATCATCGCTATCGGCTTCGCTCCGGGCGGCAGCTACGACTATTTCGGCCGCCTGGTGGCCCGGCATCTCGGCAAACATCTTCCCGGCAACCCGACTGTGATTGCCGAAACGATGCCGGGTGCCGGCAGCCTCACCGCCGCCAACTATCTCTATGCGCGCGCTCCCCGCGACGGCACCGCGCTCGGCGTCGTCAGCCAGACGGTGGCCATCGAGGAAGCGCTTGGCACATCGGGAGTGCAGTACAAGGCTGCGCAGTTCAACTGGATAGGTCGGGCAACGTCGGTCAACGAAGTCTCGCTGACCTTCCATAGCTCGAGCACCAAGACAATTCGCGACGCGATCGCCCATGAAACAACGATGGCCAGCACCGGCGCCGGCTCGCCGTCGGAAACCTATCTCAAGCTGCTCAACGCAGTGGCGGCAACCAAGTTCAAGCTGGTCGGTCCGTATCCCGCGTCCAACGACGCCATGCTGGCGATGGAGCGCGGCGAGGTCGACGGCGCGTTCACGTCTTACAACACGCTCAAGGTTTCCCGGCAGGATTGGCTGCGCGAGAAAAAGATCAACATCCTGGTGCAATACGGCGAGCGCTCGGCCGATCTGCCGGACGTGCCGGTTGCGGTCGATCTTGCCAAGACCGACGAGGACAAGCGGCTAATGGCTTTCTATGTCAGCTCGGAAGAGATCGGACGCGCATTCCTGGCACCGCCGGAAACCCCCGCCGGCCGTGTTGCAGTTCTGCGCCAAGCCTACGACGAGACCATGCAGGACCCGCAATTGCTGGCCGAGATCGACCAATCGCATTCGGAATTCAACCCGCTGTCCGGCGCGAAGCTGCAGCAACTGGTGGCGGCAACCGCGGATCTGCCGCCCACGCTTATTGCGCGCATCCGCAGCATTATCGGTATCGGCCGATAAGGCTGGCAAAAAACATTGCCACGACCCATATCGCCATGGGGAGCCGAGACATGCGGAGGTGCATATGGCACTGACACGCAAGCGCGCCACCGAACAGCCAATTCAAGTCCCTGAAAAAATTGCGCTATCGCTGACCGTCAATGGCGTCGTGCGGCAGCTCAAGGTGGCGCCGTGGACGACATTGCTCGACGCGTTGCGCGATCATCTCGCTTTGACCGGCACCAAGAAAGGCTGCGACCACGGCCAATGCGGCGCCTGCACGGTGCTGGTGGACGGGCGGCGGATCAATTCCTGCCTGACGCTCGCGGTCATGAAAGACGGCGCCAAAGTCACCACCATCGAGGGCCTGGCGACCGACGGCGTGCTGCACCCGTTGCAGCAGGCGTTCATCGACCATGACGCGTTCCAGTGCGGCTATTGCACGCCGGGGCAAATCTGCTCCGCCTTGGGCCTGATCGCCGAGGGCAAGGCCAAAACCGCGGACGAAATTCGCGAGCTGATGAGCGGCAACATTTGCCGCTGCGGCGCTTATCCCAACATTGTCGCGGCGATCCTCCAGGCGATGGGGCGATCATGATCAATTTCGAATACGCGCGCGCCAGCGACGTTGCCGACGCGGTGCGCCGGATCGCAGCCGATCCGGCCGCGAAATTCATTGCCGGCGGCACCAACCTGATCGACTTGATGAAGGAAGACGTCGAACGGCCGTCGCGGCTGATCGATATTTCGCGGCTGCCGCTCAAGACCGTCGAGGAAACGGCGGGCGGCGGCTTGCGCATCGGCGCGCTGGTGCCCAACTCCGACCTCGCCTATCACCCCCTGATCGCGCAACGCTACCCGCTGCTCGGCAGCGCGATCCTCGCCGGCGCATCGCAGCAGCTGCGCAACATGGCATCGACCGGCGGCAATCTCCTGCAACGCACGCGCTGCGCCTACTTCTACGACACGGCGACGCCGTGCAATAAGCGCGAGCCCGGCTCTGGCTGCTCCGCCCGCAACGGGCTCAACCGCATGCACGCTATCCTTGGCTTCAGCGAGTCCTGCATTGCCACCCATCCATCCGACATGTGCGTGGCGCTTGCGGCGCTGGACGCCAAGGTTCATGTCGCCGGTCCCGCTGGCGAGCGCGCATTCGCGTTTGCCGACTTCCACCGGCTCCCCGGGACGACTCCACAGCGCGACACCAACCTGCATCCGGACGAGATCGTCACGGCGGTGGAGCTTCCGGCGCAAGGCTTTGCCAAGAATTACACCTACCTGAAAATCCGCGATCGCCTGTCCTATGCGTTCGCGCTGGTATCGGTCGCTGCGGCGTTGGAGCTCGACGGTGACACGATCAAACAGGCGCGGCTGGCGCTCGGCGGCGTCGCGCACAAGCCGTGGCGGGACGCCGGCGCGGAGGCGGCGCTGCGCGGCCAAGCCGCAACTGCCGCGACATTCGCCCAAGCAGCCGACCTGGTTCTGCGCGACGCCAAAGGTTTCGCGCACAACGCCTTCAAGATCGAGCTGGCGCGCAAGGTCATCGTCCGTGCGCTGACGCAAGCCGCGCGCGGCACACCGCAGTCGCAATCCTACAAGAAGATCCGGTGAACACCATGGCGCCTTACATCGGCACGCCCACCTCACGCGTAGACGGTTATGCCAAGGTCACCGGCGCGGCAAAATACGCCGGCGAATTCAGCGTCTCCGGCCTCGCCTATGGCGCCCTCGTCACCTCCACGATTGCCAAAGGCCGCATCGCGCGTATCGACGTGAGCGAGGCGCTGCGGGTCCCCGGCGTGCTTGACGTGCTGACCCACGAAAACCGTCCACGCATGGCGGCAACGAGCGCCGCCTACAAGGACGAGGTCGCGCCGGAAAAGGGCTCGCCGTTCCGGCCGCTCTACGACGACAAAATCCTGTTCAGCGGACAGCCTATCGCTTTGGTGCTGGCCGAAGAGTGGGAGATCGCCCGCTTCGCGGCGTCGCTGGTGCGCGTCGAATACAAAAAGCAGGCGCACAGCACCGACTTGCACGCCCGACGCGACCACGCCTTTGTCGTTGAAAAGCCGGAAAAACCGCGCGGCAAGGCCGATCGGGCCTATGCGGCAGCGGCCGTCCGCCACGAAGGCGACTATTACATCCCGATCGAGCATCACAATCCGATGGAGTTATATGCCTCCACGGTGATGTGGGAGGGCGACGGCAAGCTCACGGTCTATGACAAGACCCAGGGCGTGCAGAACGTGCAGTGCTATCTGTGCGGCGTGTTCAAGATGAAGCCGGACGATGTGCGCGTGGTGTCGCCTTTTGTCGGCGGCGCTTTCGGCTCGGGGCTGCGTCCGCAATATCAGGTGGCGCTCGCCGTGCTGGCGGCACGCGCGCTGGAACGCTCGGTACGGCTGGTGCTGACCCGCCGGCAAATGTACGGGCTCGGCTATCGGCCGGCCACGATCGAGCGGCTTGCCATCGGCGCGACGGCCGACGGCACGCTCGATGCGATCAGCCACGAGGCGATTGGGGTGACGTCGCAGTATGAGGATTTTTCCCGCAACGATACCGGATGGTCCGGCCAGCTTTATAAAAGCACGACCGCGAAATACCTGCACAAGCTGGTGCGGCTCGATCTCGCCACTCCGTCGGATATGCGCGCGCCGGGCGCGACGACCGGCGTTTATGCGCTCGAATGCGCCATGGACGAGCTGGCGGTGGCGCTCAAACTCGATCCGCTGGAGCTGCGCTTGCGCTGCTACTCCGATCGCGACCAGCATCAGAACGTTCCCTACACCAGCAAGAACTTACGCGAATGCTACCGACAGGGCGCGGAAGCGTTCGGCTGGAGCAAGCGCAGCGCCGCGCCGCGCTCGATGCGCGACGGCAGCGAACTGGTCGGCTGGGGCATGGCGACGGGCATCTGGGAAGCGCTCCAGATGGAGAATGCCGCCCGCATCGTGCTGACGGCAAACGGACACGCCGAGATCGTATCCGCGTTCTCCGACATCGGCACCGGCACCTACACCATCATGGCGCAGGTGGCGGCCGACATGCTCGGCCTGCCGCTCGATAATGTCACTGTCAGGCTCGGCGATTCGACGCTGCCGCAGGCGCCGGTCGAGGGCGGCTCATGGACGGCGGCCTCGGTCTCGCATGCGATCGCAAGAACGGCCGACGAGGTGCGTAAGGAGCTGCTGCGGCTCGCCAAGACAATGCCGCGTTCGCCGCTTGCAAGTTCGAAGCTCAAGGACACCGCCCTCTTCGACGGCGGCATCGTGAACAAGGAGACCGGGCGCGCGGTGTCGATTGCGGATGTGATGCGCCACGGCGCCGTCGATCGCATCGAGCGGGAAAGCACCGCGACTTTCAAGGAATCGAAACACGCGCGCAACACGCATTCGGCGATCTTCGCCGAGGTCAAGGTGGACGAGGAGATCGGCGTCATTCGCGTGACCCGCGTCGTCAACGCGGTCGCGGCCGGGCGCATCCTCAATACCAAGACCGCACACAGTCAGGTCATGGGCAGCGTAGTGTGGGGCATCGGCATGGCGCTGCACGAGGAGACGCTCATCGATCACGACTTCGGCCGCGTCATGAGCGCCAATATCGCCGAGTATCATATGCCGGTGAATGCCGACGTGCACGACATCGAGGTCATCTTCGTCGAGGAGCCGGATGCGCTCGTCAATCCGATGGGCATCAAAGGCATCGGTGAGATCGGGATCGTCGGCGTGGCTGCGGCCATCGCCAACGCGATCTACCACGCCACCGGAAAGCGCGTGCGCGACCTGCCGATCACGCTCGATAAATTGCAGCGCGCATCTTGAGAAAAGGCGCGCGGCTAGGTCTTCTCCCGCTGCCACACCACGATCACCCGCACCGTCGTGTCGTTGATGTTCGGGTGCGGCATCGGCGGGCTCTCGATGTAGAGCCGGTCGCCCTCGAAGCGGATATTGCGCACCTGCTCGCCGCCGACCCAGGCTTCGTTCCACGCCGCTTCGACCTTGGTAATGACCTGGCCATTTTCGACCCGATAGCGGCCGGTATAGGCGATCATGGTTTTCAATGCCAGCGCGCGGTCCGCGTCGCTTTTCGGGATCGCCCGGCCCTGCGCGGTCATCAGCGCGAGCCAGCGGCCCTCGGACGTCGCGATCTGAATGCCGCGCGGATGTTCGCCGTAGACCGGCCTGCGTTCGCGGGTCGCCACGTCCTCGTAGACGACCGAAACGAGCCTCCAGGTGCCGACGGTCTGCCGCCTCAACTCGGCGTCGTCCATCGCGCTCACTCCGCGGTCCAGCCGCCGTCGAGCACCAGCGCCGAACCGGTCATCAACGAAGACGCATCGGAGGCGAGGAAGACGATGGCGCCGGAAAGCTCGTCGAGCTGGCCGAGGCGGCCGAGTTTTATCTTCGATAAGACCTCGTCGCGAAACGCCTTGTTCTCGAAAAACGGCTTCGTCATCGGCGTTTCGATAAAAGTCGGGCCGAGGCTGTTGACGCGGATATTGTGTGGCGCGAGCTCGATCGCCATCGCTTTGGTAAATCCTTCCATCGCATGCTTCGAAGCGCAATAGACGGTGCGGCGCGCGGCACCGACATGGCCCATCTGCGAGGAGATGTTGACGATCGAGCCGGGCAGTTTTGCCGCCATCAGCCGCATCGCCACCGCCTGCGCCATGAAGAACGCGGCGCGCACGTTGAGCGCGAAAATGGCGTCGAAATCCTCGATTTTCACGTCGGACAGCGACGCCGGGCGATTCATGCCCGCATTGTTGATCAGGATTTGAAACGGTTCGGCGGCCGACACGGCGCGACGCGCTGCGTCAACATCGGTCACGTCGAGCACCAGCGCATCGGCTTTCTCGCCACGGGCGCAGATGACGCTCGCCGCATCCTCGATTTCCGCCTTTGTGCGCGCGGCGAGCGTGACATAGGCGCCGGCCGCAGCCAGCGCCGACGCCGCCGCAAGCCCGATGCCGCGGCCGCCGCCGGTCACCAGCGCGCGCCGGCCGTCGAGGCGGAACGAGGCACCCTTGCTAAGCTCGACCGACGCCATGGCCGTCACGCATTTCCCTTCGCATAAAGTTCGAGCCGCTCCGCGAGCGCGCCAGTATGCAGCTCGAATAGGTGGTTGTCGTCGTCATAGAAATAAAGTGAGCGACCCTCGCCCGGCAGGCGCTGGCGCGGCGGACGTATTTCAAGGCCCATGGCCTTGATCTTTGCCTCATAGGTTTCGAACTCGGCGTCTTCGATCTTGAAGGCGACATGGTTGTAGGTCCGTGACGGCAGTGGCTCGCCCTCCATCACAGCGATCCAGAGATCGCCGACCCGAAAGAATTTCTCGCGCGCGACGGAGAATGTTTCGTCGCCGCTCGCATAGACTTCTTGGGCGCCGAAAATGCCGGTCAGTATCCTTGTCATGCGATCGAGATCGCGGACGACGAAAGTCACATGCGACAGGCCTTCGATCACTCCGCCGCCTCGCCATAGGGCACGTTGCGGCCGCCGTAGCGGCGGACGCGGAGATTGGCCTGCTCGGCGTGGGCGACAAAGCCTTCGAGCATGCATAGCCGCGAGCAGTATTCGCCGATCGTGGCGCTGGCCTGGTCGGTGAGCACTTTCTGGTAGGTGCAGGTTTTGAGGAACTTGCCGACCCACAGTCCGCCGGTATAGCGCGCCGCCTTCTTGGTCGGCAGTGTGTGATTAGTGCCGATGACTTTGTCTCCGTAGGCCACATTGGTGCGCGGGCCGAGGAACAGCGAGCCGTAGTTTTTCATATGGCTGAGGAAATAATCCGGATCGCGTGTCATCACCTGGACGTGCTCTGAAGCGATGCGGTCAGCCTCGCGCACCATCTCGGCTTCGTCGTCGCAGACGATGACTTCGCCCAAATCGGCCCAGGCCTTGCCAGCAGTTTCGGCGGTCGGCAGGATCGCCAGCAAGCGGTCGATCTCCTTCAGGGTATCACGGGCGAGCTTTTCCGAATTGGTGATCAGGATCGCGGGCGAGGTCGGGCCATGCTCAGCCTGGCCGAGCAGATCGGTGGCGCACATTTCGCCATCGACGCTGTCGTCGGCAATGATCAGCGTCTCGGTCGGCCCGGCGAGCAGGTCGATGCCGACGCGGCCGAATAGTTGGCGCTTGGCCTCGGCGACGTAGGCGTTGCCCGGCCCGACGATCATGTCGACGGCGGCAATGGTCTCGGTGCCGAGCGCCATGGCGGCGACCGCTTGCACGCCGCCGAGCACGAAAATCTCGTCGGCGCCGCCGAAATGCATGGCCGCGACGATCGCCGGATGCGGGCCGCCATGAAACGGCGGCGCGCAGGCGACGATGTTCTTCACGCCGGCGACGCGCGCGGTGACGATCGACATATGCGCCGACGCCACCATCGGGTAGCGGCCGCCCGGCACGTAGCAGCCGATCGAATTCACCGGGATGTGCTTATGGCCGAGCACGACGCCGGGTAGCGTCTCGACTTCGAGATCGCGCAACGTCTCTTTCTGCTTTTGCGCAAAATTGCGCACTTGCGCCTGGGCGAACTTGATGTCGTCGAGATCGCGCTTCTTCATCTGGCCTATGGCGCGCTCGATCTCTTGCGGCGTCAGCTTGAACGAGGCCGGCGCCCAGTTGTCGAATTTCTGCGACAGCTCGCGCACGGCGACGTCCTTGCGCGCGTCGATGTCGGCGAGGATCTGCTCGACCGTCTCGCGCACCTTGGCATCGGCCGCCTTGATGGCGCTTGCGTCCATTCCGCGCTTGAGGTGGCGGGGCATGAACTCCTCCGGAGTTGGATGACAGACGTCGGATGACGGACGACAGAGGACAGAGGACAGAGGAAGAATCTCGCGGATGCCTTATCCGTCCTCCGTCTTCTGTCGTCCGTCGTCCGTCATTTAATCGCCTGCGGATTGATCGGCGAGCCGGTGCCGCCGGTGATGATCAGCGGCGGGCCGCAGAAGAAGAATTCGTAGATGCCGTCCTCGTGGCAATCCTCGGCGAGCTCCTTGAGATAAAAGATCTCGCCCATGCACAGCCCCATGGCCGGGATCACCACCCAGTGCCACGGCTGATTGGCTTCCGAGGTTTCGTTCGGCCGCACCTCGACGCCCCAGGTGTCGGTGCAGATCGCCGCGATTTCCTTTTCCTGGCACCAGTAGCAGTTCTCGAATTTGACGCCGGGCGCGTCGCCGCCGGCATAGCCGCCCCACTGCTTCTCAGCTATGCAGCGTTCCATCTGCCCGGTGCGGACGATGACGAAATCGCCGCGGCCGATGGCGACGTTCTGGTCCTTGGCGCATTTGTCGAGCTCGTCGTTGGAGATGCTCTCGCCGTCGGCCATCCATTTCACGCCGCGAAAGCGCGCGATGTCGAGCAGCACGCCGCGGCCGACCATCTTGTTCTTGGAATGCTCGATGCCGAGCACGTTGAGGCCCTTGGCGTCGATCAGCTTGGCGTCGTGGCCGTTATAGGCCTTGTCCTCGTAGAACACGTGGCCGAGCGCGTCCCAGTGGGTGGCGCCCTGCACGCACAGCATCAAGGTGTCGTCGGCATAGCGGATCCTGTTCCAGTCCTGACGGCCGGCGATGGCGTCGGTGCCGGTCGCCAGCATCTGGTGAATCGGATTGAAGCGGCCGCCGAACAGCCCGTTCTGCGGGCCGTTGGCATCAAGCGGAATGCCGAGCGCAAACACCTTGCCGGTGCGGATGAGGCTCGCCGCCTTGACGATATCCTGCGGCGTCACCCGGTTGAGCGTCCCGATGTGATCGTCCTTGCCCCAGCGGCCCCAGTTCTTGAGCTTTTCTGTCGCCTCGGCGATTGCCTTCTTGCCGACCTTGATGTCCATCGGAGTGCTCCCGTTTCCCCTGGTGTCTATTCCCGTGGCGGTCAGAGGGCCGCCGGCGGGTGCCGCGCCAGTTTGCCATAAATATTTTGCAGCGTGCGCGGAATATCCGCGCCCTCGCAACCTCCTTGCCGCCTCCCCTGTGCCCATTACACTGCAGCGGTTGCAAAACCGGGAGTTACGACATGAAGCTGTTGAGTTTCGTCGCCGACGGCAGGGAGTTGTTCGGCGCGGTGAGCGGCGACGGTGTCGTAACTCTGAATGACCGCGTCGGGCACCCAAGCTTGCGCGACGCGCTCGCCGCCGGCGCCATGGAGGCGACGCGCAAGGCCGCGAAAGAAGCGAAGCCCGACCGCAAGCTCGCCGACGTAAAGTTCTCGCCGGTGATCCCACAGCCGGGGAAAATCCTCTGCGCCGGTGTCAATTACCGTGCCCATGCGTCGGAGGTCGGCCGCGAATTGCCGAAGCAGCCGAGCATGTTCATCCGCTTCACCGACACGCTGGTCGGCCACGACGGCGCCATGATTCGCCCGAGCGTTTCGGATAATTTCGACTATGAAGGCGAGCTGGCGCTGGTCATCGGCAAGGGCGGGCGCCACATCGCGGCCGAAAACGCCCTCGACCACATCGCCGGCTATACGATCTTCGTGGATGGCTCGGTGCGGGATTATCAGAAATTCTCCGTCACCTCCGGCAAGAACTTTCCCGGTACCGGCCCGCTCGGGCCATGGCTCGTCACCAGCGACGAGATTCCCGACCCGAGCAAGCTCACTTTGACGACGCGGCTGAACGGCCAACAGGTCCAGCATTCCGGCACCGACAAACTGATCTATTCGATCCCGCAAATCGTCGCCTTCTGCTCCGACTTCACCGCACTGGCGGCGGGCGACATCATCGCCACCGGCACGCCCGAAGGCGTCGGCCACAGCCGCAAGCCGCCGCTGTGGATGATGCCTGGCGACTCGCTCGAAGTCGAGATCACCGGCATCGGCACGCTGCGCACGCGCATCGTCGACGAGAAGCAGTGACCGCTTGTCTTTGTGAAAAGACGGTGGCTCCGCCGCGCGAGTCGGGATAACGTTGGTTGAACAATTGCAATCGTCGTTTCAGCGATGAAGGGTGACGCGATGAAAAGAAGGGAATTTCTCAAGGCCTCGGCGGCGTTTGCCGGAGCCGCGGCAGGCGGATTTTCCTGCGTGGAGTTTGCCCACGCGACGCCGATCGAGGCGCCGGTCGTGGATAATTTGTCGGTGCGGGTGCTGGTCGACCTCACCCACAACATTTTTCTACGACCGACGACGTTCAAGGGCATGGCGGTGACGCCCGCGCCGCGCGCCAAGGACTACACCAGGGAGTTGCATACGCAGTGGGGCCTGTCCTACTTTTTGCAATCGACCAAGAGTGGCGAGACGCGAAGCTTGATGCTCGATTACGCGTACACGCCAGAAGCATTGCTCAACAACATCGAGATCATCGGCGTCGAGCCGAAGACCCTCGACGCTTTGATCGTCAGCCACGGCCACTTCGATCACTACGGCGGACTGATGGGATTCCTGGATAAATATCGCTCCGTGCTGCCGGCGGACGTCAAGCTCTATGCCGGCGGCGAAGACAATTTCTGCCACCGCGTGCAGCCGACCGGCACGCCCGGCGAGTTCAGCGACTTCGGCTATCTTGATCGGCGCGCGCTTGCGATGCGCAACATCGGCGTCGTGTTATGCGAGAGCCCGACCGTTATCACCGGTCACGCCTTCACGACCGGTCAGATCAAACGGGAAACGGACGAAAAGATTCTGCCCAATACATTCGAGCAATTCGGCAAGACGGCGGATGGCCTCGGCTGCGATGCCTCCCATTACACGCCGGCCGAACTCGCGGGCAAGTCCGTTCCCGACGAGCATTACCACGAGCATGCGACGGTGTTTAACGTGAAAGACCGCGGTCTCGTCGTATTATCGTCTTGCAGCCATCGCGGCATCGTCAATGCGACCAAGCAGGCGATGGCGGTTTCCGGCGTCGACAAGCTGCACGCCGTGCTCGGCGGCTTCCATCTCGGACCGGCGCCGATGGATTACACGAAACATGTCGTGAGCGAGCTTGTCGAGCTCAATCCCGACATCGTGGTGCCGATGCATTGCAGCGGCGAGAATTTCGTCCAGGCGATGCGCGACATAGCGCCGGACCGCCTGTTCATCGGCTCGACTGGAGCGATGCTGACTTTCGGAGCGTAATGTCCCAACACCCCTTCATCCGGGTGAGCGCAATTCTCGTTGCGCTCGCCCTCGTCTGTCCGGCACTCGCGCAAGCGCCTGATCCCGATCGAGCCGCCAAGTTGATGGACGATTTGATGTGGGGCCGCGGCCATGTCGGCGGTCCCTTCGCGTTGATCGATCAAAACGGCAAGCAGCGAACCGACGCAGATTTCCGTGGCAAGCTCTTACTGGTATTTTTCGGTTACACCACCTGCCCCGACATCTGCCCGACCGAGCTGTTGCAGATCGGGCTGGCCGTCGACAAGCTCGGCGCAGCGGGCGACGATTTGCAGCCGCTGTTCATTTCCGTCGACCCGGAGCGGGACACGCCCGACGTGCTCGCGCCGTATGTCGCGCAATTCCATCCGCGCCTGATCGGGCTCACCGGAACGCCCGAACAAATTCGCGCGATCGCTGATTCCTATAAGGCCTATTATGCCAAGTATGTCCCCAGCGACGGCGCGGTGTACCTGATCGACCATACCGGGTTGGTTTATTTGATGGGCCGGTCTGGGGAATATCTCGGTTTCTTTCCGCCCGGCACGTCCGCCGACCGCATGGTCGAAATCATCCGCCAGCATTTGGCGATGCATTAGAGCAGGCAGCTAATGGCGCCAGGCCGAACAGCATCTCGGCATTGCGGTAATAAATCTTCTCCCGCTCGGCATCGGACAGCGGCAGCGAGTTGAGCACCGTGATGGTGTCGCGGATGTAGCCCGGCCCCTTCTCCTTGTCGAACGGGCAGTCGGACGCGAACACCACGTGGTCGGCGCCGAAGAAATCCAGCCCGCACACCGTCGCCGCGCGGGCGCCTTCGACCGCGGTGTCGCCGTAGAAATCCTTGAAATAATCGTAGGGCCGCTTCTTCAACGATTTGCGCAGGCTCTCGTAATCCTCATCCGACGTGCGCACACCCATCTGATCGAAGGAGTGAGCGACCCGGCCCTCCAGATAGGGCACGACGCCGCCGAGGTGGTGGGCGATGACCTTGAGGTCGGGATGCCGGTCCATGATCTTGGAGAACACCAGCCGCGCCAGCGTGACCCCGGTCTCGTAGGGCCAGCCGAGCACGCTGCAAATTTCGTATTTCGACACTTTCTCGGTGGGATAATCGGGCATGTCGCGGGTGCGCGCCGGATGCAGCAGGATAGGCTTGCCGGCTGCAGCGACGACGTCGAATATCGGCAGGAATTTCGGCTCGTCGAGCGGCACGCCGTTGGCGTTGGTGGCGAGCTGCACCGCATTGGCGCCGTTCTTCAAGGCGCGCTCGGCCTCCTTGGCCGCAGCCTCCGGCGCGTTCATCGGCAACAGCGCCGACCAGCCAACGAAATGCTTTGGATGCTTGGCGGCCACCTCGGCGAGACCGTCATTGGCAATCTTCGCCATCTCCGGCGATTGCTCCGGGCCCCACAACCGCTCGATCGGCGGCAAGCCGTGGGACAGCACCTGCGAATAGTTTTCGAACTGCTCGACGATGCGCAACCGCAAATCGAGATCGGACAGCGCCGGAATGCCGCGCACGCGCTTGCCGAGATCCTTCGCTCCCGCCGGCGTCTCCAACAGCGCGTCGTAATAGCGTTTTGGGAAAAAGTGATTGAAGGCATCGATATAGCGCATGCGGCTCATTCCCCGATTCACGTGTGTAGTTGAAAAGCTGTCAGCGCGTCTGCATCAGCCAGGACGCGATGGCGAAAGCATCGGCGTCGCGATCGAAATAGCCGATCACCTGCAGCCCGAGCGGCATGGCGTCGACCTCGAACAGCGGCAGCGACAATGACGGCACCCCGAGCAGCGACGACGGCACGCCGAATTCCGGATTGCCGGTGGAACTCAAGCCTTCCGGCGCGGCGCCGGGCGCCGCGAGCGTGATGCAGGCATCGCACACCGACGCAAGCTCGGCGTGGACGGCGCGAATGCGGGCGCGCTCTTTCAGATCGGCGCGATGCTGCTCGAGCGTCAGGCTCTCGTATTTCTCCGCTCGCTCGACGAAGAGACGGCTCAATTTGCTGGCGTCGCGATCGCGCATGGTGTGCAGGAACCAGCGATTTTCCCAGCCGTTGCAGCGATGCGACAGCTCGGTGACCTGGGGCAGCTCGGCTTCGAGCGCCGCGACCTTCTTGTCGTTGTGCCGCGTGCGGACATCCACGCCGGCCGATTTCAGTCGCGCCACGCAATCATCGAGACTTGCTTTCGCGCCGGGCGACGCCACGTCCCAGCCGGCGGTTTCGAGCATGGCGAGCGCACGCGGCTTCTTGGCCGCCGGTGCCCTGCCGGGTCCTTGCAGGCCCGGCGTGCCGGCATCGCCCCCGACGCGGGCGACGATCTCGTAGGCGACCTGCCACGTATCTTCGAGCGAGGCGCCGAGGATGCCGGTGCAGCTTTGGCTCTGATAATCGTGGCTGCCCTGGCGGTTGATCGCGTTCACAGTCGGCTTGAAGCCAACCGTGCCGCAATAGCTCGCCGGACGCACGGTCGAGCTGATGACCTGGGTGCCGAGTCCGGCGCTGACGATGCCGGCGGCGACGGCAGCCGCCGAGCCGCTCGACGAGCCGCCCGGCGTATGCGCGGTATTCCACGGATTGCGCGTGCCGCGCGGCTCGGATGCTGCGAATTCGGTGGTTACCGTCTTGCCGATGATGACGGTGCCGGCGTCGCGCAACGCGCGCACGCAAGCGGCGTCTTTTTCGGAGCGCCAGCCGGAAAAAAGCGGCGAGCCCATTTCGGTCGGCATGTCGACCGTTTCGATGATGTCCTTGATGCCGACCGGCATGCCATCGATGGCGGACAGCGGCTTGCCGGCACGCCAGCGCGCGGTGGCGCGATCCGCGGCGGCGCGCACCGCCGGCACGTTGGTGCACACGAAGGCGCCGATCCGCGGCTCCCATTGCTCGAGCAGCATCAGCGACTGTTCGAGGAACTCGCGCGGCGTCTCTTTGCCGGAAGCGAAATTTTGCGCCGCCTTGAGGTAGGGCCGCATCACCGGCTTTGTTTGATCAGGTGCCAACATTCGTTACTCGGTCTCTTTCTTTCCTGTCATGCCCCGCGAAGGCGGGGCACCCAGTAACCACAATGCGATTGGTAATCGCTTTGCGATCCGTCTCCAGCTCAACGTTCACTGGATCATCCGCCTTCGCGGATGATGGCAACTGTCACTTCTTGCTTTCGTCGTAGTAGTGAATCTCATAGAGCATGCAGCCGCGGTCCGACTTGAACGGCCCATGATGGACGCCGGGCGGCCGGCACGCATAAGTCGGCGCATCGAACGGCTCGCCGCCCTTGCCTTTGTCGTCGTTGCCGACGATCAGATCGCCTGAGATCAGATAAACCTCTTCCCAATGATCGTGCACGAACGGCGCGGTGGTGTAGACGCCGGGCGCGAAGCGAAGCAGCCGGGTGCGGCTGCCCATCTTTTTGGTCTCGTCGAGATCGCTGGCCAAGATTTTCTGCTGGATGCCGGACGGATAGCCGGGCGGCGTCACCCAGCCCTTGTCCATATCGACCTTGTGGAATTCGAGATGCGGCTTGTTCATCGGCATCGATTCAGCTCCTTGTCATTCAACCGAGCACCGGCAGAGTTCGGATGCTGTAGCGGTGTTGAATTTTCCGCCCCAGCACCGGATCGTCGAGCTCGACTTCGAAAACATCCGACGGCCGCACGCCGCCCTTTGCCGACAGCGTGCCGCAGAACATCAGCGTGCCTTCGGCGAGCCCGGCCTTGCCGGCGAATTTTCCGATCAGATCCAACGGATCGAGCATCGCGGTCACCGGGCCTTCCTGATAGAGCACGCGCTTGCCGTTTTCGGAAATGTAGGCGCGCAGCATCAGCTTGTCCCAATGGGGCGCGACCTCGACCATCGGCCAGAATTCCGGCGCGATCGGCTTGTCGCACATCTGTTTCGACACCGAGACGCCGTATTTCTCCACCTCGCGGTCGGTATGATCGGAGCCGGCGCCCACCCAAAGCCGGCCGTCCTGCTGCAGCAGCACGAACTCACCTTCCCCGCTCGACGCATCGCCGAGCACCTCGATACTGTCGGCGGTCGTCAGCCGCGCCGCCGAAGCGCGGTAGAAGATCGGCGTCGTCGCCGGCGGTTTGACGCCGAGCGCGCCAAGTTCCCGGATGTGCAACTCGACGGCGGCACGGTCGCGCCCGGTCCAGCCGGCCACCACAAGCTGATCGACGGTGACGTTGCGCCGCGTCAGCCCGGAATCGTCGTGAAGCAGAAGCGGAAGCACGCGCGCCGACACTGGACCTCCCCGACCGTTGCATTGAATTTGGCCGCATTGTACAGGAGGGGCAAGCCTACGCAATCAAGCGACCGAGAAGCGCGAGGAGCCGCAGCCAAGCACCGCTGCGGCGGGGCGCTTGGCTCCTCATCGCCTTAAAGAGGATGCGCACCATGCACGAGATCACCGGTCAGGTTCATTGGCACGAGCCGAGTGGCTTCAAACGCGCCGGCTTCGGCAAATTCAACCGCCCGAAGACGCCTTACGACCTGTTCATGGAAGCGGACGACATTCCAGTCTACCGCGATATCGGCGTCAGCAAGGTGCAGAACCTGCCGCTGCAACCGTGGAAACGCATGGGCGGGCGCGGCAGCTACATCCAGCTGCACGGCACAGAAGGCAAATGGGGCGCCTATGTGGTCGAGGTGCCGGGCGCCGGCGCGCTCAATCCCGAAAAGCACATGTACGAGGAAGTCTACCTCGTGGTCGAAGGCCGCGGCTCGACTGAAGTCTGGCTCGAAGGCGACAACAAGCGCCACGTGTTCGAATGGCAGAAGGGCTCGCTGTTCTCGATTCCGGTCAATGCCATGCACCGCATCGTCAACGCGAGTTCCGCGCCGGCGCTGCTGCTCGGCGGCACCACGGCGCCCAATCTGATGAACCTCATCAACAATACCGACGTGATCTTCAATTGCCCGTATCAGTTCCGCGACCGTTTCTCCGGCGCCGACGATTTCTACAAATACAAGGACGATATCGAGCCCGATCCGGTGCGCGGGCTGGCCATGCGGCGCACCAATTTCATTCCCGACATCGTCAATTGCGATCTGCCGCTCGACAATCGCCGCTCGCCAGGCTGGCGCCGGGTCGAGCCATTCATGACCGGCAACACGTTCTATCTGTGGGTCGGCCAGCACGAGAACGGCCACTACTCGAAGGCGCACGCCCATACGTCGGCGGCGGTGCTGATCTGCATCAAGGGCAAGGGCTACACCTATACTTGGCCCGAGCGCCTCGGCTTGACGCCGTGGAAAGACGGCAAGATGGCCGAGGTCAAACGCGTCGATTACGAGCCGGTCGGCATGGTGTCGGCCGCGCCTGGCGGCGCGCGTTGGTATCACCAGCATTTCGGCGCCTCGAAAGAAGCGTTCCGCCTCACCGCCTGGTTCGGGCCGCACAATCCCGGCCGCGAGCCCGGCCCGCCCGGCGAGAAGCACACCGATTACACCGCGATGGATATTCCCGAAGGCGGCACCGCGATCCCCTATTACATGGAGGATCCATTCCTGCGCCAGGAATACGCCGAGACCATGAGGCGCGAAGGCGCCGAGAATCGCATGCGGCCGGAATATTACGAGCGCGATTACCGGGGCTTGCTGCCGAAAGAATGAAGGCGTTCTGCATATCCCCCGCGCTGTCATGCCCCGCTAAGGCGGGGCACCCAGTAAACGCAATCGCCGCGGCCGCCACTCGCAACTGCCGGCGATTACTGGATCGCCCGCTTTCGCGGACGATGACACGGATAGTTTCATGACTGACGAAGCCCAAGGAGAAGCCCAAGGCGGGCGCATTTTCTTTTCCTCGACCGGGCGCACCTTCGGCGAAGAGGACGAGCTGTGCGTGCTCTCGGTCGGCGTCGATATCGGCTCGTCGACCTCGCATCTGGTGTTCTCGCGCATCGTGCTAGAACGGCTCGACAGCCGCTACGTGGTCACCGAGCGTGAAAGTTTTTACCAGTCCGACATTCTGCTCACACCCTACTCGGCCGAGGAAACCATCGACGCCGATGCGCTCGGCGCCTTCATCGCGCGGCAATACAAGGACGCCAAGATCGATCCCGACGAGATCGATACCGGCGCGCTGATCCTGACCGGGGTCGCGGTGCGCCGCCGCAACGCGCGGCGCATCGGCGAGTTGTTCGCGGCGCAAGCCGGTAAGATGGTCGCGGTCTCTGCCGGCGACAGCCTGGAAACCGTGATGGCGGCCTACGGCTCGGGAGCGGCGGCGCGCTCGATCCGCAGCGGCGCGCCGCTGATCAACGTCGATATCGGCGGCGGCACTTCGAAGATCGCAGTCTGCGCCGAAGGCAAGGTGATCGACGTCACCGCACTCGACGTCGGCGCGCGCCTGGTGGTGCTCGACGACGCGCGCCGCATCGTGCGCCTTGAAGAGGCCGGCCGCCGCTTTGGCGCGGAACTCGGCATGAAGCTCGAACCCGGCGTGACGCTTTCCGAACAGCAGGCGCAGGCGCTTGCTGCACGCATGGCCGACAGTCTGTTCGAGGCGATGAAGGGCGGCTCGCCGCGCGCCGGCGGCGCCGATCTTTTGCGGCTCGATCCGCTGACCTGGCGCGGCGAGGTGTCGGACGTGAGTTTCTCCGGCGGCGTCTCCGAATATATTTATGGCGGCGAAGCCAAAACCTTCGGCGATATCGGCCCGCAACTCGCCACCGAGGTGCGCACACGACTGCGCGATTGGGGACCGCAACTGGCCCGGCCCGACGCGCGCATCCGCGCCACCGTGATCGGCGCCTCGCAATATACGATGCAGGTCTCCGGCAGCACGATCTTCGTGTCGCCGCTGGAAACGCTGCCGCTGCGCAACGTCCCGGTGATCGCGCCGACGCTGCCGCTCGACGACGAGACCATCGATTCCGCTGCCGTGTCAGCGGCGATCAAAGCGGCGCTCAAGCGGCTCGATCTCGGTGACGGCCAAAGCCCGGTGGCCGTCTTCGTGCCGTGGCGCGGCTCGGCGACGTTTCGCCGCCTCGACGATTTTTGCAAAGGCGTCGCCGGCGGATTGGAGACGGTGCTGGCCAACGGTCATCCCATCGTGCTCGCCGGCGACGGCGACGTCGGCGGCTTGATCGGCATCCACTATTGCGAAGAGATGAAAGTCAAAAACCTGATCGTTTCGATCGACGGCCTCGAGCTCAAGGAGTTTGACTATATCGACATCGGCGCCATCCTCGACACCTCCGGCGCCGTGCCGGTCGTCATCAAGTCGCTGATCTTCCCGACCACGGCTGGCGTCGGTAAGGATTGGAAGGCGGAACGGACGATCGCCGCCGCTGACGCAACCTAATCGCCGCCCTCTGCACAAAATTATTGCACTGCACAATGCGCGTGCGATGTGCGGTCAAAGCAGGCATCCGGCCCTCGCGCGGGAACCGGAATTAACGTTTCCGCTTTCGCATAAGGCATTGAAATATATACTTTTTCAATCCCTTCCTCGGGATGGCATTCATCTTGCTGTTTACCTCTCAGAGGTGTTTTGCGTCGGGCCGCGGCAGTGAGCAGCGCTGCCCCCGCCCGGCGCGCCGTCAACGATGACCATCGAAGGAGACGAACGATGGACTATGTGAAAACTGCCGATGTCGCGGTGGCCATGGTCGAGGCCGGCAGGCGCAAGTTGGCGCTGGCGCCGCGCGACCTTCTCATTCGCGGCATGCTGTCGGGGGCCATTCTGGGCGTCGCGACCAGCCTCGCCTTCACCGGCGCGGTGCAGACCAACGTGCCGCTGGTCGGCGCGCTGATCTTCCCGGTCGGGCTGATCAGCATCGTGCTGCTCGGCCTTGAGCTCGTCACCGGCAGCTTTGCGCTGGTGCCGTTGCCTTGGCTCGAGCGTGAGGCTAGCGCCGGCTCGGTGGTGGCCAACTGGGGCTGGGTTTTTATCGGCAATCTGATCGGCAGCGTCGTCTATGGCGCGCTACTCGCCATCGCGCTGACCAATATGGGGGCGACCGCGCCGGCTGGCGTGGCGGCGCGCATCGTCCAGATCGCCGAGCTCAAGACCACCGGCTACGCCGCTCTCGGCTTTGCCGGGCTGGTCAGCTGCTTCGTCAAGGCGATGCTGTGCAATTGGCTGGTCTGTCTCGCCATCGTTCTCGCCATGACCACGACCTCGACCATCGGCAAGATCGCCTGCGCCTGGATGCCGATCTTCATCTTCTTCGCCCAAGGATTCGAGCATTCCGTCGTCAACATGTTCATCATTCCGACCGGCATGATGATGGGCGCCAAGGTCACGGTCGCCGATTGGTGGCTGTGGAATCAGATCCCGGTGACGCTTGGCAATCTGGTTGGTGGTTTCACCTTCACCGGGCTTGCCATCTACATGACCTACAAGCCCCATGCCGCCGGCAAGGTTTTAGCGCCAACGCCGAACGGTGTGCCCGCAGAGTAGTGCGAAGCGCCCGACTTGATCAACGCATGGAGGTCGTGAGCAAACGGACGAGCTGAATGTCGGGAGATTTCGAGCCGGAGCAAAAACGTTATCTGGAAGGCTTTATGGCCGGCCTGCAGATCGCGAAGACATCGCGATCCGCGGCCGGCAACGGTGCCGCAGCACCCCCAGCAAACGCAGCAACAGCGGAACTGATCGGCCCTGACGCTGCGGCGCTACGCGCCCAGGATCGCACCATCAAGGCCGGCGGCAAGCTATCGGACCCGGAAAAATTCAAACGCGAGCTGCATCCGTTCGACGGCTACGAGAAACTGAAAGAGCAGGCCGCCAAGAACGAGGCGCCGAAGGCCGACGACAATTTCCGCTGGCGCTTCTTCGGCCTGTTCTACTGCGCGCCGACGCAGAAATCCTATATGTGCCGGCTGCGCATCCCGAACGGCATTCTTTCGCACCGACAGTTCGCCGGCGTCGGCGATCTCGCCGAGCGCTATGCCGGCGGCTACGCCCACGTGACCACGCGCGCCAATCTGCAGATGCGCGAGGTCGAGCCCAAAAACGCCGTCGCCATGGTCGAGGCGATCCAGGATCTGGGCTTGAGCTCGCGCGGCTCCGGCGCCGACAACATCCGCAACGTCACCGGCACGCCGACCGCGGGGATCGATCCGCAGGAGCTGATCGACACCCGGCCTTATGCGCGCGAATGGCATTTCCACATCCTCAACGACCGCTCGCTCTACGGCATTCCGCGCAAGTTCAACGTCGGCTTCGACGGCGGCGGGCTGATCCCGGTGCTGGAAGACACTAACGACATCGGTTTTCAGGCCGTTGCGGTGAAGGACGGCTTCGGCGTCGAACCCAGCATCTGGTTCAAGCTCATGCTCGGCGGCATCACCGGCCACCAGGATTTTGCCCGCGCTACCGGCGTCATCGTCAAGCCCGAGGACGCCACCAAAGTGGCGGATGCCGTGGTGCGTGTCTTCATCGACAATGGCGACCGCACCAACCGCGCCAAGGCGCGGCTCAAATACGTCCTCGACGCCTGGGGATTCGAGAAATTCCTGGGCGCCATGGAAGACAAGCTCGGCCGCAAGCTCACTCGCGCACCGGAGGCAGCCCTTGAAACACGACCGCCCTTCGACCGCCTCGCGCACATCGGTTCACACCCGCAGAAGCAAGAGGGCCTTCATTGGCTCGGTATCGTCCTTCCGGTGGGCAAGATTACCGCCGAGCAGATGCGCGGCATCGGCAACATCGCCGAAGAATTCGGCGACGGCGATATCCGGCTTACCGTCTGGCAGAACCTTTTGATCTCGGGTGTTGCCGAGGACCGCGTCGCCGCAGCGCAAGCCGCCATCGAAGCGATCGGGCTCTCGACCAAAGCGACCTCGATCCGCGCCGGCCTGGTCGCCTGCACCGGCAGTGCCGGCTGCCGGCTCGCTTTGTCCGACACCAAGCGTCACGCCGACGAGATCGCGCGCTGGTGCGAAGCCCGCGTGCAATTCGAAGGCCCGCTCAACATCCATCTCACCGGCTGTCCGAATTCCTGTGCCCAGCATTACATCGGCGACATCGGTCTCGTTGGCACCAAAGTGCAGGTGTCCGAGGACGGCGATCAGGTCGAGGGTTATCACATCCATGTCGGCGGCGGGTTTGGCCCGGATGCCGCCTGCGGCCGCGAGGTTTTTCACGACGTCAAAGCCGAGGACGCGCCGCAGGCGGTCGAGCGCATGCTGAAAGCCTATCTGGGTCAGCGCGCCTCGGCGGACGAAAGCTTTTTGGCGTTCACGCGCCGCCATGACATCGACGCGCTGAAAGCGCTGTTCGACACGCAGGCGGTCGAATGACACAGACGACGCCACCGCCGATCCCGACACTCATTCCGGATTCCGCGCCGTTCTCGGCCGAGCAGCGCACCTGGCTCAACGGCTTCTTCGCTGGGCTGTTGTCACTCGACGGCGGCATCAACGCGCTGTCGTCCGAAGAGACCGCGGCCCTGATGAACGACGTCATGGGGACCGGCGCTGCTGGCGCGCGCGGGCCGCTCGACGACGGCGATGACGGACAAACGCCGTGGCATGATCCTGGACTGCCGATTAGCGAGCGCATGCAGCTTGCCGAAAGCCGACCATTGCGGCGGCGGTTCATGGCGGCCATGGGCCAGCAGGATTGCGGCCAGTGCGGCTACAATTGCGAGGATTATGCCAACGCCATCGTGCTCAAGAACGAGGAGCGGTTGAACCTGTGCGTGCCCGGCGGCAAAGACACCACCCGCATGCTCAAGACGCTCTATGCCGAGTTCGGCGCCATCCCGGCGACCGCCAAGGCGCCGGCGATCGTACCCACGCCTGCCGCTGACGCGGCCGCCGCGGCGGCGCCGACGCGGGACAGTCCGGCCGAGGCGACATTCGTCTCACGCACCAGGCTCAACAAGGCGGGTTCGCAGAAAGAGACCTGGCATATCGATATCGACCTGGCGCAGAGCGGCATCGACTACACCGTCGGCGATTCCTTCGGCATGTTTCCGCATAACGAGCCGGCACTGGTCTATGCCGTGCTGGCCGCGCTCGGCGCGCCGCCTGACTTTCCGATCGCTGGACGGCCTTTGCGCGACGTGTTGACCGACAGTGTTTCGCTAGGCGTCGCACCCGATATGCTGTTCCAGCTCATTTCCTACATCACCGGCGGCGAACGTCGGCAAAAGGCCAAGGCGCTCGGCTCCGGCGGCGATCCGGACGGCGATGCCGCGATACTCGATGTGCTGGCGGCGCTGGAAAAATTTCCCGGCATCCGGCCCGATCCCGAAGCCTTCATCGAAGCGCTCGATCCGCTGCAGCCGCGGCTCTATTCGATCGCGTCGTCGCCGAAGGCTGAGCCCGGCATAGTGGCGCTCACCATCGACACCGTGCGCTATAAGATCGGCAAGCGTGCGCGATCCGGCGTCGCCTCGACCTACTTCGCCGACCGCATCCAGCCCGGCACCAAGATCAAGGCCTATATCCAGAAGGCGCAGCATTTCGGCTTGCCCGCCGACCCATCGGTCCCAATCATCATGATCGGACCCGGCACCGGCATCGCGCCGTTCCGCGCCTTTTTGCAGGAGCGCATGGCCACCAAAGCGCCGGGCCGCAACTGGCTGTTCTTCGGCCACCAGCATCGCGACTTCGATTTTTTCTACGAAGACGAGCTGAGTGGCATGCGCTCGGCCGGCGTGCTAACCCGGCTGTCGCTGGCGTGGTCGCGCGATGACAATCAGAAATTCTACGTGCAGGACCGCATGCGCGAGGTCGGTCGGGATTTCTGGGCCTGGCTCGCCGAAGGCGCCCACGTTTACGTCTGCGGCG
>Ga0307476_10000733_pt1 | contig 22868 bp, 19 predicted proteins | sample atmos_gasesECM2C_2_FD_203314 | JGI IMG/M metagenome (GOLD analysis project Ga0307476, IMG submission 203314) | Hardwood forest soil microbial communities from Morgan-Monroe State Forest, Indiana, United States - atmos_gasesECM2C_05 | ecosystem: Environmental > Terrestrial > Soil > Temperate...
GCGGAAAGTGCAATTTTTGTCTTGCTGAACATTTCATATCTCCCGGCTGAGCTGTTGCGGCTGGTCGTTACCCTGGGGATTCCGGATAATTCGGCGCCAACTTCCGGCGCCGAACTGCATGACCGCAGCGGCCACTCACCGGAGTGAGACCGCAAAACGCCAGGGTTATTCCCGGCGGTCGAAGCCAACGTTTCATTCCAGATAACGTTTTCATGAACACAGAGTGAGAAGGCGGACGGAATAGAGCCTTCGCTGCTCCGATCATGGCCCTGTGCGGTCTGAAAGCATCGGCTTTCCGATCGACTAGCGACTCCCGCTCGCCGCACCGGGCGGAGGCGACTCTTGCCGGCGCAGGCCGTCGTGCTCTCGGCTGTGTGTCCGGCGCCGAGTTTCGTCGGGAGATGCGAACGCTGTCACGTCGACAGCCAACGCCAGGAGAACGGTCATGAAAGCTTTACTGCTCGCATTAGAAATATTCATAGTTGCGGTCGGGATCAGCACCCACGCCGAAGCCGAGAATTATCCATGGTGTGCGGATTACAGTGGAGGCGGCACGAACTGCGGATTCGTCACCTTTGAGCAGTGCTTGGCGACTGTCAGCGGGATTGGCGGCTTTTGTAATCGAAATACTCAATACATTCCCGGCGCCCCGGGAGATTTCAACCCGTGGAGTGCAAAGGTCAAGCGCTAGCACGATAAAGCACAGGGTTGATATTCCCACTCCCGCTCACATTGCCGCGTCCTGTTGGAGAGCTAGGCAGTGCTTAAACCGAGTCGCGTTTTTATGCTGCCTCGTGCGCCAAAGCTCTCGACGAAGCAAAGCGCCATTGGTTCATTCCCGCTTAAACGGTCGAGATCACAGAGCGAGACGTTTGATGCTGTACGCGGCGAATTCGAGCGGCGTTGTCAGCTTTTTGAAATCGGGAGGCCAATTCGACGCAACAGGTCTTGGAATCGAGTGTCGGACCGCAGCGTATCAAAGCCCGGGCGCAACAGGATGGACGGGTTGAACCGTGCTTCATAGGCCTTGTTCAGCCAGTTCATCGCCTGGTCTAAATCGCCGAGCCCCACATATATCAAGGCGACGTTGGCGTCGGCAGAAGGGTTTTGATCCTGCCGGGTCTCCAAGTCCTTGACTATCCTTATCGCGTCTTCCTTCCGTCCTGAAACGGCGTAAACGTAAGCCAGATTGGAATCGAAGGCTCCACTGTGTCCGGCAAGCTCGATCGCTCTCTGGAATTCCGCGATTGCTTCATCGTACATGTGCTTTTGCGCCAACGCCTGACCAAGCTCATAATGGGCGATGGCAAAGCTCGCATCCATCTCCAGTGTCTTCTTACTTTGCTGCACTGATTCGTCATAAGAATGAGCGATACATAAAGCGTCGGCTATGTCCGCGCTGATGATCAGGGAAAGAGGATCAAGGCTTTCCGCTTTTCTTAGCTCGGAGATGCCCGCGCTATTCTGCCCCATCACCATCAGATGCCACGCGTACCAGTGATGAGCGGTCGCATAGCCAGGGTCCAGCTGGATGGCCAGCTTATATTCCTTCTCTGCTTCCTCCCAATCCCAGCCATAAAGGTCCAACGCGAAAGCCAGTGAGGTGTGGGCCTCTGCGAGGCTATCGTCCAAAACCAACGCCTTTGTCGCAGCCGCCCTGGCAAGGGGAAAAGCCTCTCGGGGAGAAAGGACGCCATATTCCCAGTCGCCGGATAATGCGTACGAGTCCGCCAAGCCCGAATATGTTTCGGCATAACCCGGATCGATCGTGATCGCGCGCCTGAAATAATCGATTGCTGTTCTCAGACCTTCTCCTGTCCGCTTGTTCCAGAAGAAACGGCCTTTCAGATAAGCTTCATAGGCGTCCGGATCCACCGTCCTCGACTTGGCGAGCGTCAGCTGTTCTTGTGGATTCACTGTGGCGCGAATCTGCTCGGCGATGACCCGGGTTACCCTGCTTTGGAGCACGAGCGTGTTCCGGATATCTTCGTCGTAGCTCGCAGTCCAGAGGTGCTTATCGTTACGCGCATCGATCAACTGGGCGGTGACCCGAATTCGTTCTCCTGCGCGCAAGACGCTGCCTTCTACAACGGCGTCCACATTCAAATCACGCGCAATCTCAGCCAATGGCCTGTGGACATTTTTGTAGGTCATCACCGATGTACGGGAGATCATACGTAATGTACTGATCTGCGCGAGGCGCGCAATCAACGCGTCGGTCATGCCATCGGCGAAATAATCCTGCGAACTATCCCCGGAAAGATTCTCCAGCGGCAGCACCGCCAAGGAGCGAATCGCAGGTGAAGAATAAATCTCATGGTAGAATAGCCATGATATGGCGAATGCAGCGACGAGCGCCAAGCCGAAAAGCGGTCGAGCAAGATAACCGGGCTTTGCTTTTTGATGTTTTGTCGTCAGCGCGGACGAGAAGACCGGGGAGCTCTCGTATGCAGGATCGTCGGGGACGGTTTTTGCGCGCCCGTCACAGGTGACCGCGACATCGGCGAGGAACCGGTAGCCGCGGCGAGCGACGGTCTCGACAAAGCGGGGATGCTCGGGAGAATCGCCTAACGCTTCTCGGATCTTGCTGATTGCTTTGTTGAGGCCGTGATCGAAATCCACGGTGGTCTGCGGCCAAAGCTTGCTGCGCAACTCATCGCGGGTCACCACCTGGCCCGGCGCTTCCAGCAGCATGACCAGCAATTGAAATGGCTGGTCCTGAAGCCTGATACGCTTGCCCTGCTTCCTCAACTCGCCGGTTTGAACGTCGGCTTCGAAGGCGCCGAAACGCAAAAGTGCATCTGCTGGCTGGGTGGCGTGCATGGCATACCGTTTGCCCGATGCTACCTCAATCGTCTAAAGCCAGGGGAGGATTCCTGTCAAGTTACTGTTTTTATTAGACTTAGCTGGGGACCTCGATTCCTGAGAATGAGGAGTTCCGCTCCATTGAGGCTATCGGCGCGCTGCTTCACAACCCGCCCGGGGACGCAATGCAGCAACTTTCGCGGGGGCTTCAAATGCAGTTCGTGGATGTCCAGTCGACTGGCAATGGACCAAGCTCATCTCGCTCCTTGCAAGATACCGACACCAGAAAAAGCGCGAGCGAAGACTATGCGCGCTTCACCAGCGTAGTGATGCCCCATCTCGATGCCGCTTACAATCTGGCGCATTGGCTGACGGGCAATCGCACGGACGCCGAGGACGTGGTGCAGGACGCGTCGCTACGCGCCTTCCGGGCCATTGATAAATTCGCCGGCGGCAATGCCCGCGCCTGGGTGCTGTGCATCGTGCGCAACACCGCCTGTTCGTGGCTCCGCAAGAACCGTCCGACAGCGGTCGTCACGGTCGAGGATCTCGAAGCGGTCGAAGCGGCTTACGCCAAGCCAGCCAAGCGGGAGGGCGAAACGCCGGAGGGACCCTAATTACTTTTATTCACGAAAGTTAGCCAGTTTTGCAGGATCCAAAGTTGCCATTGGTGCACAATGGAAAATTGTGACATTGGCAAACTTTAATTGGCACTATGCTGCTGGTGTGGATGATCCTATCGGCAGGTGCTTGCGGGCTACCCGGTCTGCCAATCGGCGCGCGAAATTTGACGCCAATTGACAGCCGTGATCGATCCTTTCAGAGAGCATAGAACGGCACGAATTCGTCCGCCGGTGCTCCGAAGAAATGCCGCCTGAGCTCCGGAAGCTATTCGCGCGCCTCGGCGAATGTGCGGTCTCGCATCTCCGAGATGCGGCCGGCATTGTCCACCGTATAGCGTCCCTCCCGCGCCGTCTGATCGATGCGCCAGATCGCCTTGCGGTGATGGACGTCGCCCGTAACGATTTTCGCGGTGCCGAGCGCGCTGTGCGCCTGGCGCGCCATGAACAGCCTCGCCACCGATGCCGCCATCGGAAGATTGCCCCTCATTCGCCTGCTCGATCGCAAGATGATCGAAATCTACGGATGACGTATTGGTTTGCTTGCGCCAATCGATAGTCTCCGTTCATTTTTCTAACGGCACCCGAAGCGTGAGAAGTTTGCGTGGTTCTAGTGGGTGCTAGCGAAAGGTTCGGAGGACCTGAACCTCTAACGAGGCGGTTATGAGCGCCCTAACCTATCCGGAGAGTTCAATAAAAATCGGGATTTCTGGTAACGACCGGCAACGTTCGTTCGCGTTTGGGTGAGGCGTTTCATTGGTTATTTGTTGGTCGAGTCTCAATCTGCCCATGGAGGAACGTGGCAGTTCGACCAGACTGCCAGCCTGATGGCGCAGTCCAATGCGAACCGCCGTTCGGTCCCCAGTGGCCCCCCGCGCAAACCTGACCTCCAAGCATTCAAGCAGAGCTCGCCAAACAGAAAGGGACAATGCTGGGGCCTGGCGTTGCTTCCTGTCACCCATCGGACGCGTCGTGCCCTCGGATGTTTTGGGCGCTTGTCGTGCGCTGAGCGGTTGCCCCCTGGCGACCAGACCTGGCCTCCAGCATTCGCGAGATCGTTATGGCGCATGGATAGGACGGCGGCAGCCTCGCACGAATACGGGTCCCCGTCCTTGCCGCGACGTTGCCTCAGCCGGTGTCGCTATACCCCCGAAGCGACCGTTTGCTTCGTTGCCGCGAAATGACGCTTTGGGCCAAAAGACGACATGGCTCCGGTTTCCCCTCCTGCATTTACAGGAGAGGAAAGCCAGTGCGTCAGTCCGGTGATCAGGCGTCCTGATTGCCGCTATTGCAGCGGTGCTGATCCGGTGAAGCCTGAGCCGGACGAGCCGACAATGCTGTTGTTCCCGTAAGTGGAAATATGGCCACCGCCCACGACCGAAGTCGCACCACTGGCGTTCTGATCGAGCAGCGTCGTCTGCACGAGTACTGCGGCATTGGCTCCATTGGCCTGAATGCCGGCCACGCCGTTCTTGGCGATGACGCTGTTTTTGATGCTCACCATGTTCTGGTTGGCTCCGCCGACCGCATTGAGGCCGTTCCCGGCGTTGTCGCCGATAACACTGTCTGTGATGTCCACAGTGACGGGACCATTCGTGGTGTCGATCTTTATGCCGCCGCCCGCATTCTGAGAGATCGTGGCGTGATCGAGCGTCGCGTGGATGCTGCCGCCTGAACTTGGCTTGAGCAGAATGCCAGCAGAGTTATTCGATATCCGGCTGTTTCTGATCACAACGTTAAGCGGGCCATTCGGCTCGATGTCAACTGCTGCGCTACCGATACCACCCATAAATGTGCAATCTTCCAGGATCACGGTTCCGCTGCCGAAGATGGCAACGCCACTGCCGAACCCTTCGGGCGTAAAGTTGAGGTGACGTACTGTCAGCATCGAATTCGCGCCATCAACCCCCAATTGGGCAAAAACCCCTTGCGGGCAGTCGATATCGATGACGGAGGTTGACAAAAAAGACAAGGAGGTTTGGTTCCGCGCGGCGCCCTCGAGGCATATGACCCGAACCGGCTTGGGAATGGCATTAAGGGCATCGACAACCGAAGCACAGGGCTGCGCGGCCGTACATGCAGCGCCGCTTCCGGACGCCGACACGAATGCAAGATTCTCAGTTGCAAATGATGGTGCCGTCAACAGCAGCGCTGCCAGAGCAGCGGCGCCAAATTTCGCTACAATCCGAGTCATCAAGATCATGGAATGTTCCTTTACTAGCTGGTGCTGATGCAAGAAGATGCGCGCCGGGCTAGCGGATCGGCGCAAGGGCTTACGTTCGCGGTTTGTGATTTTGATCGCCCGCCGATGGCTCAGGTGGGTGCGGTTCGCCCTGGGACTTGGGCACGCCCCGCGCAGCTCTACGGGGATGCTACATCATCCCTTCGCCAAGGGAAGCGTAAAAAGACGCGGGCATCTTGGCATCAACCGAACGGTTGATCCGGGGGCAAGCGGGTGCCGGTCCAGCCCGTGGATGAGCCTTTCCCAATGCGTCCATTGACAGCCGCATTCTGTCGCTTTGGGTCAATAGCGTCATTTGGGCGCTCCGTCGGGATGTCGGCTGTTACCCCAACAGCGACCGGACCAGCAACCCGTCAGGCACCCCGGTCGATCCGCATGTCGATCTCGGTGCGGAGCGCAACGAAGTCGATTGGCTTGGTCAGTAGCGCCTCGGCTCCATCCTGCAGCGCCCTCCGCTTGGTCTCCGCGTCGCCATAGGCGGTGATCATGATCACTGGCACGTCCGGTCTCATGGCCTTGGCCTTAGGGAGAAGCTCAAGGCCAGTCATCCCCGGCATATTGATGTCCGACAGGATCAGGATCAGTGAAACGCCTTGTGCGTCTCCGATGCGCTGCAATGCCGCCGGGGCAGATCGCGCAAATTCCATCACAAATCGGCCAGCGCGAAGGTCTCGCCGGAATTGCTGGCGAAACAGCACCTCGACATCGGGTTCGTCGTCAACCACGAGAATGAGAAGGTTCACGCCCCAGCCTTCCTATTCGATTTTCACCGGCACCTAAGCTGTTGTCCGAGGCAGAATAATCCTGAATTCCGTGAATCGGCCGGGCTCGGTGTCGACATCAATAGACCCCGAATGTTGCTTGACGATGATGTCATGGCTGATCGAGAGCCCAAGCCCCGTTCCTTCGCCAGCTGGCTTGGTGGTGAAGAACGGATTGAACATTTTCTCCCGGACTTCTGGCGGAATGCCAGTACCATTGTCCCGAATCCTTATCTCCACCCGATCACCGAGGCTTTTGGTCGCAGCAGTAATGGTCGGTTCAAACCCGTTGCCGCTTTCCTGTCCTTGACGCTTGGTCGCCGCGTAGAAGCCATTTGAGATCAGGTTCAAGAGTACGCGCGTGATTTCTTGGGGAAAAACGTCGACTTCACCAACCGCGGGGTCAAAGGACCGTTCCAACGTGACATTGAAGCCCTGCGTCTCGGCGCGGGCACCGTGATAGGCAAGATTGAGGCTTTCCTCGACGATTGCGTTCACGTCAACTGGACGACGTTCACCCGACCCTTCGCGCGAATGCAGCAGCATGTTCTTGACGATGGAATCGGCGCGCTTGCCGTGCTGCACGATCTTGTCGAGGTTATCGCGCAGGGTATCGGCCAATTCGGCGATTTCTTCGCGCGTTTTTGTATCGGTCGTCACACGGCCGAGCGTTTCCTGCAATTCGTCGATTAGCTCGACTGATACACCGGAGAAATTATTGACGAAGTTGAGCGGATTCTTGATCTCGTGGGCGATTCCCGCTGTCAATTGACCGAGAGAGGCGAGCTTCTGTGTCTGGACGAGACGGTCCTGAGCAGTTCGCAATTCATCTAGTGACTTGCTCAAGTCGTCAGTTCGCTGCCTCAGTTCGTTCAGTAGTCGCGTGTTCTCGATAGCGATGACTGCTTGGTCGGCGAAGGTACGTACCAGCTCGATCTGTCGCTCACTGAACGGCTCTACACGCTGGCGCGAAAGGCCGAACGCGCCTATCGCCTCGCCCTCCCTGAGTAGCGGTACTCCCAGGATTGTCCTTATGAAGCCCTTATCCGCGACGTGCCGGGCGACGTGTTCATTGTCGGCGCCAATGTCCGATATTTGTAATGGACGGCGTTCTGCCAGAGAGCGACCGACTGCCGTCCCGCGGCCGGGCGCATATGACACTGACCGGATCAGCACCTCCATCTCGGACGACATCGCGGAGACCGCAACACTTCGATAATCGTCACCGACCGGGAGTGCGAGGTGCCCGGCATCCGCTTCGCACAATCGCCGCGCCTTTTCCACCATCGCCTCGAACACAGGCTGGAGATCGCCACGGGACGCATTGATCACACCGAGCACCTCGGCGGTCGCTGTCTGCTGTTCCAGCGATTGCCGTAATTCATTGAGGAGCCGGGCGTTTTCGATAGCGATGACCGCCTGCGCGGCGAAGTTTGTCACCAGCGCAATTTGCTTGCCGGTGAATTCACGTATCTCGGTACGAAAGATGGTAATGACACCGATTGCCTCATCGTCCTTAAGCATCGGCACGGTAAGCATCGTGCGAATGCCGCCGATCTCAACGGAGTTAACGGCTTTCGGATTGCGGGCGAGATACGAAGGAGCTTTGCTCAGGTCCGCGACCTGGATTGGCTGGCGGGCCGAGAGTGTCTGGAAAGCTTGCAATTCGGCATCCGGCTGGAGTAGCATTCCGACCCGCCACTGCTCGTCCCAGGCTTTCGTCAACGAACCATGGTGCGCGGCCACGCGGAGCGCTTCGCCTTCGCGCAGGAACAGCGTGCCGAAATTGGCTTGGCAAATCCGCGTTGCATTGTCCAAGATTGACGTGAAGACCGGCTCCAACGCGCCGGGCGATGAACTGATGACGCGCAAAACGTCTGCCGTTGCCGTTTGTTGATCAAGTGATTCACGCAGTTCATTAAGGAGCCGTGCATTCTCCATCGCGATGACCGCGTGCCCGGCGAAACTCTGCAACAGCGCAATTTCACTGTCGCTGAAGGGGCGCACCTCTCGCCGATAAACAATTATTCCGCCGAGAAGCCCATTCCGGGTGCGTAATGCGACCCCAACCCAGGTTCGAATACCCGCGCGGTCTATCACCTCGCGATGGCCGGAATGGGCGCGGTAGGCCTCTGTGTCGGTTGCATCCACGATATGTGCGACTTCATGCCCTCGTAAGATGCAGTCGAGCGGGGCTCCTCGTGGTGGGACGATTGCACCCCGCCCGGTAAACCATGTGCCAAACTCGGGCGCACCGTGTACAGCGACGGGCAAGAATTCTTTCCCGTCAAAGATGTATAAGTTGCCGAAGACTGCGTCGCAGAGTTTGGTAGCCCTTTCAAGTATCGTGTCGAACACAGGGGCGACGTCGCCAGGGGAGGAATTGATTATTTGAAGTACTTGCGCAATCGCCGCTTCTCGACCGACCGCTGCATCGCGTTCGGCGGTGCGTTGCCTAAGCTCCGCTACGAGCGCACTGACAATACTCTCTTCCGCCGGGGGTGTTTGGGGCTGCCCTGTCATTCTGGTGTGGAACCCTCTGGGCCAGGTTCAGGTTCCTGGTTCCTTGGAATAAGAAACCTGGAACAATCTGACGCAAAAAAGATGTATGCCATCCGATCAAGTGCGGTATGTCCGCTTAACTAGCAATACCGACCAGCATCGCGACTTGCCCAGCGCTCGCTCCGCGCCATTACCAGACGAAGTGCGTTTGCTGCTGAGAGCGAGCTATTCTATCACCTCGTCGTCGCGGTCCAAGAGCGATGGCGGCACGGTGATGCCGGTCTTGAGATTGACGTACGAGCAGAAGTTTGGTTGGAAATTCGATCACCAGAGGACCCGGCGCGGCGCCTTTGAAAATTTTGTCGATGTAAATCGCCGAGCGCCGAAAGTTCTCCGCGATGTTGACGCTATAGCTTGCCAAACCGCCGATGACGACGTTCTCGCGGTTGAATAGATCAACGGCAGGCGCGACGCCGTCGCCGAGGTGGCCGCCGCTGGGGCCGGACCTGCCGTGTAGGGCGTGATATTCTTTCCCAATTGCAGCGGGCAAGATCCGATTGGGGCGGAGTCTCATGGCGATCAGCATCAGACGGCGGCAATTCATTTCCGCAATCGGCGGTGCAACTATTGCCTGGCCGTTCTCCGCGCGCGCGCAACAAACCCGCGACACGCGCACGGTTGGTGTTATCATGAGTCTTGCCGAGAACGAAGCCGACAGCCAGACGCGCATCGCCGCCTTCCGTCAGGGTTTCGAGGAGCTGGGCTGGAAGGATGGCCAAAACGTTCATATCGAGCACCGTTGGGTCGCCGGGAAATCGGAGCTCATCGAGCAATACACGCAGGAGATTGTGGCGCTGCGTCCCGACGTGATTCTTGCCTTTCGCAGTGCGGCAATTGACGGTGACGAAACGACGCTCAGGGCCAATTTCGGACCTTGTCGGTGGGGCTAGATCAGGACTTCCGCGAGCCCGCACGGTCGCCTGGGACGCGCATCACTTCTTGGACGAACTGAGTGAAAGTGCGCGCTTTAGTGGTCGCTGTTCGTCCGGCCGGGAACACGGCCCAGAGACCAATCCGGGGCAATTCCCAATCCTGTAAAATAACCTTAACCGTGCCCTCCGCGATCTCGGGCGAGAACATCCACTCAGAAGCGACCGCGATGCCAGCATCGGCAAGTACAGCCGCGCGCACTCCTTCCGCAGCACTGACGCGCAACCGACCTTTCAATGTGACAGCAATTTCAGCGTCATCACGTTGAAAGGTCCAGTCCCGGCCTCCTCCTCCTTGGTCGTAAATCACAGCTTGGTGTGCGGCCAGGTCGTCAGGCGCTGTGGGTTCACCAGTCCGCGCGAAATAGGCCGGGGTGCCAACAACCACATGCCGCCCGCTGGCGATACGCTTGGCGGTCAGGCTGGAGTCAGAGAGCTGCCCCATGCGGAGGGCGACATCGATCCCCTCTTGAACGAGGTCGATGTTCCGATCGTCCAAAACGACTTCCATTTCAAGTTCCGGATGACGCGTTAGGAATTCCGGCAAGCGGGGCATCAGATGAATGCTTGCAAATGTGACCGCCCCGCAGATGCGCAGCCGGCCCGTGAGGCCGCTGCCCGCACCGCGCGCGGCGAGTTCCGCCTCGTCCGCCTCCTCAATCGCTCGTCGCGCCCGTTCGTAGTAGTTCAGTCCCGCTTCTGTCGCCGTCAGTCCACGTGTCGTACGTACTAACAGCTTGACGCCCAGACGTTCTTCCAGTTGGGCCACCGTTTTCGACACTGCTGGCTGTCCTACGTTGAGGCGGCGCGCCGCAGCGGAGAAGGACCCCGTATCGACTACGACTACGAACGCCTCCATGGCGGCCAATCGATCCATATTGTTGCCCTCTCGCCGCGCTATTTCCGGCAGGAATAAATCCTATGCGTCGGCCGCATCTACCCGGTAGCTGATCGTTTTGTCATATGTCGGACTGTAAGCTGGAGTTGGCCGCGGATTTATAGAGGGAGCTAGTCATGAGTCACTTTGACGCTTATCGCGACAGTTTTCCAAATGCTCGACTGACCCGTTCCAAAACTGGCGTGCTGGAAGTGGCGCTTCACACAAATGGCGGCACGCTGGCCTTTAACGGGTATACCCACGAACAGTTCGTCGACCTGTTTCACGAAATCGGCTCCGATCGCGATAACCGCGTTGTCATCCTGACCGGCAGCGGCAACGCGTTCATGGAGACAATCAGTCCTGAAGGTTTCGACTTCTTCACTCCGCAAGGCTACGATAAGATCTATCGCGAGGGCAGGAAAGTCCTCATGAACATTCTCGACATCGAGGTGCCGCTGATCGCGGCAGTGAACGGCCCAGTGCGACTGCACTCCGAGTACATCTTGCTCGCCGATATAGTGCTGGCGACGCCGACAACGGTATTTCAGGACAAACCGCATTTCGAATTAGGCGTCGCGTCTGGTGATGGCGTCCATTTGTTGTGGCAGGAAGCCATCGGCAGCATACGCGGCCGCTACTTTATCATGACCCGCCAGGAGCTCGATGCCCAGACGGCGAAGGACTGGGGCGCGGTCAACGAAATAGTGCCAGCCGACAAGTTGCTTACCCGCGCCCGCGAGATCGCCGAAGGGCTCGCCAAACTGCCATCACTCACGACGAAGTATACGCGCATCGCGATGACGCAAAAGCTGCGGCGTATCATCGATGAAGGCGTCACACTCGGGCTCGCATTGGAGGGTATCAGCGCTGCGGAGGTCGCACGCGGGAGCGCAAGGTAGCGACGATGCCTCTCCTCGTAACCAGCGCATCCGGAACGAATGGCGACGGATACGGCGCGCTTCTCGCCTTTGATAGCGATGGCAAACTCGTCGCTGCGTTCAGCGATGACAGCCGCATCGTCGACCCGCGCGGTCTCTCGATAGATCGGAGCGAAGGGTTGCTATTTCTCAACAGCGGCCGCGATCGCGTGCTGGCGCTCGGCGCCGGCGGGATGGTGGTGCGCGACACGGGTCCGATCGAAGGATTAAATCCCGGCGGCGGGAACTTCGGACCCGACGGTCGTTATTACGTCGGCTCGCGGAGTGCGCGCACAGTTATAGCGTTTGCGCCCTCGCTCAACGTAACTGGCGAGCCTTTCCTGCCAACGGCAATCGTGCCGTTTCCCCGCGGATTTGCGTTCGGTCACGACGGAAGATTTTTTCTCGCTTCTGGCACCGGCCCGAATGGAGTGGGAGACAACACCATCGTTGCCTTTGACTTAAGCGAAAGGGCACGGCCCGTCCGGCTGGTCAGCGACCCGGAACTCAGCCCTCTTGATCTGGCAATTGCACCCAACGGGAACATCGTCGTGTCGAGCGAGCACCCGTTCGGCGCGCGCGACGCCGTGACTTCGCTGCGGGAATACGATGCCCGAAGCGGCCATCTCCTTCGTGTCTTCTCGCCCGGCAAGGCGGCTGAACTTCGTCGGCCCCGCGGTCTGCGCTTTGGACCCGATGGCCAGCTCTACTGTGTCGCCCAGAACGAGGTAGTTTCGTTCGACTCTAACAGCGGTAAATGTCTGGGGACAGTGGTGCAATTTCCTCGCCTGCATGGCCAAGCATTGGCGTTCTTTCCTTAGCAAGCAGACACAAATAGCGGGGTCGCGATGAACCTGACAGTCAATGGACAAGCTCGCACGATAACTGTCGAACCACGCACGACGCTGCTCGACGCGTTGCGCGAAAACCTGGGGCTGACCGGCACCAAGAAAGCGTGCGATCGCGGCGAGTGCGGTGCCTGCACCGTGCATATCGACGGTCGGCGCGTCTTGTCCTGCATGACGCTGGTGGCAATGCAGGAAGGCAAGAACATCACAACGATCGAGGGACTGGAGCAGAATGGCATATTCCATCCGCTTCAGTCGGCGTTCATCGAGCACGATGGATTCCAATGTGGCTTCTGCACCTCGGGCCAGATCATGTCCGGCGTAGCGATGATCGAAGAGGTCAGGGCCGGCTGGCCAAGCGCCGCCACAACAGACCTTGCCGCCTCTTTCAGTCTTGCCAACCTATCCCGCGAGGAAATTCGCGAACGGATGAGCGGCAATCTGTGTCGCTGCGCCTGCTATCCTAACATCGTGGACGCCGTCGCGGACGCTGTCGCGAGGAGCTGAAGCATGCATCCATTTTCCTTTTCGCGCGCTGACGATACTGCGACAGCGATAGCGGCGCACGCTGTTGATCCCCACCTCGCCTTCATCGCTGGCGGTACCGACCTGATCGGGCTGATGAAGGATCGTGCAGCACTTCCCGAGCGTCTCTTGGACATCAACGGCCTGCCGGGGATGGCGCGGATCGAAGCGCCGCCCGACGGCGGCCTGCGCATTGGCGCGCTGGCCAGGATGAGCGACGTTGCCGCCAACATGGAAGTGCGCCGGCGATTCCCTGTGATTGCCGAGGCGCTGTTATTTGCGGCGTCCGGCCAATTGCGCAACATGGCGTCGATCGGCGGCAACATCATGCAGCGGACGCGCTGCGCCTATTTCCGGGACGAGACCGATGGCCGCTGCAACAAACGGCAGCCGGGCTCAGGCTGTGCGGCGCTCCACGGGCTCAATCGCAATCACGCGATCTTCGGATGGTCGCAATCCTGCGTGTCAACCAACCCGTCCGATCTGGCGGTCGCGCTTACAGCCATGGACGCGATCGTGATCGTGCGCGGACAAGCGGGCGAACGGCGAATTCCGTTCACGGATTTCCATCGCCTGCCCGGCAACACGCCCGAGCGCGATAACGTGCTTGGTCGGGGCGATCTGATCGTCGCCGTCGAAGTGCCCGCAAGCGCGGAGGCGCGTGCCTCGCATTACCATAAGGTTCGTGACCGCGCGTCCTATGAGTTCGCGCTCGTGTCGGCCGCGGTCGCGATCGCGATCGATGGCGGACACATTCGCTCGGCGCGGCTCGCGATGGGCGGCGTTGCGCACAAGCCGTGGCGGCTCACAGCGGCGGAAAGCGGCTTGCGCGGAATTTCTCTGGACGATGGCGACGCTCTCAAATCAGCGATTGCCGCATCGTTCTCCGACGCCCGCCCGCTTGCTCACAATGCTTTCAAAGTCGAGCTGGCGCAGCGTGTCGCCCTGCGTGCATTGCAAACCGCAGGAGCGCGCACATGAACGCCGTCGGGCAACCGATTTCACGCGTCGACGGCCGGCTCAAGGTGACCGGCGGTGCGCGCTACACGGCAGATATTCGGCTCGAAGGCATCGTCCACGCGGCCATTGTCTACAGCACGATCGCAAACGGCCGGACCGTGTCGATCGACACCGCTGCCGCCGAACACGCACCGGGCGTGCTCGCCGTGCTCACCCACAAAAATATGCCGCGCATGAAGGCGCTGCCGTGGAGCCATCTGCGCCCGCAGGGGCAGACCTACCTGCCGCTTCAGGACGACCAGATTCATTACGCTGGCCAGCCGATTGCGCTCGTGGTCGCCGCCACGCTCGACCTAGCGACCTTTGCCGGCACGCTGATCAAAGTCGAGTACGAAGCCCGGCCGCCCGCGGTGTTTGACCCGCGCACCGCCAAGGAGGACGCCGTCGAGCCGCCGCAGCGCATGTGGCCGCTGTCGTCATCGATCGGCGACGCCAACAAGGCGATTGCCGGCGCCGCGGTCAAGATCGAGCAAACCTATACGATGCCCGACCGCCATCACAACCCGATGGAGCCGCACGCGTCGCTCGCGGTCTGGGACGATAATGGAACGCTGACGCTCTATGACTCGACGCAGATGGTCGTCGGCACGAGGAAGCTCGTCTCGCTCGTGCTCGGCGTTGCCGAGGGGAAAATTAACGTCGTCTGCGAGTTCCTCGGCGGCGGATTCGGTGGCAAGTCCTGGTCCTGGCCGCACACGCTCCTAGCCGCGCTCGCCGCGAAGGTGGTGAACCGGCCGGTGCGCTTGCCGCTCAGCCGCGCACAGATGTATTCGATGGTCGGCCACCAAGCGGCGACCGTTCAGACGATTGCGCTCGGCGCCGATCATGACGGCACGCTGACCGGCATCCGCCACGACAGCGTCAACCCGACGTCGGTATTCGACGACTACGTCGAATATGCCGCCATGGCCAGCCGTCACTTGTGGCGCGCCAACGGCGGCATTGCCACGAGCCACAAACTCGTCCACGTGAATCGCAACTCTCCCGTCGTGTTGCGGGCGCCCATGGAAGCGCAAGGCCATTTCGCGCTCGAATGCGCGATGGACGAGCTGGCGTATGCGACCGGCATCGATCCCGTAGAGCTGCGCCTGCGCAACGACGCCGACACGGATCCGTACAGCGGCCGGCCATTCTCGACCCGCGCTTTGCGCGAATGCCTAACAAAAGGAGCGGCGCGCTTCGGCTGGGACAAGCGCACGCCGGAGCCGCGGTCAATGCGCGACGGCCGCTTCCTCATCGGACAGGGTGTGGCCGCAGCGATCTACACGCACTGGCGAATGCCTGGAAAGGCGCGGGTCACGTTGAACCGCGACGGTTCGGCGTTGGTCGAGGCTGCCGCGCACGACATCGGTACCGGCACCTATACGATCATGACGCAGGTCGCCGCCGACGCACTCGGCCTGAAACCTGACAAATTTGCCGTTCGGCTCGGAGATACACGGCTGCCAGAATCCCACCCGGCCATCGGCTCAGCCACTACGGCTAACGCAACTGCGGCCGTGATGCTGGCAGCGCAGGCCGCACGTGAAAAGGCGGTCGAGTTGGCGCTGACCGGCCGCGATGCGCCCTTTGCCGGAGCGGCGGCCAAGGACGTGACTGTCGCCGAGGGTCGGCTCGCGCTCAAGAAAACAAATCTGAACATCACCTATGCCGAACTGCTCGCCCGTAACGGGCTCGCCAGTCTCGTTGGGGACGGCGATTACAACCCCATCGAGGAGGTGAGCGGCCCTAAGGCAATCTTCAGCTTTTCCGCCGTCTTCGCCGAGGTACGCATCGACCCTGACCTCGGGCTTGTGCGCCTGAACCGCGTCGTCGGTGCTTACGACGCCGGCCGGATCATCAATCCCAAGACGGCGCGCAGTCAGGCGATCGGCGGCATCATCTGGGGCACGGGCCAAGCTCTGCTCGAGCAATCGGAGACCGATCCGGCGTCAGGTCAATTCATCAACCGCAATTACTCCGGCTACCTCGTGCCGACCAATGCCGATATTCCTGAACTCGATGCCTTGTTTGTCGACGGCTTCGATGAAGAAGCGAGCCCGCTGGGCGCCAAGGGTCTTGGCGAATTGTCGGCTGTCTCCGTTGCGCCAGCGATTACAAACGCTGTCTATCATGCGACGGGAGCGAGAGTGCGCGATCTGCCGATCACAATTGAAAAACTCCTCTAAGCGCACGATGGGTTGCGACCGAGGAAAATGGGGTCGGTATCAATTTGCGGTGCAAAAATAGCTAAGCCTGCAGTGGGTCACAAACGGACACGGTGGACTCAGATTGCGGTGTCTGTTTCACGCCCGAAAATGGAGTCCGGCTGTGGCGCCCAAGGATCTCCTTCTCATCATAGTAGAGCGGTGGTCGAAGGTTTGGCGGGAGGTCGTTGCCTCCACCATCGCAGCGATGCTGGCATGGATCATTGCACGACAAATCTTCGGCCACACCCACCCCATATTTGCCTCAGTTATTGCGATTGTTTGCCTGGCACCCGGCATTCCCAATCACTCCAAACAGGCTTGGAGTCTCGTCCTTGGCGTCGCGACAGGAATTCTTGTAGGTGAAATTGCACTGATGCTGCCCAATCCGGTGCTGAGGATGGGTTTTGGCCTATTCGTCTCAATGATGGCTGCTTCCTCCTTCGGACTAGGGCCGATCCTTCCTATTCAGGCCGGAGTTTCAGCTCTTCTAGTTCTTACCCTTGGTCCGGAAACCGCAGGTTACGTTCGGATGACCGATGTAGTCGTCGGCACCGTCATCGGGCTGATAGGTGGAAAATTCTTGCCGGTTCGTACCAAGTCTCCGTCAGTCACCTGAATAGCACCACCCGCCGGTGCGCCGGAGTGGTGTCACGGTCAATTCAGCGGGATCGTTGAAGCGTCCGGAAATCGCCTTCCGATCACGGCCGTCGCCGGCGATCTGTGTCTGCTCATAACCCGATGCGATTACAGCAGGAATTTGCGAACGGCAAAACAGGCCTCGATGCTTATTTCGCACAGCAGCAATTCAGCGGACCGAAGTGTCGCAATGGGTCATTCACGTTATTTTGGGAGGGTCCGGCCGATGTCGGCTTTGCCCCCCGAAAGCGACCGGAATAGCGACCTGCCGGGCGGTCGCTTGGTGCCATTCACAACTTTGCTGCTCTGAGCGGCTTCTAAGCGAATAGCGCGAGGTCGATCGCGTCGCCCATCTTGCAGTAACCACCGTCGCTCGGGTGCAGTCCGTCGCCGCAATCGTCCACGGCACGCATCTGGGTCGGGATTTCGGGATCGCGCAACGCGGCGTCGAAATCGGCGACACCGTCGAACATGCCGCCCTCTCGGATCCAGGCATTGACCGCGACCCGGTGCGTCTCGCGCGTCGGGTTCCAGGCATTGGCCATGTACGTCTCATTGCCGAACGGTGTCAGCGTCGCGCCAATGATCTTGATGCCAGCGGTGTGCGCCCGCAGCGCCATCTGCTGCAGGCCAGCAATCACCTGCTCGGCGATGACCTCCTCCTCGGGCTTCGCCCACCGATTACGCAGATCGTTGGTGCCGAGCATGACAATGACGTGCGTGACGCCCGGCTGCGCCAGCACGTCGCGGTCGAAGCGCCGGAGCCCGCTGTCGCCGCGGATGTCGTGCAGGATGCGGTTGCCGCCGAGCCCGTTGTTCATGATGCCGACCGGTCTAGCTCCGCGGGCCACGAGCCGCCGTGCCAATTGATCAGGCCATCGGCAGAACGCGTCGATCGTCGAGATGTTGCCGTCGGTCAACGAGTCGCCGAGCACGGCTACGCCGCGTGCATCGCCCGGGGCAAGCACATCGACGCCGCAAAGAAAAAACCACTGGTCGGTCAGATTCCCGACCGGCATCACTGTCTCGGCGGCGAAATTGCCGGGTGGCGAAATGTAATTGGTCTGCCTTGCGTAACGGCCGGTTATCACGAAATTCGCGGGCACCTCGCCGGGCAGATGGAAACTGACCGCGAGATCAGCGAGCGGTTGAACGGAAAGATCAACCGCATCGCTGTACTGCACTGCCCCGGCCGCGATGACGGCCGAGTCGCGGCCACCGAAGCTTAGCTTGCGGCCAGCGCCTGCGACGATCGTCGGACCTTTGTCACGCAACGCGATCATCGCGGCACCGATGATCAGTGGACGATTGCCATAGGCATTCGAGATCCGCACCCGCAACCGCTCGCCCCCGATGCTAACGCGCGGGTTCAGGCGGATCGTCTGGTTGTTGAAGCCGATGACGCCTTCTGCCGGCGCCGGAGCAGCCGCCCAGGTTCCGATCCAACGATTGTCGCTTGGCATGATCATCCCCGCTTTCTCTCACAGGTTCTGCCGCGGCGGTCGTGTTCTGCTTGCCGCCGTAGAGGTTACCTATACGAGGAGGAGGCCATGTCCAAGAAAGGCTGATTGTGCGCCACAGCAAACAATCCGCCTGAAATGACGTGATGGGTCAATCGCCACCTTGGGGTCACCGGCTGGCGCGGCAGTTATGCCCTCAATAACAGACATGCGCTGCGCCGGGGCACCCTACGAAGCTGCGGGTATTTGGCGGGCAGAGCGCCCCCACTCTGCCCAGCTCGCCTCAAACGTCTGTTTGCTCGGCAATTACTAGAGCGTCATCGACTTCAATACCGAGATAGCGGACCGTGCTCTCGATCTTGGTATGTCCAAGGAGCAATTTGACGGCCCGCAGATTGCCGGTGCGGCGATAGATCAGCGTGGCCTTGGTCCTACGCAGCGAATGCGTGCCGTATACGCACGGGTCGAGCCCGATGCCACGGACCCAGTCAGCGAGGACACGGGCATATTGTCGGGTCGAGAGGGCCTCCACGGGCCGGCGTTGAGCGGGAAACAGGAATTGTCCCTGTTTCCTGTTAGTCGAGCGAAGGTATTCATCGACCGCTTGCCGGGTCTGTTCGGTGACCTCGAACCGCACCGGCCGTCCGGTCTTCTTCTGCCGGACCGTGACACGCTCAACGGCGTAGCCTTGTGGGGCAATGTCCTCGACCTTGAGAGCCACCACATCGCACCCGCGCAATTTGCTGTCGATGGCGAGATTGAACAGCGCCAAGTCGCGTTTGCGGTCTGCCATTTGAAGCTTGGTGCGGATCGACCAGACGTGCTTGGGCCGCAGCAGTGGTTTGGCTCCGGTCAGCTTGCCCTTGTTCCAAGGGATGCGCTTGGAGGTAGCCGGGGATGATTTTTCGCTGTCTTGCATGGTCATTCTCCTCGTGTGTGAGAACGATCAGCATGGCCTCAATTCAACCGGCCGCGCTTGCCGGTGAGTGTGCGCTTACCGGAATTAACTGCCGCGCCGGCCACCGCCCGGCGGGACAGATATTCGGCGCGTGGGTACTGTCGTACTGCGCATCGCGAAGGGTTCATTCGTCCCTGGTGGTTTCACTGACAAGCCTGATTTTCGTCCGATCGGATAATATGGAATATTGTGCATCACCGGCGAGGCGGATTTACGTAACGCGATGGTCCAGAAGACATCTCCGACCTGGAATAACGTCAAAGCCAGGCTAGCTGAATTCGATCGCACCGGTTTGCTGGGGCTGGTGAAAGACCTTTACGGCGCAAGCAGCGATAACCGAGCCTTCTTGCACGCCCGTTTTGGCTTGGGTGCCGACGTGCTCAAGCCATACAAATTGACGATCGATCGCTGGTTGTCGCCTGACCTCCTCAAGAATCAGAACGTGTCCGCCTCTAAGGCCAAAAAGGCAATTACAGATTACAAGAATGCTATCGGGCAGCCCGAGGAAATTGCCGAACTCATGGTGTTCTATTGTGAACGCGCTGCCGCCTTCAGCAGTGGATGTGGCTTCGAAGATGAGGCCTATTTCAATGCCTTATTGAAAATGTTCTATCGGGCACTCGAGATTTCGATCAAGCTGGAGAACGATCTGCGTGATGCCTTGCTTGACCGTCTCGATAAAGTACGCCGTGTCAGCCACAACATTGGTTATGGGGTCGGCGATGAAATGAATATTCTCCTAGCAGAGTATGAAGACGATACCTGAATGCAATATAGCGAAGCGCTGCCATTGGCGCTCAACCACCCCACTGGTGCGCGACCGGCGAGGCGAGGCAGGTTCGGGCCTAAGCGGCGCTTAGTGCCTGCACCGACATGGTCGCGATTGGGGCTAACGCAGACGCGACCGTCGCGCACCCAAAGCGCCGTTTCTGACCCATAGCGTCAATTCGCGATCATCAATTGCCGCATTGCGAAAGGTTCACTCGATCACCTCGTCGGCGACCTTTTTTCACCCAATTTAGGGACACAATCGATGTCGTTGGAAAACTCAGACTCAACCGTGGAGCAGGCTTTCGCATTTTATTTTTTTGTCTAACAATGGGAGAGCTAGCTGACGCCCGGGTCCCGCGCAGGAACGGGAGCCCAGAAGCGGAGCTTTACGAGTTGGTTGAACTCAACAAGGAACGGCCTCGTGTTTCCCAAACCTCTACGCCGCGAAGTCCTTCTGTTGATCTGCGTCAAAGCGCTGGCACTGACGCTTATTTATTACGCGATATTTGCGCCGGTCACGCAACCAGAACCTGACGGCCGCGCGGTGACCGCCTACCTGCTTCACGGCAGCGAAAACTGAAAACGATCATGGATGTTGTCGAACTTGCTCGCCTGCAATTCGCGGTTACCGCGCTTTATCACTTCATCTTCGTGCCGCTGACGCTGGGGCTTTCCATTTTGCTGGGCATCATGGAGACGGTCTATGTGATGACCGGCCGGCAGATTTGGCGCGACCTCGTGAAATTCTGGGGTGTGCTTTTTGGCATCAATTTCGCCATGGGAGTCGCCACTGGTTTGACGATGGAATTCCAGTTCGGCACCAATTGGGCCTATTACTCGCATTACGTGGGCGACGTCTTCGGTGCGCCGTTGGCCATCGAAGGACTGATGGCGTTTTTCCTCGAAGCGACCTTTGTCGGCTTGTTCTTTTTTGCCTGGGACCGGCTGTCGCGCCTCCAGCATCTGATCGCCACCTGGGCGCTGGCATTGGGCACAAATTTCTCCGCGCTGTGGATCCTGATCGCGAACGGCTGGATGCAATACCCGGTCGGCGCGCGCTTCAACGTCGACACAATGCGCATGGAAACGACCGATTTCATGGCCGTGCTGTTCAACCCCGTCGCGCAAGCCAAATTCGTTCACACGATCAGCGCGGGTTACGTCACCGGCTCAGTTTTCGTTCTGGCCATCAGCGCCTATTACCTGTTGCGCGGCCGCAATATTGAATTTGCCAAGCGCTCCATGACGGTGGCCGCGAGCTTCGGGCTTGCATCGGCGCTGTCCGTGGTGGTGCTGGGGGACGAGTCCGGATACACCGCCGGCCAAAATCAGAAGATGAAGATCGCCGCCATCGAAGCTATGTGGGACACCGAACCCGCGCCCGCATCTTTTATGTTGTTCGGCATCCCGGATCTACAGTCGCACACCACAAAATATGAAGTGAAAGTCCCCTGGGTGCTTGGCTTGATCGCCACGCGCTCGGTCAGCATACCCGTGCCGGGAATTCGCGAACTCGTCGCCACGGCGCGCCAACGGATCGAAAACGGCCTTGTCGCCTATGAATCATTGCTTGCGATCAGGAAGAGCCCCCACGACGCCGGCCTTCGCGACAAGCTCGATGCTCATGTCGGCGATCTCGGCTACGCGCTGCTTCTCAAAAGCATCCGCCCGGATATCGAGAATGCAACCCCGGCGCAAATTGAAGATGCCGCCAACAGCACGATCCCCAATGTTCCAGTCCTCTTCTGGTCGTTCCGCTTCATGGTCGGCTTCGGGTTTTGGTTCATCGCGCTGTTCTCGACCGCGTTCTGGTTATCGGCGGTCCGTCAGCTCGACAGCTATCGCTGGTTCCTGCGCACTGCATTACTGAGCCTGCCACTGCCGTGGCTCGCCAGCGAACTCGGCTGGATCGTGGCGGAATATGGCCGGCAGCCATGGGTGGTCGAAGGTATACTGCCAACGGCGCTTGGCGTCTCGTCGACCGCGGCGGGCAATGTCCTCTTCAGCCTGCTGGGCTTTGCACTTTTCTACTCGGCCCTGTTGATTGCCGATTTATATCTGCTGGTGAAATATATCCGCCTTGGCCCCGACGACGCGCCTGCCGCCAGCTCAGGCCTGCCCCGAATGGCACCGGAGTAGCGTCATGTCAGAATATGAAGTTCTTCGCTTTATCTGGTGGGCGCTGCTTGGCATCCTGCTCATCGGCTTTGCTATCATGGACGGTTTTGATCTCGGCACCGCAGCGCTATTGCCGTTCGTCGCGCGCAACGACGTCGAGCGGCGGGTGGCGATCAACACGGTCGGGCCGGTTTGGGAGGGCAATCAGGTGTGGTTCATCCTGGGCGGCGGCGCGATCTTTGCCGCCTGGCCTGCGCTCTACGCGGCAAGCTTTTCCGGCTTTTACCTCGCCATGTTCCTGGTTCTCGCCACGCTCATTTTGCGGCCGGCCGGATTCAAGTATCGCAGCAAACTGGATGCGCCGCGCTGGCGGACGCTGTGGGACTACGCGCTGTTTGCAGGCGGCATCGTGCCGGCTGTGGTGTTCGGCGTCGCCTTCGGCAATCTGTTCGAAGGCGTGCCGTTCGGCTTTGACGGCGATCTCCGCATGAATTCCACCATCACTTTATTGTTGCTGCTCAACCCCTTCGCGCTTCTGGTCGGGCTCGTCAGCCTGAGCATGATCGTCCTCCACGGCGCCGTCTGGCTGAATCTCAAGACCGAGGGAGCGGTGAAAGCGCGCGCCTC
>Ga0307476_10000734_pt1 | contig 22859 bp, 22 predicted proteins | sample atmos_gasesECM2C_2_FD_203314 | JGI IMG/M metagenome (GOLD analysis project Ga0307476, IMG submission 203314) | Hardwood forest soil microbial communities from Morgan-Monroe State Forest, Indiana, United States - atmos_gasesECM2C_05 | ecosystem: Environmental > Terrestrial > Soil > Temperate...
CGGTCTGCCCGAAAAGGATCTTCTTTGCTTCTTCGCTCAAGGTGGTGCTGGTGCTGACGGTCGCGCCTTTTTCGTAAGCGCGCACCGTCGCCGGCCGCGACTTGATGGCCGCAAACCAGCGCTGGAGATGCGGAAAGTCTTCGAGCTTTTGTCCTTGCGCCTCGTAAGGAACTATCCAGGGATAGCACGCCATGTCGGCAATGGAATACATCCCCGCGACAAACTCGCGGTCGGCCAGCCGCTGGTTCAATACGCCGTACAGGCGATTGGTTTCCTTCACGTAGCGATCGATGGCGTAGGGAATCTTTTCCGGCGCATACCTGGCAAAGTGATGATTCTGGCCGAGCATCGGTCCCAGGCCGCCCACCTGCCAAAACAGCCACTGCAAGACCTCCACTCGTCCGCGTGATTCATTTGGGATGAATTGCTCGCTCTTTTCCGCCAGGTAGAGCAATATCGCGCCCGATTCGAACACGCTGATCGGCGCGCCGCGTTCCAAGGGCGAGTGATCGATGATCGCGGGCATGCGATTGTTCGGCGAGATCGCGAGAAAGTCCGGCTTGAACTGTTCGCCCTTGCCGATATTCACCGGCACAATGGTGTACGGCATCGCCGTCTCTTCCAGAAACATCGCGATTTTGTGGCCGTTGGGCGTAGGCCAATAGTACAAATCGATCATCGGTTAGTCTCCGCGGGTTCGAGCGCCATCTTGTGCTCGCGCAACAGGGCGATGCAAACATCTTCCTCGCGCGATCTTTTGCGCATTTCCGCAAGGCGCGTCCGCGTGCGCGAATTCCGCGTCCACGGCAAAATCGCGTAGTCCAACTTGCTCGCTTCCGACGAGCGCCATTCCAGCAAGTGCTTGCGTTCGGCGATGCTCTTCGCTTCCTTGCTGTCGGCCGGGATCAGGCGTCTCTCAATGCCGAATCCCACCATTTGCACGATGACGGTATCGCCTTTTTGCATGACCTTGGCGAGTTTCAGGCAGTCCTCGCGGCGCGTAGCTGTGGCGGCAGCTTCGCGGCAAGCATCGATCAGCGGCGAAAACGCGGGAATGATTTCCGCGGTCGCGACCCCGGCGAGCGTCGCCAGTTTGGCCGCATCCGAAGCGACAACCCCGCCAGGAAGCTCGCGGCGCACGCCGTTCAGCGCGTCGAACATCATCACCATGATTTGGTTGTAATACAGATCGAAGCGCGTGGCGCGCGCCATGTCGCCCAGCACGCGCTCCACTTCGACCGCGTCCTTGTCCTTGTGCGCGGTAGAAAGCTGGGCGAGCCAAGCCGCGGCATTGTCCGGATCCACCCAGCGCAACACGAAGGCGGGGTCGCGGCTATCGCATGCAGGCGCGCTCGCGCATAGTTGCAGATGCAGCCAGCCGATCGCCGCGTTCTCGGGAGCCAAGTCGCTCGCGCGCGCGATCAATTGCAGCGCCGCCGGCGCCGCGGCAGGCGCGGCAAAGCTGTTCGTAAAACTCAACGCCGCCGCGGTGGCCACGGAATTCGCGTCGGATCGCGCGGCAAGCGCCCGCACCGCTTCGTTGCGCCAAACCTGATATCTATCGGCCGGCGATCGGGACTTCACACCCGGTGCAGCAGTTGCCAGCGCGGCGGCCGGTTGCGATATCGCCAGCCCCAAAATCAAAACCTTCAATCCGCGTTTGACCACGGTGCAGGCAGGCTCCTAGTTGCGCTTGCCGGCCGCCGTCAGCCCGGCGGTGATCGCCAAGCGCATGGCGTCCTCGACCGAAATGTCGAGCGGCTGGACCCGGTCTCGCGGCAGATAAATCGTATATCCGCCGAATGCATAACTCATTGGAAAATAGACCGTGACCCAATCCTCGCCGCCGTGCGCCAGCAGGACGGTCGGCACATCTTCACGAGTCACGAATCCAATGGCGTGCACGTCCGCGAAACGCGCCAGGACGACCCGCTGCAAATCGCGCTTCTCGCCGCTGCCGGAGGGCAACAAGCTCAAGACATCGCGAAAGCCGCCATACAGCGTTTTAACGAACGGAATGCGGCCTAAAAAGTCGTTCCAATATTTGAGCAGGATCTTGCCGGCATACGCATTCACCACGCCGCCCACGAACAACAGCAGCAAGAAGCCGGTGATCAGCCCGAGGCCCGGCCAGTAATGTTCGGGACTGATAATCCCCACGGCAATCAGCGCGCGCCGCAGCCAGCCCTCGACCGTGTTGACCAGCCACCAAATCACGTAAACCGTCAACGCCAACGGCAGCACGGTCACCAAACCGCTCATGGTCAGGGTTAGAATCTTGCGCATGGGATTATCATCGCATGATCGGGTCCAAGCCGCCCATAGGTCGATCTTTCAATGACGCCGGCAACCGGTCTCAGGATTTCACCCGCCAATGCAGCCGACGTGCCGCTCATTGTGGCGCTAATCAACGAATTGGCGGAGTACGAAAAGCTGCGTCACGAAAGCGTCGCGACCGAGGCGTCCATTCACAAGGCGCTTTTCGGATCCACGCCGCGCGCCGAGGCAGTGATCGCTCGCTTCGACGCCGAGCCGGCCGGATTCGCGCTGTTTTTTCACAATTTTTCAACATTTCTCGGTAAACCCGGCTTGTATCTCGAGGATCTGTTCGTGCGCCCGGCTTATCGCGGGCGCGCGATCGGCAAGTCGCTGCTCAGTTACCTGGCGGCGCTGGCGGTGGAACGCGACTGCGGCCGCTTCCAGTGGCAGGTTCTTGATTGGAACAAGCCGTCTCGTGATTTCTATGAGCGCTTGGGAGCCCAGGCGGACCCCGCGTGGGTCAACTACAGAATGACCGGCGATGCGCTACGGCGCCTCGCCGGGAGCGGCAAATCATGATTGCCGCGGCAGTATGAAACGCAATCCCCGGTAATTGAGCACCACACCGTCGCGCCGGATCCGCTCCAAGACAGGTCCTTCCTGCAGTGTGCTGCCTTCCTTGTACTTGCGCATATTGATGTACACGAAACGATCGGCGGGCTTCGTTGCATAGACATGCACGTCCAGGTGCATTTCAGGCAGCGCTTGATCTCCGGTGAGATTGATCTCGCTGATGGAGGGCAGCACTTCGTCATTCTCCGCAGGCTCCTCGTCCACCAGAACCGGATCGGGTCGACGCAGCGTGCGCGGCGCCGCGCGCTGCGCAATGACGCGCGGCGCACTCGGCGGCTGCGCCGATTCATTGGACGAGGCTGCGGCGGGTGGTACCGGAATCTCGGGGGCATAGACCGGGGCCGACCCCAAGGGACTGAAATGCTCCTCGACCGACGGGGGCATGCTCGCGGGCGGCGAGTTGTACCCTGAGGTCGATGCGACGGACGGGCCGGCACCGCGCGTCAGGACAACGATCAGCACGACAATATTGATGGCCAGCAGGCACCCAAGAATGATGGCCCAGACAGGCAGTCTGCCGCGCCGCAACGATGTCGGCGCGTCCATCAATCCCGGCATCGACTGCCGTTGACGCTCGATCTCGGATTTCTTCAGTGCGTCGAGAATGAACGACATGGATTCTCCGGGGCTCTAGCCGCCGCGCAGGGCGTTGGACAACAACAGGGGCGAATTGGGATCAGCCAGTGCCGTATCGAGCACGACTTGAGTCTGCACCCCCGCGATACCATCGACATTGAGTCGATGCTCACGCTGAAAGTTTTGCACCGCGATGGCCAATTCTTGATCGTAGACATCGGCGTGTTCGGGATCGGACGCCATGCCCCCCAAGGCATTCAAACTACGGCGCAGCCACCGCACCTCTTCTCCTTGCATCCCCAATGACAGCAATCGCGTGCGCGCAGTCTTGGGCTTCCACACCACGGTGAATTCACCGAACCAATCGCGCGAAAGGTCATCGATCGACACCTTTTCGTTGTGCTCCCCGAGATTCAGCGTGGCGGTTTTGTCGTCGAGGCTCGACAGGACGACTCGATGCCTCTGCCCGTGATCATCCGTCAACGTCAGGATGGCGGGCCGGTTCAAGGTCTTCACCTGGGTCCACGAGCCGCGTTGATCCAGGCAGGCGAGCCCGGCCTTGGCGGCCTGTCCGCAGGGATCCCGGTCGTCCGACATGGCGGTCCCCCACAGCGCAAGCAGGCGACGAAACGCCGCCGCATCCGTGGTGTTCGCCTCGTTGGCTTGCAGCAGCGAATTGACCGAGGCCAGTTTGGGCGCGGGCGGGGCTGCGAGCGCCGGTGCCGCGGGCGGCGCAACGGCAGCGGCGTGAGATGCAGGGGCCTGCGCCGCAGCGGCATGAGTCGCGGCGGCGCTCTTGATTGCTCGCGATGCGGAGAGCACCGGACTCTGATGGCGCCAGAATTGCCAGCCGAGGAACAGGCTGCCGCAGAGGACCACAATTCCCAATGAGCCCACCAGCCATCCCAGCCAGGTGGGGAAAAATCGGCGCCCGTAGACTTCGCCCGCCGCCTGCCGCACCAGCGATGCGGTGATCTTCTTGGTTTCCTGCGTGTAGCCGCCGAGCAGGGCGCGATCGCATGCAACGTTGATGACTCGCGGAATGCCCTGCGACAGGCGGTGCACTTCCAACAGCGCGCCGGGCGTGAAGATTTCCTCGGTCGCTCCGGCAACGCGCAGCCGGTGACGCACATAACCCTTGGTCTCCTCGCGCGATAGCGGCATTAGGTGATATCGGCCGGTGATTCGTTGCGCGAGCTGGCGCAGATCGGTTCGGTCCAGCAATTCCCGAAGTTCCGGTTGTCCGATCAGAATGATCTGCAATAGCTTCTGCGTGGGGGTTTCCAGATTGGTCAGCAGCCGAACCTGCTCCAACACATCGAAGGAGAGATTCTGCGCCTCATCCACCAATACGATGATGCGCCGGCCTTCGGCGTGGGCATTCAGCAGGCGCCTATTCAGCGCATCCACCATCTGCTTGACGCTGTCCCGGTCTGTCTCGGCGATGGGCAATCCGAGTTCTTCGCAGATTGTGAGCAGAAACTCCACCGGGGTGATGCGCGGATTCAAGATCACCGCGACATCGGCGTGATGCGGAACGCGCGATAGCAGGGTGCGTACGACCGTGGTTTTGCCCGTGCCCACTTCTCCGGTGAGCTGGATGAAGCCCCCGGATTCATTGATGCCATACAGCAAATGCGCCAGGGCCTCGGCATGACGCTCGCTCAAGTACAGATAGCGCGGGTCCGGGGTGATGGCGAAGGGCTTTTCGGCGAGCCCAAAGAAGGTGGTGTACATGGCTGGGAAGATCTCAAGTATCCACCATAGGATAATACCAACGCGCGGTTAGTTTCCGTTTCCCGTGCCTTTGGGGAGGAGGCTCGCCCGGGTGAGCAAACTCTGCCCGAAACGGCCGCGAATTCCGTCCACCGCGGAATCCAGGCGCGAGCTTGCGTCCGGTTGCTTCCCTAAAAACAGGTCCGATTGCAGCAATACCTGCAAATCGCTCACCCCCACCCCCAGCAGCCGAATGGCGGCGCGGGGCTGCGAGGCCAGCCAGCCGTCGAGCAGCGCTTGCGCGGCGGCGGAGACGACGGCCGTTTCCTGAGTCGGCGGCTCGAGCGCTCGCTGGCGGGTATAGGTTGTAAAATCGCCGCGGCGAATCTTCACGCTCACCCGGCCGGCCAGCAGCTGCTGCGCCCGCAGGCGCGATGCGGTGCGATCCGCCAAAGCTTTGAGCTGCGCGCCGAGCTCCGCCGGCGCACGAATATCCGTATCGAAGGTCTCTTCCGCGCTGATGGATTTCTCCTCGCGCGAGGGTTCCACCGGCCGATCATCGAGCCCGGCCGCTCGATCCCGCATCGCCCTGCCATGCTTGCCGAAGGCGCGCCACAACATCTCATCGCTGGCGGTGCGCGCGTCGCCGAAAGTACGGATGCCGGCGGCCAGCACGGTCGGCAAGGTCTTCTGGCCGACCCCGAACAATTTCTGGATCGGCAGCGGGTCCAAAATCTCCCGCATATTGCCCGCATCGATCCGGCACATCCCATCGGGCTTGTTCAAATCCGATGCGATCTTTGCCAGCAACTTGTTGGGTGCAATTCCGACCGAGGCAGTCAGTCCGGTTTGCGTGGCGATGCGGCGCCGAATTTCCGCGCCGATCCTCTCTGGCTGCCCAAGCAATTGCTGGCTGGCCGTGACGTCGAGGAAGGCTTCATCCAGCGACAGGCCCTCCACCACGGGGGTGAATTCACGAAAAATCGCGAACACCTGAGCGGAAATTTCCTGGTAGCGCGCCATGCGCGGGTGTACGACGATGGCTTCGGGACAGCGCCGCAGCGCCTCGCGCATGGGCATCGCGGATCGCACGCCGAAACGGCGCACCGCGTAGCTCGCCGCCGCGACGACCCCGCGGCCGCCCGTGCCGCCGACGATGAGCGGCTTACCCTTGAGCTCCGGCCGATCCTGCGCCTCCACGGACGCATAGAAGGCGTCCATGTCGATATGCAGTATCGCGCGCACCTTAAGGGGCCTCCGGACAGGCTCCTCAATCCACGGTGATGGTGATTTTCTTCGAAGTCAGCGGCGGATCGAACGACTGATGCAAATAATCGGCGAAGATAAGCTGCAGCGTGTGCTTGCCGGGCGTCAAGGTCAGCGTCGTCTCGGTTTGGCCTTTGCCAAAATGCAGGATTTTGTCGGTCGCCGGGAGCGGTGCGTCCAGCTTCAGTTCGCTGACATCGGTGTCGACCAGAAGATGGTGATGCCCGGTGTTGTCGAACTTGATGCCTGCCGGCGCTATTCCCATTCCTTTCAGGCCGAACTTGACCGTGACCGGGCTATGCAGCTTGGCCCCGTTTTGCGGCGCGATGAAATACACCTCTGCGCCCGCCGGCGCCGCCGCACGATCCGCCGCAAAGGCTGCCGCCGCCATGAAACACACGCCCAACGCCAATAGTAGACGACTCATGGGACTCTCCTGGTTTAAAGGCCACATTTTACAACTGCAAGGCCGCATACACGAATGCGCCGGCCACGGTGAGGCCGAATACGATCATGTAGACGAAGAAAAGCACCACTCCTTTGAACAGGGTGCCGGGCCAGCCGCGACGAAACACCCGACGCATGGCGCTGAGTGTGTAGATGGGCAAAGTCCATCCCAGAATCGTCTCGAGAAAGCCGGCGACACCGCCAATTTTCGGCCACGCGTCCTCGGCATTCGATAAGGAGAGCATGAGGATGGCCACGGAAAAGTAGAAGGCGTGCAAATGCACGAAGAAAAGCAGATGTTCCGCGTATCGATACCGCGGTCGCCAATACATCAGCATGTTGAGAAACGCGATCAGCGGCAAAAAGATGAACATCGCCCTCGAGGTGGTGGCGATCGCGAGATGCACCAGGTTGCCGCCGTTGTCTTGCAGCACGGCCTCGCATACGTGCTTGATGCGCGGGCTCCAGGCCGAGTGATTCGACCAGGTCACGAAGTCGTCGCAGCTGGTGATGCGATTTGGCGGCAGTTGCGACGTGCTTGCCGGCAGGCCGCCGGGCTTCAACGCGTCGTCAAATTTAACGAACGCGACGTTCGTATGTATGAATGAAGCCATTAGGAAGAAAATGATGCTCAAAATCAGGTACAGCCGAAACGGCGGCAAATAGGCGACGCGCCGCCCCGCTACGAATTCCTGGGTCAGCTTCCCCGGTTTGAACCACAGAGTCGTCAGCGTGCGCCACAGCCGGGAATCCGAGTGCGTGATTCCCTCGAGCAGCTCGTGAAACAGCTCCCGGGTGGTCGGGACGTGCACATTGGCGGCCTGGCTGCAGTTGACGCAAAAGCGGCCCAATAGCACCGCGTCGCAATTCTTGCAGTGTGCGGGCGCCACGGCGGGGGCTTCAGCGGCGACTACATCGCGCGCGGGCGCCGGCTCGATGGCGCTCACGTTCAAGCGCCGGCTCCCACACCCAGTTCATGCGGTTCGAAGTCGTCAACCTTGACGATGTCCTGAACCTTGGCGTCGTAATCCTGCAATAGCTTCGCTTCGCTCTCGGTGACGATGCCAAGCGCAGCGGCCTGCGCGATCTGTCCCGGCAGATCCAGCGCCGTGATGCGGCCGGTCTTGACGCCATCGACCCGGATGCGCTTCTCGAGCGGTTCGGCCGCGGCGGCAAGGAGCAGGGCCGCCTGAAGTTTCCCCAGGGGGTTGCCTGCCGCCGCAGTTTTATAAATATGCGCGCTCAAGCGCTCGCGGGTGGCGCTGGGATTCATGACAAGATCGCCGATGGCATGGCCCAATCGATCGCTCGGCGGCGAGTAGCTGAGTCCGCGCGGAAAAATGCACAGGCGCATGAACAGCGCCAAAGGGCGATTGGGGAAATTGCGCAGGAACAGATGCAACTGCTCCTGTGCCTGATAGAGAAGGCTGCGGCAGGCCCATTCGATCAGGGGAAGATCGTCCTGCTGGCGCCCCTGATTTTCATGATGCTTGAGCACCATGGAGGCCAGGTACATCGATGACAGCACATCGCCGAGCCGCGCCGAGAGCGTTTCCTTTTTCTTCAAGTATCCGCCGAGCGCCAACATGGCCACATCCGTCGCCAGAGCAAACGATGCGCTGTAGCGATTGACGTGTTGAAAGTAACGCCGCGTCGCGCCCGTGTCCGGCACGCGCGTGAAGCGCGCCGAGGTCAGTCCCAGAACCAAGGAGCGCACGGCGTTCGAAATCGCAAATCCGACGTGGCCCACCGTCGCCGCATCGAACTCGCGCACCCCGGCCTCGCGGTTCGGATTCTTCGCGGCATTCATCTCCTTCAGCACGAAAGGATGACAGCGCACCGCCCCCTGCCCAAAGATGATCAAGTTGCGCGTCAGGATGTTGGCGCCTTCGACGGTGATGGCGACGGGCACGACCTGGTAGCCGCGCCCGAGATAATTGTTCGGCCCCAGCATGATGCCCTTGCCGCCGTGAATATCCATTGCATCATTGGCGACCATGCGGCCGATTTCGGTGGCGTGATACTTGAGCATCGCGGAGGGTACCGATGGCTTTTCGCCGCCGTCGATGGCGCCCGCGGTCACGGAGCGCGCGGCTTCGATGATGTAGGTGCGTGCCGCCATCCGCGCCAGAACCTGTTCAATGCCCTCGAAGCTGCCGATCGGCGTGTTGAATTGGCGGCGGATACGGGCGTAGGCGCCCGAAGCGTAGACGGCGGCCTGCGCGCCGCCGGTGGCGTTGGAGGGCAGCGAAATGCAGCGGCCCACGGACAATTGCTCCACCAGCATCCTCCAGCCCTGCCCCGCCGTGGCGAAGCCGCCGATGATGGCGTCCAAGGGCACGAACACGTCCTGTCCCTGAATGGGGCCATTTTGGAACGGAATGTTCAACGGAAAATGCCGCCGGCCGATCGTGACGCCGGGCGTATCGCGAGGAATCAGTGCGCATGTGATCCCCAAGTCCGCCTTTTCGCCCATCAGATGCTCAGGGTCGTAGAGACGGAACGCCAGGCCAATCACCGTGGCGATGGGCGCCAGCGTGATGTAGCGCTTCGAAAAATTCAGACGGATACCGAGCGTCTCCCTGCCAGCCCACAGTCCCTTGCAAATGATGCCGGTGTCGGGAATGGATGCCGCGTCGGAGCCGGCGCGGGGGCCGGTGAGCGCAAAGCACGGCACGTCATCGCCGCGCGCGAGCCGCGGCAGGTAGTGATTCTTTTGCTCCTCGGTGCCGTAGTGCAGCAGCAGTTCCGCAGGCCCCAACGAGTTCGGCACGGCGATGGTCGAGGAAGCCGTGGCCGAGCGCGAAGCGATTTTGATCAGCACGCAAGAGTGCGCGTAGGCCGAGAATTCCAGACCGCCGTAGCGCCGCGGTATGATCATCGCAAAGAAACCCTGCGACTTGATGAAGTCCCACACCTGCGCCGGCAAGTCGGCGCGCCGGTGCGTGATATCCCAATCATCGAGCATCGCGCACAGCGTCTCGCATGGGCCGTCGAGAAATGCCTGCTCTGCAGGGCTGAGCACCGGCGGCTTTGCCGACATGAGTTTTTGCCAGTCCGGCCCGCCGGTGAACAATTCGCCGTCCCACCAGACCGTGCCCGCATCGAGCGCCTCGCGTTCCGTCGAGGACATGGCGGGAAGCAGCTTGCGGTATTTCTTCATGAAGGGCCGCGTCAGCAAGCGAATCCGCAACGGCCGGACATTGAAGAGAAACAGGAGCGCGAAAGGCACTGAAACCGCGGCCTTCCACCATAGGGGGGCGGTCCCGAGCGCCCAATATACCGCGAGCAGCAGCAGAAGCACGCCGGTGCCCGCAGCGAGACTCGCGCGCCGATAGGCGAGAATGCAAATGGCGACCGCGAACAACAGCAGCCAGCCAACAGCGATGGCAGGCGTCAACAGGTCAGGCATCGGACGCCCCTTTCTTTAGATCAAATCTTTGACGCCGTCGCGCTCTTCCAGCAACTCGCGCTGCGTCGCCTGCATTTTTTCGCGGCTGAAATCATTGACAGCCAATCCCTGGACGATGCTGTACTCGCCGCTCTTGCAGGTAACGGGATAGGAATAGACGATCCCCTCGGGTATTCCATAGCTGCCATCGGACGGCACTCCCATGCTCACCCAATTGCCCGCCGGTGTGCCGAGCATCCAGTCATGCACATGATCGATCGCCGCCGCCGCGGCGGATGCGGCGGAGGAGGTACCGCGCGCCTTGATGATGGCGGCGCCGCGCTGCTGCACGGTGGGAATAAAACTGTCCTTGAACCAGCTTTGATCCACCAACGACAGCGCCGGCTTGCCGTCGACGGTGGCGTGGTGCAGGTCCGGATACTGAGTTGCCGAGTGGTTGCCCCAGATGATGACCTTCTTGACGGAGGTCAAGGCAGCACCGGTTTTCTCCGTGAGTTGTGCCAGGCCGCGGTTGTGATCGAGACGAGTCATCGCGGTGAAGCGGTTGCGAGGCAGCGATGGCGCATTGCGCTGTGCGATGAGTGAATTGGTGTTGGCCGGATTACCCACCACCAGCACGCGCACATCGCGGCTTGCGACCGCGTCCAGGGCCTTGCCCTGCGCGGAGAAAATCTTGGCGTTCTCCAACAGCAGGTCCTTGCGTTCCATTCCGGGACCGCGCGGCCGGGCTCCCACCAGCATCGCAAAATTGCAATCCTTGAAACCCACGCCGGCGTCGGATGTCGCCGTAACCTTGTTCAAGGTGGCAAAGGCGCAGTCGTTCAATTCCATCACCACGCCCTGAACGGCGGCCGCCGCCGCGGGGATTTCCAGGAGATTCAGATTGATGGGCTGGTCGGCGCCGAGCATCTGGCCGGAAGCGACGCGAAATGCGAGCGCGTACCCGATATTGCCGGCGGCGCCCGTGATGGTGATGGTGAGTGGCTTTTTCATGACGAGTTCCCGCGCGAAAACCAACAATGGTAGCCGATATTGCCCTCGACCGTCATTGGACGGCGAGCGGCGGTTGGGTCGCCGCGGGGAGGCGGACTCCGAGCAGCTGCGCGACCGTCGGCGCGATCTGCCGCATGTCGATCACTCCCAAGTTGCGCCCACGGGCAATGCCGGGACCGGCGATGAAAAAAGCCGCGCGCATCTCGGGATAATCCGGCGAGAATCCGTGGCTGCCCGGAGTGCCCTGAACCTCGCTCACCGGAGGACTCGTGGTGTCAGCCAGCGCGTAGTAGCCGAGTTTCATGACGATGAGAAACGATGCGTCGGGAAATGCGCCGCGCCGCTTGACGGCGTCGCGCTCCAGCACTTCGGCGATGCCGTTGTTGGGATCTGCCTTCATGGCTTGCAGCAAATCGCGCACCTGAGCTTGAGTCTGCAAATCGGCCGGATCGTGCAGCATGACGGCCGCCATTCCGCTGCCGGACCAAGGCTGCGCCTTCCATGCACCGCCGCTCTGGAGCAAGCCGGCACGCAAAAACGGCTGCATGAGATTCACTTTGTGAGTGATTTGCACGAAGCCGTGATCCGATACGACCAACGCAATGGCCTTGGGGTCGTTGGCGCGGGACGCGGCAAACAATTGCGCGAGCTGGCCATCGATCACCTCGAGGTCTGCATTCACCTCCGGACTGAAGGGACCATGCAAGTGTTGCTCCTCGTCGAGCGAACTCAAGTGAATGGTCATGAACGCAGGCTTCTGGGTTTTGAGGATGTCCAAGGCATAGCGGGTTTTGATTTCGTCGCCGGGCGGGCTCGGATCATTTCCCCGCATGTAGGGGCCAAGACGCGCCTGCATCTTCTGCAACAGGCCTTCGGGACGCGACATCGCCGCCAATAGCAAGGCGTCGGACGGATCGACATCCGTCAAGCGTGCCACTCGCCAATACTCCGGAATGAGAAAATCCACCGCCGTAGCGCCGACGCTCACGGGCCAGCCGATGCTCGCCGTGGAAAGCTTCGCCTCATGCGCCGCCTGCCACAGCGTCGGTGCGCGAATGGCTTGCGCATACCAATACCAGGCATTCGCAAAGGTGTTCTTGGGATCGAATTCCAGGTTGTTGTAGATGCCGTGTTCGGCCGGCGACAGGCCGGTCAGCAGCGTCGTATGGCTCGGATAGGTGACCGTCGGCCACACGCCGGTCACGCCGCGCGCATAGGCACCGCCCTGCATCAGGCTGCGCAAAAAGGGAATCTTGAGCCCGTGGGCATCCGCGTCGAGGACATATTCCGGCTTCAGTCCGTCGACCGAAATCATGAGCACCGGCGCGGCGGCTGCGCGCCCGAGCGCGCAAAGCAGCAGCAGGAATAGCGCCAGCGCCGATGGTGCGCACGCTGAAAGTGCAGGCGCCGGCGTCAGGCGCAACGGCAAAACACGCTGGTGAATCACTTGAGGTACGGTCACTCGCTGATGGGAACGATGTAGCCGGGATAGGCGCTGCGAAAGCGGCGCATTTCCGCGGCCGCCTCGGTATCGCGGCCGGCGCGGCGCAGCGCATTGATATCTTCGAGCCAAAGCGCCGGATTGCGCTCGCGCGGCGACGCCGGCACGGCACGCGGCGGCTCGCTTTTGAAAATGCGCACGCGCACCACCTGCGCTTTGTCGTCGGGTTTCTTGACTTGCGGACCGAAAACCATCGCCAGCACCAGCGCGAGCGACAAAAGCACGCTGGCGGCGAAGGCAAACGGCGCCAGGCTTTGCGGCTTGAACGGCGTCTTGGATTTCAGCGAGCCCGCGATGCTCTGCACCCGTCGATCGAGTTCGTGCGGCGGCGCCGGCGCGGGCTGCCGCCGGTACTCGCACGACAGATTGCTGCCGCCGCGCAAGTACTCGTCAAGTTCATCGGTTTCTTCAGGCATAAGTGCGAAGCCGCGGCGCCTCCGGCTCCTGCATCGGGCGCAGTGAGCATTGCAATTTTCGAACGGCATAGCGCAGACGGCTCTTCGCCGTTTCAATCGGCACGTCGGTGATGCGCGCAATCTCCTCGATGTTCAATCCGGTCTCCTCGCGCAGCAGAAACGCCTCGCGCTGTTCCTGCGGAAGCGCCGCGACCGCGGCGAGCAGCGCCGATTGCTGTTCGGCGAATTCGGCAACTCTGTCGGGACGCTGATGTTCGGGGACTTCGGCTTCCAGCAACGACGACTCGGATTCATGTACCGGCAGTGCGCGGCGCAAGTTCAAATCGCGCCGGAAAAAATCGATCGCGCAATTGTGCGCAATGTGAAACAAGAACGTCGCGAATTTCGCGCGCGGTTCATAGCGTGCGCGCGTCGCGATCAGATGCGACCACACCTCTTGAAACAAGTCCGCCGCCGCGCAGGCGCTGCGCACGTGGCGCAGAAGATATCGATACAAGGGACCCTTGTAGTGAGCGTAGAGCGCGGCAAAGGCTGCCGCGTCACCGTCTCGGTAACGCAGCATCAATCCCGCGTCATCGTCCGAAAAATCCATGCTCCGCAGCATACGTGGCGTGATCTTCAGGGGCAAAGGCAACAACGGCAGGCAATTATTTTCGAATGATTTTGGATCCATTTTGATTTTTCTTTCAAAAACAGACACTTAGACAGAAAAATATTTTTCACTAAGTGCTTGCATGTAGTGGTGTTGTATATTACTATATCACCAAGTCACCGAAACACCGTCGATGACGGACTGAAGACCGAAACACTTGATAGGAGACGATCATGAACACTTCAATCTCAACCAAACTGACAGCCCTTGCTCTCGCCCTGATCTTCAACGGCGCCATCATGGGTGGCATGGCCTACTTGTTCACTGTGCAACCGACGGCGGTGGTCTCGCTGGCCAGCACTGCGGCGAACACTGCGAGCGATGTGGCCTGAGCCTGTAGAGGCTCAGCGCTCTGGTAGATTACCGTGCTATATGTCCCCCACACTGGGGTCAAGCACATCGAGCGAGCAATGGACCCGAACTGGAACGACAACCAACCTATCTATCGCCAACTGCGCGATCGAATGGTAGCCCTGATCCTAGAGGGCGCGCTGAAGGAGGGCGATGCTTTGCCCTCCGTAAGGGCGGTGGCTGCCGACTATCGGCTCAATCCGCTCACCGTGCTGAAAGGCTATCAGCAGCTGGTCGATGAAAACCTGGTCGAAAAACGCCGTGGCCGCGGCATGTATGTCAGCGAGGGCGCCCGGCGGCTACTCCTGGCGGGCGAACGCGAACGCTTCTTAAAGGAAGACTGGCCGCAGATCCTCGCCGTCATCAACCGGCTGGGGTTTTCGTCAGAAGAACTATTTGCGCAAACACCGGCGCTCACCCACCCGGCACCGCCGCCCCGCGGCAGCTTGCCTACGGAAGAATGAGAACCACTATGGCTCCGCTCATCGAAGCTCGAGATCTGACGAAAAAGTACGGCGCCCACGTTGCGCTGGATCGCGCCAACCTCAAAGTCGAGGCCGGCCGCATTGTCGGACTCATCGGTCCCAACGGCGCCGGCAAAACCACCGCTCTGCGCGCCATTTTGGGCCTCACCCATTACGAGGGTCATTTAACGGTTTTGGGCCGTGAACCGTTTCGCGAGCGCACGCAACTCATGAACGAATGTTGCTTCATCGCCGACGTGGCGGTGCTGCCATCGTGGTTGCGCGTCGATAACGCCATCGATTTCGTTGCGGGCGTGCATCCGCGGTTCCGCCGCGATCGCGCCACCGCGTTCCTGGCCAAAACCCAGATCACCGGCAATCGCCGGATGCGGGAATTGTCGAAGGGAATGAAAACCCAAGTGCATCTGGCGCTGACCATGGCCATCGATGCGAAGCTCCTGGTGCTGGACGAACCGACCCTGGGGTTGGACATCCTCGCACGCCGCGCCTTTTATGATGCGCTGGTCAACGACTATATGGATGAGACTCGAACCATCCTGATCACGACCCATCAAGTCGAAGAAGTCGAAAATCTGCTCACGGATATCGTGTTCATCGACAAGGGCCGCATCGTTTTGGACAGCTCGCTCGAGGATGCCGCCACGCGCTTTGCGGCGGTGGCGGTGACGGCCGATCGCCTCGATGCGGCGCGCGCCGAGAAACCATTTTACGAACGCCACATCCTCGGCAAAGTGGTGCTGTATTTCGAAAACGCCGACCCCGGCAAACTCGAGGGTTTTGGCGAAATCCACACCCCCAGCGTTGCCGATCTTTTCGTCGCGAAGCTTTCGGGAGGTGCAGCGTGAACAACAGCAAATGGCTCATCCGCAGGGAATTCTGGGAAAACCGCGCGATCTGGATGATTCCCGCTGTTTTCGGCGCGCTACTGCTGCTGGCCGCGTTGTTCGGCCAGGTCAGCATTCCCCGTCTTACCTCGCCGCAAGAATCCGAGGAGGCGGCGGCCGCCTTCTTGGTCATCGTCGGCGCGATGTTCTACCTGGTCATGGGCGTGTATGCGACCTGGTATCTGCTGGATTGTCTGTACAACGACCGCAAGGACCGCAGCATCTTGTTTTGGAAGTCTCTGCCGATATCGGACGCCACGATCGTGCTGTGCAAGCTGTTGGTCGGCATGGTCATCATTCCGGTCGTGTATTTCGTGGCGGCCGATGCAACCGCGCTGATCGGGGCCTTCATTTTGTCGATACGGGCGCGAGCCTCGATCGGCAGCTCGCTGTGGAACGGCGATGTCTGGTGGCAGGTCCAGGTGCTGTGGACCTACGCCATCCTCACGACGGCTGTGTGGTATCTGCCGGTTACCGGCTGGTTGATGCTGGTGTCGGCATACGCCAAGCGCGCGGTCATCTTGTGGGCCGTATTGCCGCCGCTGCTGCTCTATTTCCTTGAGCGGGTATTTTTTGGGACGCACATGGTCGGCCATGTCATTGCCCGGCGATTGACCGCGCTGCCGGCAGTGTCGTTCAACGGTTCGAAGTACAATTGGACGCATGATGGCGGCGTTGTGGATAATGCCAGCGGCGCTCCCGTCGTCAGCGTATGGCATCTGATCAACCCCAGCGGATTTTTTACCAGTGCCGAAACATGGATAGGAGTCGCGGTGGGAATCGTGTTGATCGTAGCCGCCATCCAGCTGCGCATGCGTCGCTCCGAGATTTGAGCTGATGCGGGGCGCCGCGCCCCGCAGCCCCAAGGCGCCCGCTGCGCCCTTCTTGCGCATCGCCGCCGCGGCACTCCTGGTTTGCGCAAGTCACGCACGGGCCGATGAATTTTTTCAGGTACGCGACGAAAATCCGCTGATCCGCGGCTTTTATCTGCCCCTGCCGAGCGATGGCCGCTTGACCGACGGCGCGGATTTGTCGGCAACGCTGTCGATCAGCAATACGCTCAACGTGGAAAACAGAGGGCAGGAGAGCCTCCTGGTGGACGGCGAGAGCCATACCCTGCGCCTGAGCTACGAGGACGCGCTGTACCAGGCTTGGCGATTCCGCATCAATGTCCCGATCATCAATGACAGCGGCGGCTTCCTGGACTCGACCATCGATCACTGGCATCACTGGTTTGGCTTCAACCCGGGAAACCGGCCCTTTTATCCGCAGAATCAACTGGTCTACTTCTATTCAGGCTTTGGACACATCGATCTGAACCAGCAGCACACCAGCATCGGCGACATTTCCGGCGAGCTGGGCTTCTATCCCCTCGATGACGCGCATCGAACGGTTTCTCTGTGGGCAGGCTTGGAAGCGCCGACGGGTTCCGTCGCCGACCTCAGCGGCGACGGAGCCTGGGACGGCGCGGTTTGGGCGCACAGCGCCTGGCGATGGCCGCAATGGCAGCTGGCCGCGGAACTTGGGGTGGCGCAGCCTTTCGGCGATGAGATATTCGACGGCGCCGCGCACCGCACTTCTTTGTTTGCGCGCTTTGCGGCCACACGTGCGCTGGGGTCGGCCTGGTCGCTGCGCGCGCAGCTCGATGGCCAGACCGGCCGGGTCGAGGACAGCAATCTGCGATTCCTGGGTCCGAGCCTGCAGTTGACCGTCGGCGCGATACGCCGCTTGGGCGATACCTGGCGCATCGAATTTGGCTTCGCCGAAGATGCCGCGGTGAATACCGCACCCGACATCACTTTCTTTCTTGGGATTCGCCGCCAAAGCAGTGCAAAATAGCCTATAGTTTTTTGCACTTTCGAAGGGGCGCGCCGTGTACAAAACCAAGATCGATCTGTCGGAGAAAGTCCGCCGCAATGTCGCCGGCATTTTGAACGATCGCCTGGCTTATGCCATTGACCTGCAGAGCCAGATCAAGCAGGCGCATTGGAACGTCAAAGGTCCCAATTTCATCGCCTTGCACGAGCTGTTCGACAAGCTCTCGGATGCCGTGTTGGAACAGATCGACGAAATCGCCGAGCGGGTCACCGGCTTGGGGGGAACGGCCGAAGGCACCGTCGCCGTCGCGGCCAAGCGCAGTAAACTCAAAAACTACCCCCTGAGCATCACCGCGGGCAAGGATCATTTATTCTACCTTTCCACGCAGTTGTCCGTTTACGGCAAGGTGGTGCGCGCCGCGATCACCGACACCGACGAGCTGGGCGACGCGGATACGGCGGATTTGTTCACGCAAATTTCCCGCGAAATCGACAAGTACCTCTGGTTCCTCGAGGCGCATCTGCAGGACAAGGCGTGATGCATGAGCGATCCGGCCGCCGCTGACGAATTGGGATTGAGCGGGGCACTCGCGACGCTGCAGGGATTGCTGACGAGCGGCGAGACGCTCGAGGCCTGGGCGGCGCAGCGGCGCTTGTATGCGCTCAATCATCGGCGCGCGCTCATCGCCGCCACCAGCGGCCGCTTCATATCGCTCAAACGGCGCCTATTCGGCGGCTACGATTCAGCCGATATCCGCTGGCAAGACCTCAAAGAGACGCGCATCAGCGCCGGAATCTTCGCCGCGGACTTGATCCTGACCGCGCAAAGCAGCTCAGATCTCAACATCGGCGCCGAGGTGAATCGCGTGTGGAGTTTCGACGGCTTGCACAAGGACCAGGCGCAGGCAATGTATCGGATCTGCCAGCAGCATGATCAAGTGTGGCGCGAGAAGCGCCGTGTGCGCGAACTCGAGGAGTTGCGCGCAAAATCCGGCGGCGTGCAGATCAGCGGCGCATCGCCGGGGTACGGCAGCGGCGACGCCGCGGGGGCGGAATCCGAGCCCGCACGGCGCCTGCGCCAGGCGCGCGAAATGCTCGAAGCCAAGCTGATCAGCGATTCGGAATTCGAATCCATCAAGGCCAAGATCGTATCCGGCCTTTAGCGGCCGTTGAGGCCGGATGGCCCTGTTGCCTTCGGGCCTAGATTCTTCTTACCCTCCCTGACGAGCGCACACCAGCCGGTCAAAATCACTGGGCCGACTATCCCAACAGGTAGGCGAAATAGCTATTGCGCAGCCGATTCAAGGGGTCGGTGCGCTGCCGCAGCGCCCGGAACAGCTTGGCGCGCTCGCCGAAAGCCTTCGCCACATGCTCCGGCTGCAGCGCGCGGCTCTGGTTGAAGGTGGGTACGCCGCCATGCGAGGACGCGAAATCGTTGAAATCGATCAGGAAGTCGTCCCAGCCTTCTTCGCCGCTCGATGAGGGCTCCAGAGTGAACATGGGTCCGGAATAGCTGACGCTGAACAACGAACCCCGATCCTGGTGCAGGCGGCTCGCGCCGCTCACGACGTTGCCGCGATAGCGATGCTGCTTATAGTACGACTTGCAGAATGCGAAATAGGCGCCGAGCAATTTCGGATAATCCGTTTGCGGAAATGCCCAGAGGCTGTAGGTGTGACGCGCCTTCCAAGCCTCTTTCGGCATGTCGCGCATCCATTCGTGCGAATACATCATCACGCCGCGGCTGCCGCCGCCCAGAGCGCGGTGCATGCCGGACAGGACCGCATTGCGCAGGCCGGGCGCCGCCAAAACACTGCCGACGGTCGAGCCGAAAGCGGGCAGGACATTGCGCATCACGGACTGCTTGATCTGCCAAATTCCGGAGCGGCTGATGGCCGCGGATTCATCGAGCGTGCGGCGCTCGAGCGTAATGCGGTCATGGAAGGGCGAGACATGCAGACGCAGCGCACCCGGCGACTCAACCAACCCGGCATACCGGGACGTGAATTCCTTCAGCGTCATCACCTGGTAGTCGATCTTCACCGGTGTCAGGGGCCGCACGCGAACCACGACCTCGTGCACGATGCCCAGCAAGCCGAAACTCGAACGCAGCACCCGCATCAGGTCGCGTTCGCGGTCGGTCACGATCATTTGCTTGCCCTGCGGCGTGATCATCTTCACTTCGGAAATGCAGGACGATAGTTGCGCCATGCCGTCGCTGTACGAGGCCTGCGGCAAGGTCGTCACCGCCATCGCGCCCAAGGAAATCTGGCCCATTTCGGGCGTCAGAGGGAGTTCCTGGCCGCGCTCGGCAAGGGCCTTGACCAGGGTACTGACCCGTACGCCGGCCTGGGCTTGCACGCTGTGTTCGCCGAATTCCAAGATCCGATCAAGCCCGCCGGTTTCGACCGTGGTTCCGCCGTCGCCGCCGACGCAGCGAGTCTGCGAATAATCGGCGCCGACCATGCGCACGGGCGTGGGATAGCTCTTGGTTTTTTCGAGCAGACTCGGAATATCTTCGAATCGCTTCAGGCGCAGCACCAGCCGCGGCCGCCGATAGATGCCGGATGAATCCGCGCCTCGCGGATCAATGACTTTGTTTACCATGTGTCCCCCGCAAAAACCCAAGCTTGAGAAACGCTTGCTGTAGGGGGCTCAAAACCGGACGGTTCTGGCTGCGCGCGTGCGCGTTGAGATTCACTGGCGACCCCGCTATCGTCAGGCTTCCTTGGGAAGCCCCTAAGACCGGTGGTTTTGCGTCCCCACCTTTCGGCGGGTTTGCCCTTAAACAGCTTTCGATACTATGCGATGGGCCGCGGGGCTTGTAAAGGGGTATTTCGGGACCCGCACCCCACGGGGATTTAACCCATCAAAAGCAGCGTTTCTGCGTGTTCCACCGCCTCCGGCGTGCCATACACGACCACCACGTCGCCCTCCTTGAACACGGTATCCGGACCCGGGTCGCGTCCTACAATGCCGTCCCGCCGCACCGCGTTTACCGTGGCCTCCGCCCCGCGCTCTTTGAGAGCGGCGATGGTGCGGCCGACGGCCCACGCATGCGGTGGCAGAATCACACTGTGCAACTCCTCGCGAAAGGCGTGAGTCTCGTCCAGATGTGCAGCATCGGCGCCGCGAAAGTACTGCCGCAGCATGCTGTAGCGATGGCTGCGAATGTCATTCACGGTGCGAAGCACGGCGGCGACCGGCAGCTTCACCAATAGCAGCAAGTGGGACAGCAACATCAAACTGGCCTCGAACGTTTCGGGCACGACCTCGGTCGCGCCGGCGGCCTGCAATTCAGTGAGCTTGGTATCGTCCTGCGTGCGCACCAGGATCGGCACATCGGAACGCAGTTCGCGCACGGCCCTCAAGATGCGCAATGCAACGTCCGGGTTTGCAAAGGTAATGACCACGACGCTGGCGTTCGCAACGCCGACGTTCTGCAGTACCTCGACTTGACCGGCGTCGCCGTAGACCACAGGGTCGCCGGCTTGGCGACCGGTGCGGATGCGGTAAGGATCCACGTCGAGCGCAATGTACTCGAAGCCGGACTGTTCCAGCACGCGAGCAATGTTTTGTCCGACGCGGCCAAAACCGCAAATCACCACGTGCTCCCGGTCGGCGGCCGCCAACGTGACGCGTTCCTGGCGCATGGCCTCGGTTTGCGGGTTGCCGGTCTCACGCAGGATGACGCGAGTGATGCGCCGGTTGTGGCGGATGATCAGCGGCGACAGCACCATGCTCAACACGGTCGCGGCCAGCAGCGGCTGCACTATGCCCTGGTCGAGCAACTCCCTGCGCAGCAGAAGAATCAGCAGGGCGAATCCAAACTCGCCGCCCTGTGCAACGATCACGCCGGTACGCAGGGATTTGAACCAGCTCTTGGTGGCGGGTTTCGCCACGACGGCAATCACCGCCGCCTTCAGCAGCAGCATGCCGAGAAGAATGGCCAGGACCACCGGTAAATCACGCAACAGCAATCCGACGTCGAGCAGCATGCCGACGGTGATGAAAAACAGGCCCAATAGCACTTCGCGGTACGAGCGAATCGTGGCCTCGATTTGATGCCGGAATTCGGTTTCCGCGAGCATCATTCCGGCAAGAAATGCGCCCAACGCCAGCGATAGGCCCGCCGCCTGCGTCGCCCAAGCCGAGGCCAACACCGCCAGCAGCACCGCCAGCGAGAACAGTTCCGCGGAGCGTACCGAGGCGATCATCAAGAATAGCGGGCGCAGCAGCCATCTGCCCGCGGCCAGCACCAGCAGCAGAGCCAAAGCCGCCAGACCGATGGCGCCCAAAATGTGCGCGGCGTCGACGCTGCCAAGTCCGCCGCTCAATGCCGACACCAATGCCAGAAACAGCGGAAAGCTCAAGTCTTGAAACAGGCAAATCGCCACGGCCAGCCGGCCGTGGGTGCGGTTGTTCTCGGACTGCTCGGTCAGCTGCGCGATGATGATGGCCGTCGAGGACATGGCTACCGCGCCGCCGATGAGGACGGCGACGGCCGGCGCCACATCGAAGAACAGGATGGCGCCCGTGGCAACGATCCCGACCGTGATCAACACTTGCGCGCCGCCGACACCGAGCACTTCCCAGCGCATCGCGACCAAGCGCGGCAGCGAGAACTCCAATCCTAAGGTGAACACCAGGAACACCACGCCGAAGTCCGCCAGCAGTTGCGTGGTTTCATTGTCCGCCGCTAGCTTGAGCGCGTGCGGACCCAACAGCATGCCGACGGCGAGATAACCCAAGATCGCCGGCAAGGCCAATTTGCGAACCGCCGCGACTACGCACACCGACGCGGTGAGCAGAATCAGGATCTGTAACAGCGGATCGTTATGCCCCATTGCCTGCTAGCATATCGCTATGAGTGCAACTATGACGGATGCGTTGGCGCTCGAGCCGGACGGCGACGGCTGGCGGCTGGTGCTCGCCGGCGATTGGTCGTTGGCGGCGATGCCGCGCATTGAAGCGCGGCTCAACGCTTTGCCCGCGACGCTTTCGGGAAAGTTAGTCTGCGATTGGACGGCTGCTCGCACACCCGGCATCAGCCCCGCCTGGGCGCTGCTGCGCAGATTGGCGGAAGCGGTGCCGCCGCTGCAAGTCAGCCATGCCGGCAATCCGCCTCACTTCCTGGATCTGCTGCAAAAACTCCATGTTGAACGGCACGCGGCGTACGACAAGCCGGGCGATGAGACCCTGGAACGATTGGTCGGCAAGCTGGGCCGCTGGTCGGTGCTGCAAGGAGTTCATGCGCGCGGCGTGATTGTGTTTCTCGGGCGCATAGCGACCGTGATCGGCGAGGCATTCACCCGGCCGCGAGCGTGGCGAATCTCGTCGCTGGCGCGGCATATCTACGAAACCGGCATTACCGCCATTCCGATCGTCGCGTTGATCGCCTTTCTCATCAGCGTGATCGTGGCATATCTCGGCGCGCAGCAGCTGTCGCGT
>Ga0307476_10000736_pt1 | contig 22793 bp, 23 predicted proteins | sample atmos_gasesECM2C_2_FD_203314 | JGI IMG/M metagenome (GOLD analysis project Ga0307476, IMG submission 203314) | Hardwood forest soil microbial communities from Morgan-Monroe State Forest, Indiana, United States - atmos_gasesECM2C_05 | ecosystem: Environmental > Terrestrial > Soil > Temperate...
CGTTGTCCCTATTTTCGTGAAGGGCAAGCTTGTGGCGGAACTCGATATTGAGAGTTATTTCTCTGGGACGTTTAATACGGCGGAGACGGAATTTGTTGAAGGCTGCGCTGGGGTGGTTGGGAGGTTTCTTGCGAAGAGATAGTTCGGCTGAGTTCGCGGTTCCAATTCCTGGTGGGGAGGGTTGACTTTATACCGGTTGCTTATGGATAGAGGCGGACAGGAATGTCCGCCCCACACGAGCATCTTCTACACAAGCTAGTGCTGATCGCGGCGTAGGTAGTCGATGAACATTTGTTCTACTGGTTTGTCATAGGCCATCAGGACGTGGCGGACGCTGTGGCCGCTGACGACGTGGCAGACTTCTTCGGCCAGGTTTTTCGCGTGATCACCGGCGCGCTCCAGGGACTGAGTCATGAAGATGACCTGCAGGCTGGCCTGGCGGGCGATGTTTTCCGGATTCTCGATGTGGCGGAGGAAGATGAGATTGCGGAGGCGGTCCATTTCGGCGTCGGCGCGAAGAACGTCGACGGCTTTGCCGACGTCGCGGTTGGAGAAAGCGCCACCGACGTCGGACAACATTTTTTCGAGGATAGTCGCCATGTGGGTTAAGTCGCGGGTATCTTCGGAATCGACGCGGCCGGCGGCGGCTTGAGCGCTGTTGGCGAAGCTGAGGAGCAGGTCGCCGATGCGCTCGAGGCTGATCATGAACTTCATGCAGGCCAGGAGTTCGCGAGCCTCGGTAGGTTCAACTTCGGTGATGACCGAGGTGACGGCGCTGTCAATTTCCATGTCGAGAGTGTCGAGTTCGCGCTCGCGCTGGCGCAGAGAGTTGAGCAGGGGACTGGAACCGGTGGCGATGCCTTCGGCGGCAGCGGCCGCGGCTTCCTTGGCGAGACGACAGGCTTCAATGGTGCGGCGAACGATGTGGTGGTGGGCCGGTTCGGGAGTGAGACTTTCGACGCGGGCAGTACTCATGAGGGTATCCCTCTGACGCGGGGCGGAACGGCGCGGACCGATTGACTTGCTGAGGCTATTGTGCCGCTCATACGAATGGATGGTCAATGAGTAAGGATAGGCTTTCTTTCGAGGGAGTGGGTTACGGGCAGGTGAATTTCTCGATTTTTTCGGGGGCTACCTAGTGGCTACGTTTCTGCCGCTTGGCGGCTTTGCGTTGGGCCTTCTGGTATTTCTTCATTTGTTTCTGTTGTTTCTTGGCTGCCTTCTTCGAGGCTTTTTGGTATTGCTTGGCCGCTCGTTTGGCCTCGATACCATTTTCTCCGACGCTTCGGTTCTCACGCTGAGCGCTGGCCGGGAGCGACCAGGAAAGGCATGCGGCGGCGAGCAGGATGAGAGCGGCGGTGCGTTTCATAACTTCTGCGGGCTGTAGTCCCCAGCCAATTTTAGCATCTAGGCCGGGAGGATTGGCGAGATGACTGTAAGTATGCCTCCGGGGCGCGGGGCTCCGCACAGGCTCGGACGGCCGAGGCGGATGTCGCCACATGAGCTGTGCGAATCTAGGCGGTGGGGAGGGTGAAGAGGAAGGTGGAGCCGTGAGCCAGTTCGCTTTCGGCGCGGATGGAGCCGCCGTGGGCGAGCATGATGTGCTTGGCGATGGCGAGACCGAGGCCGGTGCCTCCAGACTCGCGGGAACGAGCTTTGTCGACGCGATAGAAACGTTCAAACAAGCGCGGAAGGTGTTCGGAGGGGATGCCGGCGCCGAAGTCCTGGACGAAGAATTCGACCGCGTGGGGAACGGAGCGAGCACCGAGAATGACTCGCCCGGAGGACGCAGCGGACTTCGATGGGGACTGTGCTCCGGACTTCGATCCGTACTTCAGGGCATTGTCGATCAAGTTGGAGAAGACCTGGTGAATGGCTTCGCGGTCCGCGAGAACTGACCGGAGATGCTGGATTGGAGAGTCTTCTTCTGCGTTTTGTGAGTCCTGGATCTGCAGGTCAATCCCGTGGGTACGCGCGATTTCGCGGAAGCTCTCTTCGGCGTCGTGGAGAAGCTCGGCGGGAGGGACGGGTTCCATCTCGAAACGGGTTTCGCCAGATTCGACGCGGGCGAGAGTGAGGAGGTCTTCCGTGAGCCGGGACATGCGGGCGGAATTCTTGCGAATGATTTCCAGAAACTCGCGGGTGGGAGCGGTGTTTTCGGGAGTGCTGTCGAGCAAGGTTTCTGCATAGCCCTGAATTGATGTGAGAGGCGTGCGCAGTTCGTGGGAAACGTTGGCGATGAAGTCACGGCGAGTTTTTTCGACGCGCTCGGTTTCGGTGAGGTCACGGAGCACGGCGACGGCGCCTCCGTCGGGCAGAGGGGCGGCGGTGACGTCGAAGGCGCGGCCGGAGACGATGGAAGTGGCGCGGGCGGTCTTGACGTCACGGGCGGTGGTGGCTTCCTTGACGGTGGCGAGGAAGTCGGGATCGCGGATCGTTTCGACGACGGGCTGATGCAGGCGAACGCCTTGGGGAACCAGGCGATCCATGGGCTGGTTGGCCCACTGCACGAGGCCATCGGCGCTGACGGCGATGACGGCATCCTGCATGCTGTTGAGCAGGGTTTCGAGCTGGCGCTGGCTGGAGCGGACGGCGGCGAAACTTTGTTCGACACGGCGGGCGGTTTTATCGATGGCCCCGGCGACGCGGCCGACTTCGTCCTGTGAGGTCTCCTGGATGCGAGCCGTAAGATCACCGTCGGCGATGCGGGCGGCGACATCGACGATGCGCTCAAGGCGGCGAGCCGTCCAATTGGCAGCGACGGCGGCTACTACAAAGGCGAAGAGGAATGCCAGTGCAGAAGCTAGTTCCAGGCGGTGGCGCATCTGGAGGGCGACGGCTTCCACATCCGAAAGAGGATAGGCGAGGCGGACGGCGCGGCCCAGCATGGCGTCGAACGTTACAGCGGTGGCCAGGATGACGACCGCAAAGGCGGCCATCAGCTTGAGGAAAATCCCGTTTCTCACTGCTCTGTCACTCTCACCACTTCTTTGATTACCTCGATCACTCTCACTTTGGGGCCTCGAAGCGGTAGCCCGCGCCGCGCACGGTCTTGAGGTAACGCGGGTTTTCCGGATCCGGTTCGATTTTCTCGCGGATGCGGCGGACATAGACGTCGACTGAGCGCGGGGTCACATAAGACGTGTCACGCCAGACGGAATCGAGAAGATGATCGCGGGAAAAGACGCGGCCGAGATGGCGGGCAAAGTAATCGAGCAGGCGAAACTCGGTGGCGGTGGTGGGAACGGTCTGTCCGCGAACGGTGAGGATCATGGCGGCGGGGTCAATGGCGATGTCTCCTACTTTGAGCGGGCTAGGGGGAAGCGGGCGCTCAAAGCGGCGGAGGACAGCTTTGACGCGGGCGACGAGTTCGCGGGGGCTGAAGGGCTTGGCGATGTAGTCGTCGGCTCCGATTTCGAGACCGAGGACGCGGTCGGCTTCGCTGCTCTTGGCGGTCAGGAAGATCACCGGCACCGATGCAAGCCCCGGGGTTTGGCGGACGGTGCGGCAGAGTTCCAGACCGTCTTTGCCCGGGACCATGATGTCGAGTACGAAGAGCGCTGGTCGTTGACGCTCGGCGTCGGCGATCACGCTGGAGCCGTTGGGGTAGACGCGGACGGCGAAACCGTCGTTCTCCAGATGGTGGCGAACCAGGCGGGAAATGTCGGGATCGTCTTCGACGACGAAGATGCTGGGTTTCACGGGTTCATTGTAACGAAGTGAGTTGCTACTACCTAGTACCGAGTACCCGGTTCGGAGCTTGGGGCCTGATTTTTATCGGATTGTAACAATCAGGTTGGCGGCGGGGTCGACGCGGAAGTGTTTGCCGGGCGGGATTACTGTGGTGGCGCTGTATTCGGTAATGATGGCCGGGCCGGGGTACGTTCTGCCTGGAGCCAGCGCGTCGCGGGAGTAAATTGTCGTCGCGAGTTTCTTGTCATCGAATTGGACTGAGGCTTTGGGCGTGGAAGGCGAGCCGAGCTTTGCTCGCCCTGGACGGGCAGGAGTGCCCGTCCCCACATGGTCCGTCTTCACGGCGATCGTCCCCAAATGCGCTGTGGTGGATTTCACCGTGGCGCGGAGGCGGAGGGTTACTAGCTCTAGTTCGCGGGTGGAGTGGGCGTAGCCGTAGCGGCGTTGGTGTTCTTCGTGGAAGTCTTTCAGGAGATTCCCGGTCAACGGTAGGTTTAGTTCGTAGCCTTGGCCGCGGTAGCGGAGGTCCACGCTTCGCTGATGATTCACTTTTCCCTGCCAGGCTTCTTGTTGAAAATCTCTTACGGCTTGTTTCTGGAGAGTCGAGAATTCACGATTCAGTTCTGCGCCTGGGAGTTTGCCAGCGACGCGCCAGAGGACGGTGCGGGAATAGTCCTTGACTACGTCGCTGAACAGAATGCCTAGAGCGGAAAGCGCGCCGGGCAGGGCGGGCACGATCACGTGCGGGATGCTGAGGGCTTCTGCGAGGGCGCAGGCGTGGAGGGCTCCGGCACCGCCGAAAGCTACGAGGGCGAAGTCGCGGGGATCGCGGCCGCGCTCGATAGAGACTACGCGGATGGCCTTCTCCATGGTGGAGTTGACCACGCGGATTATGCCGGCGGCAAACTTCTCGAGCGTGAGCGGACTTCGGTGGCGCTTAAGGCGTTCTTTTTTCAGCCACTCTGTGGTGATTCGACGGGTGCGATCAAGATCGAGAGTAAAGTCACCGCCAAGGAAACGCGTGGGTTGCAGGCGGCCTAACAAGAGGTTGGCGTCGGTGACGGTTGGTTGAGTGCCGCGGCCGTAGCAGATGGGGCCGGGATCGGCGCCGGCGGATTCGGGGCCGACGCGGAGAACGCCTGCGGCGTCGAAGCGGGCTAGCGAGCCTCCGCCGGCGCCTACCGTATGAATGTCGAGCATCGGGACGCCGATGGGGAGTCCGGCGATTTCTGCTTGGCTGGCGGTGGTGATGGCGCCTTCGACCAGGGAGACATCGGTGGAGGTGCCTCCCATGTCGAAGGCGATGAGGCGTTCGAAGCCGCTACGGCGGGCGGTGGCCGCGGCGCCGACCACGCCTCCGGCGGGGCCGGAGAGGACGGTGCGGACGGGTTCGGTGGCGGCGGAAGCCAGCGAGGTGATGCCCCCGGAGGATTGCATTACGAAGATTCTCGCCATGGGCTGAGGTCGCTCAGAAGCTAAAGCCCCATCCATTTTGGACGTCCTTGACGCAGCGCTGAAGCGCTGCTCCACCCTGGGTCGCTCGACCCTCGAAAGGCGCTGCAACAGATTTTCCAGATAGCGCTGCATAACTGGTTGAAGGTAGGCATTGATCACAACTGTTGAGGTGCGCTCGTATTCGCGGAATTCGGGGAGGATTTGGTGGGAGATGGAAAGCGGGATGCTTAACCGCTTGAGGGATTCCGCGATGGTTCGTTCGTTTTCCGGATTTGCGAAACAAAAAAGTAAGGAAATCGCTACTGACTCGGGATGTTTTGCTTCTACGTGGGAGGCTAGCGATTTCAAATCTCTGGGCGAAGGTGAGATCAGGACTTTACCGTCGCTGGCGGTGCGTTCTTCTACACCGAATCGAAGATCGCCGGGGACCAGGGGTTCGATGCGGTCGAAGAAGAAACCGTAGAGCTTGGGGCGCGCCTGACGTCCGATCTCGATGGCGTCTTCGAAACCGGAGGTGGTGACGAGGGCGGTGCGGGCGCCTTTGCGTTCGAGCAGAGTATTTGTGCCGACCGTGGTGCCATGCAGGATCACTAAGTCGCCTTTGTGGTTGATTTTGCGAAGAGCGCCGATGATGGCTTGGGAGGGGTCGGCTGGAGTGGAGAAGACTTTCAGCATTTGTAGGTGATTAGTGGAGTCGATCCAGACACAGTCGGTGAAGGTGCCGCCGGTATCGATGGCTACGCGCAGGGGTCGGGGGCGGCGGGTCATGTGGCTCGGTGTCGGTCGCGAGAGACCCACGTCTCGCAAAAGCGGCGAGACGTGGGGCGCCCGCAATGAATTCGGAGGATTAGGGTAACATTTGCGGCTATGAGATATGCATTTCTCGTTGAGACGTATGCCACCGAGCGGGTGAAAGTGGTCAGCGTGTGGAGCGAGTTTCGCGATGAGGATCTTGCGGTGCGGCCGCGGGAGGGTGATCCGCGAGGGCGCAGTGTGCATGAGCAGATGGTGCATCAGTGCGTGAGCGAAGACTCGTGGTTCCGCAACATGCTGGCGATTGATGTGGACGCGCCTCCGTTGCCGAAGCAAGAGACTCGGTTGGAGTTCATGAAGCGGTATGCCGAGGACAGCGGGAAACGGTTGGCGGCGCTGCAGGAAAAAGACGAGGCATGGTGGGAAGAGAATGTGAAGTTTTTCGATGTGCTGCGATCGCGGGCGTGGGTAATGACGCGGCGGATTACGCATACGTCGCATCATAGGGGACAGTTGATGGCGATGCTGCGGATGCTGGGACGCGAGGTGCATAGCAATTACGGGCCGACTGCGGATACGGGTGGGTTGATGGTGAATCGTGCGCCGACTATTTATGCGTATTCGAGTCTGGAGGCGCTGTTTGCGGGGGAAAGTGCTGGAGGTGCGAAGGCTGTGCTGCCGCGGTCCGAAGGGAAGGTTGTGACGGAAAGACCAGACTAGGGTGAAGATCCCGCTTCAGGTTTTTCTGGCGATAAGGAAATCCAATAGGGGAATCAAGTGAGGAGTAGTGCCGTCCCTGAAGGGACTTGGTTCTCTCTCGTCTGCTCCCCGCACTTACCTGCGGGGCTAATGAATGCCGTCGCTTCGCGACTGAGCGCCTATCCCTTTGTGGTGAAGGCTAGGGTCAGCAGCGTTTTTTGTTCTACCTCGTGCGCCTTTGCGCTGCCGGTTGCCGGGCTCGCGCTCGAACTGCGCTTTACTGACATCACATGGCGCTCACCGGCAATGCGCTGGAGGCGGGGGAGCATGTTGAATAAGGCTCCCATGTTGGCCGGCTCTTCCTGAACCCAGACTATGTCGCCGGAGTCGCCGTGGCGGGCGAATTCGGCTGTGAGCTCTTGTTCTGGGAAGGGATAGAGCTGTTCCAGAAATACAATCGCTGTCGAGGTGTCTTTTCTCTTTTTGCGTTCGGCCCGGAGTTCGTGGCCTATCTTTCCTGTACAGACCAGGATGCGGTCGGCTGCTCCGATTTCGGTGTCGGGGAGTACGTTCTGGAAATTCTTTTGCGTGAAGTCGGTGATGGGCGAGGAGGCGTCGGCGTGGCGCAGCATACTTTTCGGCGTGAAGACCACCAGCGGCTTGCGCCAATGGCGCAGGGCCTGACGGCGGAGAAGATGAAAATACTGCGCGGCGTTCGATGGCTGCGTGATCTGGATGTTGTGTTTCGCGGCCAGCTGGAGAAAGCGCTCGATGCGGGCGCTGGAGTGTTCCGGTCCCTGGCCTTCGTAGCCGTGAGGGAGAAGCAGAACCAGACCGGAGAGCAGGTTCCACTTGGCTTCGCCGGCGGAAATGAACTGGTCGATGATGGCCTGGGCTACGTTCACGAAGTCGCCGAACTGGGCTTCCCAGAGGACCAGCGCTTCGGGATAGTCGCGGCTGTAGCCGTATTCGAAGCCGAGGACGCCTGGTTCGGAGAGAGTTGAGTTGTGGATTCCGCAGTGGGCCTGGCCGGGTGCGATGTTTTCGAGCGGGACGTATTCGTTCTCGTTTTCGATATCGATTAGAACTGAGTGGCGCTGGTTGAAGGTACCGCGGCGGGAGTCCTGGCCGGATAAGCGAACTGGGGTGCCGGCTTTCGCGAGGCTGGCGAAGGCTAAGGCTTCGGCCGTGCCGTAGTCCACGGGGCGCTTGCCTGCGCCCATTTCGGCGCGCTGCTCTAAGAGCTTCTTCACTTTCGGATGGATGTGGAAGCCCCCGGGATATGTGGTCAGGTGAGTGGTCAGCTCGGATAGCTCTTCGATCGAGAGTCCGGTTTCCACTTCAAATTCTGGCTTGTGGAGGCCGCCGTAGTATTGATCCCAATATTTCGGCAGGTCACGCATGAGCGGCTTCTTGGTTAACTTGCCAGCGTCTTTCTGCGCGGATTCGAACTCGGCTTTGATAGCGGCTACTTGCTCGGGGGCGTCGGTTGCTCCTATGTCGTCGGCGTAGATTTCCCAGAGCGGGGGATGCTCTTTAATCTTTTTGTAGAGCAGGGGCTGAGTGATGGTGGGATCGTCGACTTCGCTGTGGCCGTGACGGCGGTAGCCGATCAGGTCGATGACCACGTCGGTGCCGAACTGGTAGCGGTATTCGGTGGCGATGCGAGCTACGCGGACTACGGCGTCCACATCTTCGCCGTTGACGTGGAAGATGGGGATGGACTGGCGGCGCGCGATGCAGGCGGCGAAACGGGTGGAGTGTTCTTCGAGATAGCTGGTGGTGAATCCCAGGAGATTGTTGACGATGACGTGAATGGTGCCGCCCACGGTGTAGCCGGGAAGGTCGGCATAGTTCATGGTTTCGGCCAGGATGCCTTGTCCGGCGAAAGCGGCGTCGCCGTGGACCAGAAGTGGGAGATATTTTTCGCGTCCGCCTTCGCCGGTGCGGTCTTGTTTGGCGCGAGTGCGGCCTACGGTTACGGGATCGACGGCTTCCAGGTGGCTGGGGTTTGAGACCAGATGGATATGAACTTTCTTGCCGCTGCGAGTAGTGTATTCGCCGGTTGCTCCCATGTGATATTTCACGTCGCCGGAGCCGAGAACGCTACGCGGGTTGACGTCTTCGAAGCCGGCGAAGATTTCGTTCGGGGGGCGCTTGGCGACGTGGGCGATGACGTTGAGGCGCCCGCGGTGGCTCATGCCCATGACTAGTTCGGTGGCACCAAGGCGGGACCCGGTGTCGAGGATTTCATCGACCAGCGGGATGAGCGCGGTGACGCCTTCGAGCGAGAAGCGCTTGCTGCCCAAATATCGCTGCTGCATGACCTGCTCGAAGATGTCGGCACGGATCAGCAGGTCGAGTACGCGTTTCTGGTCTTTTTCCGTGACCTCGGATGCAGGATCGGGCGATTCCATCTGTTCGTAGATCCAGCGGCGGCGTTCGGGAGAGTAGATGTGGTTGATTTCTACTCCGATGGTCGAGGAGTAGATGGCACGCGCTTCGCCGGCGTATTCGCCTTCCAGTCGCAGTTCTGGCGCTACGCGTGGGCGGAGGAAGCCGAGCGGATCGAGGTCGCCTTCGAGGTATCCCCATTGCCGGAAAGCGTTGAAGACGCGTTCGCGTTCGGGGTTCGCGCCGTTGCTGTTCTCGATGACGGTAGTGCTAGTGGAGGTCCTTGATTTCTGAGTTGCCATATTATTCGTTACTAGGATAACGGATGCGCGGTGGCATGCGGGGGATTCTGGGGCTGGGAAAGTCAAAACCTTCAACACAGAGGTCACAGGGGACACAGGGTAGAACGCCTGCTGTAGACTGACCCATCCCTCCGGTGCAGGAGCGGAACTCAGACATGTCAACTCTGCTCGGAATTCCGTTCGATGCGAACTCTTCTTATCTGCGGGGAGCGGCAGGTGCTCCGGCGAAGATTCGCGAGGCTCTGGGATGCGAGGCCTCTAACAAATGGACTGAGCTGGGCGTCGACCTGGGAGCGGCAGGTGCGTTTGCAGATGCCGGCGACTTGAAACTGGGGAATTCTCTGGAGAAAGCTCCCGATGATTTCCTAGAGATTGAGCGAGCCGTGGGCGAATTGCTGGAAAAGGGCGAACGTCCGGTCTCGCTAGGCGGGGATCACTCGATCACTTATCCGGTCCTGAAGGCTTTTGCGAGGCGATGCCGGGAGTTGACGATTGTTCATTTCGACGCGCATCCGGATTTGTACGATGAGTTCGAGGGTAGCCGGGTGTCGCATGCGTGCCCGTTCGCACGCATTATGGAGGAGCGGCTGGCGACGCGGTTGGTGCAGGTGGGGATTCGAACGATGAATGGGCATCAGAGCGAGCAGGCGGCCAGGTTCGGCGTCGAGGTAGTGCAGATGTCGGCGCTGCCCGCTTACGGCCGGTTGAAAATCCGTGGGCCGGTTTATGTTTCGTTCGATATGGATGTGCTTGATCCGGCGTTTGCGCCGGGGATCTCTCACCGCGAGCCGGGTGGGATGACGGTGCGCGAAGCGATTGCACACTTGCACGCGATCGAAGGGAGCATTGTCGGGGCGGACATCGTGGAATACAACCCGTCGCAGGATGTTTCGGGAATGACAGCTACGGTGGCGGCGAAGATTCTGAAAGAGATTCTGGGGAAGATGATTGCGGGACGATGAGTGTGGCTTTCGAGGCAAGTCGCGGAAGGTGAAGCCTCGCTAGAGGGCGGTGCAAGCTGGTAGCGATCCTTCGACTACGGTTGTGCTTCGCTGGCGCGAAGCACAACCTTCGCTCAGGGTGAGAACGCTCCGGGGAAGGGCGGTGTTTATGCAGGGAAACGGTCTCTTACAGCTTGCAAGCAAATATTCTGTGGACGAGACGGTGCAGCGGCTGGAATCGGTTCTTGCCGAGCGCGGCATCAGGGTGTTCGCTTTCATCGATCACAGCGGCGAAGCGGAGAAGGTTGGGATGAAGATGCGGCCGACGAAGCTCGTCATCTTTGGGAATCCCAAGGGAGGGACGCCGGTAATGGTGGCTGCGCCGTCGGTGGCGATCGATCTGCCGTTGAAGGCGCTGGTGGCGGAAGACGCCGCAGGCAAGGTTTGGGTTTCCTACAATAGTCCCGAGTATCTGCAGCAGAGGCATGGCGTGCCCGAAGAGTTGATCAAGAATATTGCGGTGGTGGGCGCGCTGGTGGCGAAGGCTGTGGAATAATGCTGCGGGCGTCGTTCCGAGGTCAATCGTCCTGCGGTCATGGTCCAGCATTATGGGAGAGCCTGTGGTTGAGAATTCCAATCGAGCTCGCGATCATCTGGCCAACGAGCGCACGTTTTTGGCTTGGGTGCGTACCAGCGTAGCAATCGTGGTGTTTGGATTCGCGATTGGGCGGTTTGCCATTGCGATGAGGCAGTTGACAGAGTTTCAGGGCCGCGCGTCGAGGACGACCGGGCTTTCGGTGTGGATGGGGATGAGCGCGATTCTGGCGGGCGTGGTGATGATGGTGGCAGGTCTGGCGCGCTATCGAAAAACGCGGGCGCAACTGGATGAGGGGAAGTTTGAGCCGGCGGGATTCGTCGTGGATCTGGTGGCGATTTTGACAGTGCTGTTTGGGTTGGTGCTGGCGGGGTATTTGATTTACGTGCAGAAGAGTTTGGGTTAGGCGCAGAAAAGTATAGTGCGCAGTGCGTGTCAAGAGCGATCCTCAACATCGAAGACCTATGGCGAACGATCAGGAAAAAGAGGCGGCGGCGCGGGCTAGTTTGCGCTTCGTGAAAGATGGCCAGGTGGTTGGGCTGGGGACGGGGTCGACGGCGGCGTACTTCATCCGGTTGCTGGGCGAGCAGGTGAAGAATGGGCTGAAGATTCGTGGCATACCGAGTTCTGACCGTTCGCGGGAGCAGGCGGCGGGCATGGGGATTCCGCTTACCACACTGGATGAATGCCAGCAGATTGACGTAACCGTGGACGGCGCGGACGAAGTTGATCCCGAATTGCGGTTGATTAAGGGCGGTGGCGGGGCGTTGTTGCGGGAAAAGATTGTGGCTTCGGCGACGAAGTATTACGTGATTATCACCGATGCAACGAAGAGAGTTCCGGTGCTGGGGAAGTTTCCGCTGCCGGTGGAAGTGATCAAGTTCGCTCAGGCGGTGGTGCGGAAAAAGATTGAGGTGCTGGGAGCGGCGGTTGAGCTGCGGCTGGGAACGGATGGGAAGCCGTACTTAACCGACGAGAATAATTACATTTTTGATTGCCGGTTCGGGCAGATTCCGGATGCGGATGGGCTGGCGAGGCAACTCAGCGCTATGCCGGGAGTGGTGGAGCACGGGTTGTTCATTGGCATGGCGAACGTGGTGCTGGTGGCGAGTGGGAGTGAGATTGTGGAGCTGCGTGCTCGCGGCAAGTAGAACCGTTTTCACCACGGAGGCACTGAGGAGCGGAGAAGAGCAATTCCTGAAGAGGTTTTCTCCGAGTGTCTCTGGTGGATTCGATCCTTCATAACTTCTAAAAAAATCGAGGCGATGGAGTGGCAACTGGGGCACAGGCACGAGAGCAGGCTTCGCGGCGGCGTTGGCTGCGATACCGCGTGCAGGCGCTACTGGATGTGACGGTGGTGCGATCGGGGGTTGCAGATACTCTGCCGGGGCGGTCGGTCAACCTGGGCGAAGGCGGAATTTCGGCGGTGCTGGCGGGAGAACTGTTGCCAGGTGAGTCCGTGGGAGTGGAGATAAGGCTGCCACAAGCGGCGGATCCATTGCGCGCGCGGGCGCTGGTGCGGCATCAAGACAAGCTTCGGTCGGGGCTGCAGTTTGTGGGGTTGTCGGCGGAACAGAGAGCGGCGATTCGCGGCTTGATGAGTGACGCGAACGCGGAACTGGAACCGGGAGTTCGGGGGAAGATTCCGATCGAAGCGGGGAAAGGATCCGAGCGCGGGGGGTCGAGCGTCCAGCCTCTTGTGCGCAGACGTCCGGGACGGGGATGGATCTTTTTGCTGGTCTCGGCGGCGATCCTGCTGACGATCTTATGGTGGCGTTGGAATCGGGGCTGGGAAGATCTGGAGTCGGGTCTGCCGAGAGGAGAAAGGAATGTTGAGTCGCAGCGGCCGCAGGCTCAGGTTCCTGCCGAGGAGATGCAGAAGCTGGTGACGCACCGGGTTGACCCCGAATACCCGCCGGCGGCGCGGCCGGCGAAGCTGCAGGGAGTGATCGTGCTGGATGTGGTGGTGGGTCGCGATGGGTCGGTGATGGACGTGCGGGCACTGAATGGTCCCGATGTGCTGGCCCAGGCCGCGATGGAGGCGCTGCGCTGGTGGCGGTTCGAGCCCTACAAGGTTGACGGCAAGCCGATTGTTGTGGAGACGAAGCTCGCGATGGAGTTCAAGCCGTAGACGCGGCTTTCCCATTCAGATGGAAAACTAATGACCGCTTCGCCGCGGCTTAGCGCGGAGCCGGAAGGTTGCTGCTCCAGCAGTCGGCGACGATCAGCCAGGCACCCAGACGACGCCAGGCCTTCACGTACTTGCCGCGGTCGGCGAGGATGGTGCCATCTGGTTGGCGGATGGCGACCGTGTAGCGGCCGATCTCCACAGCCAGGTCGCCGGAAGCTTCGACGCGGGTGGTCTCGAGGCGCAGGTCTTCGTATCCGAAATCAGCGAATTCGCGGAGCAGGCGCTCGACGGCCTTGGGGCCGTAAGCTGGATCGTGATGCGCGGCCATGAGTGCACCGTCCTGAGCGAACAGAGCGGCCACCTGATCGTAGTTACCAGTGTTAAAGGAAGTGACGAAATCCTGAGCAAGGTTGCGGATCAAAGACTCTACATCCAAGAACGGACGAGAATCCGCCAGGGAACTGGAATAGGGCCGATACATCTACTACCTCCTGGGGGAAGGCCGAGAGTTGCTCCACAGCCAGATGGAACCGCTCTCAAGTGCAGAGGCATTCTAGCGCAAAAGTGTCTGTGGAAGCAGGAAAGATTTGTGAATGGAGAAAGAAAAATCGATGCGAAGCGATTTGGGAAATACAGGGGATAAGGGGTCAAGGAGGCAACATGGAGGGGAAGACGGTTTCCCACTTGTGCGCGTGGGCGCGTGGCGGTATGTTGCGCGGATGAGCGTGAGCGGGCAAGAACCGGGCGGCGTAAATCGAACCGAGGGGAAACTGGCGGAAACGGGGCGCGGGGCGGGACATCCGGAGCGGTTCTGTCCAAACTGTTCCGCGGAGTTGAACGAGAGCCGGTGCAAGTTGAGCTGTGCGCGGTGCGGCTTTTATTTGAGTTGCTCGGATTTTTATTGAGGTGAAGGGCTTGCGCTCGATTAAGGCGTGTACCTGACACGCTGGGCGAAGTCCGTCTACAATGACCTTGGTTTTAATTTTTTTGGCATGATTAGGAGAAGACGATGGAACGCAAGGCTAGCGCAGTGTGGAAGGGCGGACTGAAGGATGGAAAGGGAACGATTTCGGCGCCGGGCGGAGTGCTGAGAGATACGCAATATTCGTTTACCTCGCGATTCGAGAACGGGCCGGGGACTAATCCGGAGGAATTGATTGCGGCGGCGCACGCCGCGTGCTTTTCGATGGCGCTTTCGGCCCAGTTGGGCGGGGCGAATCTGACGCCGGAGAGCATCAGCACGAATGTGACATTGACGATGGAGAAGCTTGATTCGGGCTGGACGATTACAGCGAGCCACATCGACGTGGTGGGGAAGGTTCCGGGAGCGGATGCGGCGGCATTTCAGAAGTATGCGGAGGCGGCGGAGAAGGGATGTCCGGTGTCGAAGGTGCTGAATGCGAAGATTTCGATGACGGCGAAGCTGGGATAGGGCGAGCTTCGGGCGTCGGCTTTCGGGCTTCGGCCTTCGGGCTTCGGCCTTCGGCAACTGCACCCGTGGTTTGACAGGCTGATAGCGGGCTGCAAAAATAGAAACGTTAGTCTTCCTGACACGGCGGCCTCGGGGCCGCCGCTGCCTTGCAATTCAGATTGCCATCGTGGCGGAATTGGCAGACGCGCATGGTTCAGGTCCATGTACCGGCAACGGTGTGGGGGTTCGAGTCCCTTCGATGGCACCAAAACAAGTTCTTCAAAGCCTTTAGAGACTAAGTAGCGGCTCCGGAGTCGAACAGCGTTGGCTGCGCCTCCGAGCGGCGCATGGTCGCTGCGCGATCTGAGGCGGAGAGCGAAAGTTGGCAGATACCGAGCGCCTTGCATTGGCAGATCCAGTCGTCGCGGGAAAGTTTGCCCGCCATCAAGGCGGCAACAGCAGCGAACGGATTCAGCTCATCGGTGCCGTGCCGCAGCTTGAAGATTCCGGGCTGAACAGTCAACTCCCAGCTGTTTTCGATGAGGGCAAGCGCCAAGGCCGCCGCGAAAACTTTACCGGCGCGTTGGGTGCGCAGTTCGCGTGTAAGCAGCATACCTCTGGGATCGGGGATGCGCGATCCGATCTCCGGAAGCTTAGGGATCTGGTCGGGAATCAACTCTACAGTTACGCCGTACAGAGCCGCGGCATGTGCAGCGACCGCCTTTTGCCACGCTGGAATCTTGACTCTTAGAGCGACTTCGTCCCAGGTAACATACTTCAGCCTGTCCACCTTGATGTCGGCAATCCGGTTCTCAATGAACTCCAGCTCGAGAGTTCGCAAATGGTCGAGCAAAGCTGTCGCTGGCCGAGTGTCTTCCGGAGCCGAGCGCGTTGCCATTTGTTCGGTGGCGGAGATGCGCTCGCCCAGGGGCGGGTGAGTGTCATAAGGATTGGCTCTTGTCCTGCGCAGAGTCTTCTCCAGATTCTTGTCAACGGCCTCCCTGATTTGCGGGGCGGTCATGAAGCGGGCAAAACCATCGCTGACGGCAAGCAGAGTACCGTCCCAGAGTTCCGGTGCGACTTCGCTTTGCCAGTAGAACGGCCAGGCCATGGCGGCACCGTGAATGGCTCGCAGTCCGTCGATGAGTGGCTGGCGTCCAGCCACGAGACAGGCGAGTTCGTCGGCGCGATACTCCTGGCGGCGGGAGACCAAATTGACGGCACGGAGAAAAAGCTTGAAGTATGCATTCAGAACCGTGGCTACCGCGAGATACATAGCGCCGAGGATCGAAACTCGCGTGAACGTGCGGAGGGATCCGACGTTTCGAAAAGTGCGGATGATTGCCATTTTTGTGCGATACACCCAGGGGCCGAGGCTGGTATCTCCACCGTAGTAATGGGCAAACTCGTGAGCGAGCACTGCCCGAAACTGGGAGACGGTGAGGACCGAGAACAGGGGCAAGCCGAGTCCCATGACGCGACGGCTGCCGAAGCCCATTACGCCGCCGCGGTCGGCGACGAAGGCATTAGCGTCTGGAATCAGGTAGACCTCGCCCGGCAATCGTTCGTTGAGCGACGCAGCGATATCGTCAAGTTCAGCGAAGAGCCTGCGCTGATCCTGTCGAAAGAGGGGCATTCCGGGCGCCTCGAATCTATCGCGTCGCGGTACCAGGGACCAGAGCATGGTGGCAGCGATGACGATCCCGAATAGGAAAAGGGCGAGGATTTGGAAACCTCCCGCGTTAAAGGTCAGAAGCTGGAGAGGTAGATATACACACGCAGCGGCGAGGGCGAGAATAAAAACGTAGGATACGACCACCATGAGAATTGCCAGAATGGCAAAAATCGCCATGGATCGGCGGGGACGAATATCCACAGGCGCGGACAGCATAAAACGAGGGGGATCATACCACAAGGTTGGTGCTTTTGAGGGGCGACTCGTCCAGATTCCGCGGTGGCTACTCCTTCGAAGGCGGATCTTCCGTGCTGAGGCGAAGTCCCGTACACTCTCGACATGAAAAATCTCGCAAGAGCGATTTACGTGGCCGGGTGCTTGCTCCTTGCGCTGTGCGGCTTGTGCGCGGCGCAGAAGCTGGCCATCACGATGGATGATCTGCCGTTGAACGGGCTGCTGCTGCCGGGAGTTACTCGGGCGGAGACTACGAAAAATGTGCTGGCAATTCTGAAAAAGCGGCACGTGCCTCCAGTGTACGGATTCATCAATGCGAGAAAACTGGAAGGGAATGCCGATGGGGCGGAGGCGCTGAAGCTGTGGGCTGCGGCGGAGCCAGTGGGAAATCATACTTACGCGCACATGGATCTGGAGCAGAATACTGCGGAGGCATTCGAGCGAGAGATCGAGGAGAACGAACCGGCACTGGAGTTGTTGGCGCGGACGGGTGGGCGGGGAGATGAATGGCACTGGTTTCGCTATCCGTATTTGCGTGAGGGAGACACGGTGGAGAAACGGCGCGCGATACGGGCGTACTTGCAAGCCCGCGGGTACAGGATCGCGCAGGTGACGCTCGACTGGGAAGACTACTTATGGAACACGGCCTATGCGCGGTGCGTAGTGAAGGGCGATACGAAGTCGATTGAATGGTTGCGGTCGAGCTATTTGAACACGGCTTCGGAGTTCCTTGACCTGGGACGGGCGCAGGCCAAGCTGATTTACGGGCACGAGATCAACTACGTGCTGCTGATGCACCTTGGCGCGTACAGCAGTACGATTCTGCCGGACGCGCTGGACCTACTGAAGAAAAAAGGATTCAAGCTGGTGACGCTGGAGGAGGCGGAGAGCGATGCGGCGTATGAGGGCGATCCGGATGTGGGGTTGCATGATGCCGGCACGCTGCTCGATCAGTGGATGCAGGTGAAGCAGATCAAGTATCCGGAGCATGCGGAGAAGCCTTACAAGGATGTTGAGAATGTTTGCAAGTGATGGTGGTGTGGTCCAAGAGACTAAATCAAGAGCTTGACCACAGAGACACGGGAGTTCACAGGGTAAAGACGAAGCGCCTCTGCCACACCATGCGGGTGTCGTTCCTTCCCGTATAATTCAGGCACCATTATGCCTGTTTTCCTTGATCAAATTGTGAGTGCTAAGCGCAGGCAAGTCTCTGAAACTAAACGCACGGCTGATGTGCGGGAGCTGGGGCGGCGGGCGGAACTGCACGTGCCGCGCGGGTTTCGGCGGGCGCTCGAGGAAAAGAGCAGAGCTGGCGTGACGGTGATCGCGGAGTTGAAGAAGGCGTCACCATCGAAGGGATTGATCCGAGGGGAGTTTTGCGCGGAAGATTTGGCACGGGAATTGGAGGCGGCGGGGGCGGCGGCGCTTTCGGTGTTGACCGATCAGGAATTTTTCCAGGGGTCACTAGAGAACTTGGAGCTGGCTTCGGCGGCGGTGAAGGTGCCGTGCTTGCGCAAGGATTTCATTGTGGATGAATTTCAATTGCTGGAGGCGCGGGCGAACTCGGCAGATGCGGTGTTGCTCATTGTGGCGGCTTTGGCAAACGCAGAATTGAATCGGCTGGCGCTGGGGGCCGGATTGCATGGGCTCGACGTTTTGTGCGAAGTGCATAACGAGGAAGAACTGCAGCGGGCTTTGGATGTGGGGTGCGATTTGATTGGAGTGAACACGCGCGATCTGCGAACGTTTAAGGTGGATGGGGAGACAGCGTTGGGGCTGGCGGAGAAGCTTCCGAAGAATGTGGTGCGGGTGGCGGAGAGCGGAATACGGTCGGGAGAGGATATTACGCGGCTGCGGGCGGCGGGATATCAGGCGTTTTTGATTGGAGAGTCGCTGATGCGGGCGGAGCGGCCGGGGGAGGCGCTGCGGGAGTTAGTTGCTAGTGCCGAGTCACGAGTGCCGAGTGAGCGGTGAACGGATTCTGCGCGAAGTTTTTACGTTTTGCGGACAACTGCACCTATGACTTGGGTGAAAATTTGTGGGATGACTAATTTGGAGGATGCCCTCGTCGCGGTTGACGCCGGCGCGGATGCGGTGGGGTTTGTGTTTTATGAGAAGAGTCCGCGGGAGATTGGTGTTGAGGCGGCGCGGGAGATCGTGAGACAGCTGCCAGCGAAGGTTGAGAAGGTGGGAGTGTTTGTAGATCTCGATTCGGAACAGATCCGTGAGATCGTTCTGGAGGTGGGCCTCGGCACCGTCCAGTTGCATGGTGAGAAGTCGATGAACTGTCTGTGGGAAGATCTGCGACCGTCAGCACAATCTGTGGGTGCTTCAAGACTGATCCCGATGATGTATGCCCAGACTTTGAGAGACGGCGGGTTTCTGATTAATCAAGATGTCCGCGACCAGATTTTCGCAATATTACTCGATTCACGATCTGACGGAACTCCAGGCGGCACCGGCGTCACATTTGATTGGGAGTCCACACGCGATATCGTGCAGGCGATGAGCCTGGTAGTGCCTGTGATCGTGGCCGGTGGCTTGACTCCTTCAAATGTGTCTGAAGCAATGCGGCTGTTCCAACCGTTTGGATTGGATGTGGCTTCGGGAGTGGAAGCGAGGCCGGGGAAGAAAGATCCGGAGAAGGTGCGGGCGTTTGTGAAGGCTGTGCGCGACGTAGATCGGAAGACGAGTTAGAGATGGCGACGGTTCCGGGAACAATCAAAGTCAAAACTCCCGCCCTCTCGCAAGAAACGCGAGAAGGACGGGGCACCCTGCGCGTCGTAAACGAGCCGGGGCGGTTTGGGGTTTATGGCGGGCGGTATGTGCCGGAGACTTTGATGGCGGCGCTCGAGGAGTTGGAGCGGGAGTATGAGAGAGCCAAGCGCGATCCGAAGTTTCAGAAGAGGCTGGAGGAGTTGCTGCGGACTTATGCGGGGCGTCCTACGGCGCTTTCGTTTGCGCGGCGGCTCACGCAGAAGTTGGGTGGGGCTAAGATTTATTTGAAGCGCGAAGATTTGCTGCATACAGGGGCGCACAAGATTAACAACTGTCTTGGACAGGCACTGCTGGTAGAGCGCATGGGTAAGCGGCGGGTGATTGCGGAGACTGGGGCGGGGCAGCATGGCGTGGCTACGGCTACAGTTTGCGCGTTGCTCGGCTTCGAGTGCGTCGTGTATATGGGGACCGAGGACATGCGGCGGCAGGAGTTGAATGTGTTCCGCATGCGGTTGCTGGGCGCGGAGGTGCGCGGAGTGGAGTCGGGCTCGCGGACTTTGAAAGATGCGATCAACGAGGCGATGCGCGACTGGGTTACGAATGTGCGGACTACTCATTATTTGTTGGGGAGCGTGCTGGGGGCACATCCTTATCCGACGATGGTTCGGGATTTTCATCGCGTGATTGGGCGGGAGGCGCGTGCGCAGATTTTGAAGGCTGAGGGGAAACTGCCTTCGGCGGTGATTGCTTGCGTGGGCGGGGGATCGAATGCGATTGGAATTTTCTACGACTTTATAAAGGATAAGAAGGTTCGCCTGATTGGCGTGGAGGCTGGTGGACGCAGCGAGAGGTTGGGAGATCATGCGGCGCGATTTCGGGGAGGGTCCCCGGGAGTTTTACAAGGAACCTTTTCTTATGTGTTGCAGGATTCAGCGGGGCAGATTGCGAATACGCATTCTGTGTCGGCGGGGCTGGATTATCCGTCGATTGGACCGGAGCATGCGGCGTTGAGGGATTCGGGGCGGGCGGAGTATGTTTCTGCGTCGGATGCCGAGGCGCTGGAGGCTACTACTTTGCTGGCGCGGACTGAGGGGATCATTCCGGCGCTGGAGTCGGCGCATGCTGTGGCGGAGGTAGTGAAGCGCGCGCCGAAGATGAAGAAATCCGACGTGGTGATCGTGAATATTTCTGGGCGCGGGGATAAGGATATCGGGATTATGAGGGAGTCGCTTTCGCTGGACTGAAGAAAGTCAAAATCTTTAACACAGAGGGCACCGAGGTTCACGGGGTAAGTCTCTCGCTTCCTGATTTCGATTATGCCTTTATCTTTTTATAAGAAGCCGGCGCTGGTGGTGTATGTGACTTGTGGGGATCCGGACCTTGCGACTACGCGGGCCGTGGTGCTGGCTGCGATTGAGGCGGGGGCGGATGTGATTGAACTGGGCGTGCCGTTCAGCGATCCGGTGGCGGATGGTCCGGTGATTCAGCGGGCCAGCGAACGGGCACTGAAGCATGGCACATGCCTTGCCCAGGTGTTGACGCTGGCGGCCGAGGTGCGGCAGCATGCGCAGTCTACTGGGCTGATTGTGTTTTCGTACTTGAATCCGATCTTGCGGATGGGGATGGAGAAATTCTGTATGGTGGCGCGGCATGCGGGTGTGGATGGCGTGCTGGTAACGGATTTGCCGGTGGAAGAGTCAGATGAGTATTTGCAGGCAATGAAGGCGAACGATCTGGCGCCGGTGTTTTTGGCGGCGCCGACTAGTCCGGATACGCGGTTGAAGCGCATCGCGGAGGCTTCGCGAGGGTTCGTTTATGCGGTGTCCCGGACTGGAGTGACTGGCGCACGGCAGCAGTTGGCGGACGACGCCCGGAAACTGGTGATGCGGTTGCGGCGAGTGACGAAACTGCCGATTGCGGTTGGTTTCGGAATTTCGAGTGCAGAGCAGTTTGCGGAGGTCGGGGAGTTTGCTGATGCGGTGGTGGTGGGAAGCGCGATTGTGGAGACGATTGAACGGAATCGAGGACGGGAAGCGGCGGCTGTGGGAGAATTCGTGGGAAAGTTGACGGGAGGAAGATAGGAGTTCAAAATCTCCACCCTGCGCCAAGAGCGCGCACGGATGGGGCACCCGGCTACAGCCAAGCACAATCCTTGCTCGGGATGACAAAGTCGGAATAAGAACCTCATGGATATTGCGGATTGGCGTAACAAGATTGATGAACTCGATCGGCGGCTGGTGGGGTTGCTGAACGAGCGGGCCCAGGCTGCAGTGGAGATTGGGCGGCTGAAGCGGAATACAAACTTGCCGATTTACGAGCCGGAGCGGGAGCGCATTGTGTTTGAGAATGTCCAGCAGATAAATCGGGGGCCGCTGCCGGAACGGGATCTGGTGCGGATTTTCGAGCGCATCATGGACGTGATGCGGAATATTCAGAAGGAAGGAATTGGGGTTAAGGCGGACGCTACGAAGGCTCCGGAGACGGAGTTGGATTCGGATGTGAATGATTGAGATCCGTCGTTGTTCGTTAGTTGTTGACCGTTGGCCGAAACCCTAGAAGCAGAGATTTTCTTATGATTGTTGCAATGCAGGACATGGCGGATGAGGGGCAGATTCAGCAGGTGATTGAGCATCTGGTGAAGATGGGGTTTGAAGTGCACCGGTCGACGGGGGCACGGCAAACCGTGCTGGGCGCGGTGGGCGCGGGGATTGATTTTGACATTCGTATCCTGGAGCTGCTGCCGGGGGTGCAGGAAGTCCATCGCATCAGTTCGCCTTACAAGCTCGCGGGGAAAAGTTTTCGTCCCGAGGGGACGATCGTGAAGCTGGCGAATGGAGTCGGTGTTGGCGGGAACGAAGTGGTCGTGATGGCTGGGCCATGCTCGGTGGAGTCGCGGGAGCAGCTTTTTTCTACGGCCGAAGCGATCGCGAAGGCGGGGGCCCGTGTGCTGCGTGGTGGAGCGTTCAAGCCACGGAGTTCTCCGTATTCCTTCCAGGGGCATGGAGAAGATGCGCTGAAGCTGCTGCGGGAGGCGGGAGAGAAATTCGGGTTGCTGGTGATCAGCGAGGTGATGGAGATCTCACAGATTCCGATGATGCTGCCTTATGTGGACATTCTGCAACTGGGAGCGCGCAACATGCAGAACTTTAATCTGCTGCGCGAACTGGGTAAAGTGCGCAAGCCGGTGCTGGTGAAGCGTGGTATCGCGGCGACCTTCGAGGAGCTTCTGTTATCTGCGGAATACATTATGGCCGGCGGCAACTATGAAGTGATTCTGTGCGAGCGCGGGATCCGGACGTTTGAGACTTACACGCGGAACACGATGGATATTTCCGCGATTCCGATCATTCACAAGCTGTCGCATTTGCCGATGACGGCGGATCCGTCGCATGGAACGGGGCGGCGGGACAAGGTTGCGCCGATGGCGCGGGCTTCGGTGGCCGCGGGAGCAGATGCGCTGCTGATTGAGGTGCATTGCGATCCTAACAACGCGTGGTCGGACGGGGCGCAGTCGCTGTTTCCGGAGCAGTTTGCCAAGCTGATGGATGAGTTGCGGATGATCGCACCGGCGGTGGGACGGAAGATTGCTTAAACCCTTTTCACCACGGAGACACGGAGAAAGGCAATTCTTAGCTCGTGATTCTTAACTCTGCCGGTCTTGAGAGTGCTCGGGTCCGTTCTCGACGCCCTTGATCGAGGTTCAATATCCAAATAGTTGTTCTTAGTGGCTCGGTGTCTCCGCGGTGAGATTCCTGTATGGCGATTCGGCAAATCACGATTGTTGGAACGGGG
>Ga0307476_10000737_pt1 | contig 22775 bp, 25 predicted proteins | sample atmos_gasesECM2C_2_FD_203314 | JGI IMG/M metagenome (GOLD analysis project Ga0307476, IMG submission 203314) | Hardwood forest soil microbial communities from Morgan-Monroe State Forest, Indiana, United States - atmos_gasesECM2C_05 | ecosystem: Environmental > Terrestrial > Soil > Temperate...
GATGGGCCGTTCAAGACCGTCGACGATATCAAGGGCCACACGGTCAGCGTCTCCGGCGCCGGCTCGCTGACATTCTGGCTGACGCAGCAATTGTCGCGCCGCCTGGGCTGGGGCGATGACGGCATCAAGATCACCCCGCTCGGCGCCTCCGAGGCGCAGATCGCGGCGCTCTTGACCCATCAGATCGACGGCACCACGACGGACAGCGTCACGGTGGAGAAATTCGTCGAATCCGGCAATGGCCGCATCCTGGTGAAATTCGGCGATTACTTTCCGGATTTCACCACGAGCTGCATCTACGCGAGCAGCGCGCTGATCGAAAGTAATCCCACCGCGCTCAAAGCCTTCCTCGCCGGCTGGTTCGACACCATCGCCTCCATGCGCGATCACCGCCAAGCCGTCCTCGACACCACCATAAAACTGATCGGCATGTCGCCCGGCGTCGCCAGCGCCATCTATGACGACACCATGCCGACCATGAGCCTCGATGGGCGTTTCAACCCGAAGGCGCTCGACCTGCTGGCGGACTCCTTCGTTGCCATGAAACTTTTGCCATCGAAGCCGGACATGGCGGCGCTGCTCACCGAAGCGTATCTGCCGAAATGACGACGCGCGACGCCGCGGTTCGCATCAAGGGCGTCTCGCACCAGTTCGGCGAGGCGGGCGAGACGCAATATGTCCGGGCGCTGTCCGACACGTCCCTCGATATTGCCCGCGGCGAACTGCTCTGCCTGATCGGCCCGAGCGGCTGCGGCAAGTCCACGCTGCTCAATGTCATCGGCGGCCTGATGACGCCGACCAGCGGCACTATCGAAGTCGCCGGCAAGCCGGTGCGCGGGCCGATGCCGCAGGACATCGCCTTCGTATTCCAGGAGAACGCGCTGTTTCCGTGGAACACCGTGCTCGAAAATGTCCGGCTTGGCATGCTGTTCCAGGGCGTGCCGAAATCCGAGCACGAAACGCGGGCGCAGAAATCGCTCGAAGCCGTCGGCCTTGCCGATTTCGCCCATCATTATCCCGGCCAGCTCTCCGGCGGCATGCGGCAGCGCGCGGCGCTGGCGCGGGCGCTGTCGCTGAAGACCGATATTCTGTTGATGGACGAGCCGTTCGGCGCGCTCGACGAGCAGACCCGCATGATCCTTGGCGAGGACCTCTCGGTGTTGCTGGCGAGCACCGAGAAGACCATCGTCTTCGTCACCCACAGCCTCGGCGAGGCAGTGTTCCTGGCCGACAGGGTCGCGGTGTTTTCGGCGCGGCCGGGCACGATCAAGAAGATCATTCGCGTCGACGAGCCGCATCCGCGCAAACCGGAATTCGTGACCTCGGAAAAATTCGCCGCGTTGCGCAACGAGCTCTATGCGCTGCTGCACGATGAAATCCGCAAGACCGTCGCCGAATCGGCGCGCAGCCGGGAAACCTCCTGATGGCGCGGCGAAACGAACGAGCCGCGGGGATCGGCAGCCGGGCCGTGCAGATCGGTTTCCTGCTCGGCATCCTCGTGCTCTGGTATCTCGCGACCAACCGCTGGGGGGTCAATCGTCTGTTGCTGCCGAACCCGATCGCGGTGTGGCAGCAGTTGCTCGACGTCCTCAAATCCAGCGAATATCTGCCCGACCTGCGCGTCACCTTGACCGAGCTTCTGGTGGCGTTCGCGCTGTCGATGACCTTTGGCATTACCGTCGGCTTCTTCGTCAGCCGCACGCGCTACTCGATCCGGGTGTTCGATCCGCTGTTCGCCGGCATCTATTCGATCCCGATCATTCTGTTTTTGCCGCTCTATGTACTGTTCTTCGGGCTCGGGCCGGCGTCGAAGATCGCGCTCGGCGCCACCATCAGCTTCTTCCCGATCGTGCTCTCGACCATCGCCGGCTTCAGCAATGTCGACCGCACATTGGTCACTGCGGCCAAATCGATGGGCGCGTCCGACTATCAGCTGTTCCGCTATGTGCTGGTGCCGGCCGCCTTGCCGGTGATCCTGTCCGGCCTGCGCATGGGATTCACGATCGCGCTTCTCGCCATCATCGGCAGCGAGACCATCGCCTCGCTCGCCGGCCTCGGCCACCATATCGTCCAGCTTGCCGAAGGCATGGATATGGCGCGCATGTTCGCCTACATCGCTTTCGTCGTGGTGATCGCAGTGCTGCTCAACGGCATCGTCTCGTTCCTCGAGGCGCGCGGCAGGCGCTGGACATGACGCCTTCGCTTCGCATTTACCTGCTGCGGCACCCCGGCGTGGTCCGGCTCGGCGTCATCGTGCTGATCCTGATCGCCTGGGAGATCGCCGCACGCTGGTTCATCGATCCGCTGTTCATCAGCCCGCCGTCGCGGGTGTTTCTTTCGCTCGGCGCGGTGTGGCAGACGGCCGGCGTGCCGGCGGCGCTGCGACTGACTTTCTTCGAGCTTGCCGTGGCGTTCGCCATCGCGGTCGTCATCGGTCTCACCGTCGGCCTTGCCGTCGGCCTGCAGCCGTTTGTGCGCCGCAGCCTGCTGCCCATCATCCTGCTGCTCTACGGCCTGCCGCAGATCACCATCCTGCCGCTGTTCATCCTCTATTTCGGCATCGGCGCCGCTTCAAAAATTGCCTTCGGCGTCACCCATGGCATGTTCCCTATCACGCTCGCCATCGTCGCCGGCGTGCAAAACCTCAAGCCGATCCTGCTCGTGAGCGCGCGCTCCATGGGCGCGAGCCGCTGGCAGGTTTTGCGCTGGGTGATCTTTCCGCACATGATCCCGAGCTTTTTCGCCGGCATGCGGCTCGGCATGAGCGGCGTTTTGCTCGGCGTGCTGCTCGCCGAGCTTTACGTCTCCACCGCCGGCATCGGCCACTTCACCACCATGTTCACCGAGAACTTCGACCCGACCAAACTGTTCGGTCTTGTCACGATGCTCGCCGCGATGGCCATCGTGCTCAACGAGATCGTGCGCCGCGCCGAGACCAGGTTCAGCCGCTGGCGCTAGGAGGAATGTTGTAATGGCAAAACTGAAACTGACCGTGGCCTGCGGCGATTACGAGATCGTGCGCGCGCTCGCCGACGGTACGGTGCAGGCCGACGGCATCGAGCTCGTCATGCTCACCGGCATGGGCTCGCGGGAGCGGCACTGGCGCATGGCGCGCAAGACCGAGTTCGACGTCTGCGAGATCAATATCGGCGGCTATTACATGGCGCGCGACCGCGGCGTGGCGCTGGCGGCGATCCCGGTGTTCCTGCACCGGCGCTTCCGCCACGGCTTTGTCTTCGTCAACGCCAAATCCGGCATCCGCGAGCCGAAGGACCTCATCGGCAAAAAGATCGGCGGCACCAATTTCCAGCCCGCCTCCAACATCTGGATGCGCGGCATTTTGGAGGAATATTACGGCGTGCCGCATCGGCAATGCACCTGGGTCGTCGAGCGCAGCGAGGATTTCGAGTTCACGCCGCCCAAGGATTTGCGCATCGAAATGGCGCCGCCGGAAAAACGGCTCGACGTCATGCTGGCGGAGGGCGAAATCCCGGCCATGCTGTCGCCCGACATGCCGCGGCTGTTTCTCGAGGGAGACAAACGCATCGTGCGGCTGTTTCCGAACTACAAGGACATCGAGATCGAATTCTTCCGCAACACCGGAATCTTTCCGATCATGCACGTCAACGTCGTGCGCCAGGAGATCATCGACAAATATCCGTGGGTCGCGACCAATCTGGTCAAGGCGTTCGACGAGGCCAAAGCCTTGGCCTATCGCCATGTCGCCAACCCGCGCAACGTTCCGCTGGCCTGGGTCAGGACCGCATGGGAAGAGCAGCTCGATGTCTTGGGCGCCGATCCCTGGCAATATGGCCTCGGCGACGCCAACCGCAAAAATGTCCAAACGGTGCTGCGGTATTGCCATCAACAAGGCTTGATCGGCCGCATGATGCCGCTTGGGGAGTTATTCGCCGACACTGATCTGGGTGACGCCGGCGGCGGGGCGGAAAATATCTGATTTGCAGAATTAGTAGGGTGTGGAGGCGGCTCGGCCCGACTCGTCGCCATGCCCGGCTCCCCTGTGACTTCACAGCAAGCTGTTGCGTACCGTGTGAGGGGTAAGCCATGCTAGACGAGGAAACCAACGCCAATCCCGCCGTTCAAGACAAAGACGATCCCACCGTGGCAAAAAAAGACGATCCCGCCTTCCTCTACTTCCCGACCAACTATCGCTGGTCGATGGGCCTTTTGATCTGCCTGTCCGGGGCGCCGTGGACCGGCGTCGAGATCGACGAGGTCAACCGGGTCGGCCGCGCGCTCACCGACAAGGTCGGCGACGACGACGCCTGGTTCGAGGAATGGGCGCGCATGGGCGATAAGATCACGGCGCGTGGCCGCGATGCCATGCGTGCCGGCCACAGGCTCACCGCGGCGTCGTGCTTCATGCGCGCCTGCCGCTATTATCAGACCGGAGAGCGCTTCATTCATCCGCGCTCCCAGCGCAGCATGGACGTCTATGCGCAGTCAGTGGCGCTATTCAAGGAAGCGGCCGCCATCATCCGCCGCCCGCGCATCGAGCCGGTCGAGGTGCCGTATGAGAATACGAGCCTGCCGGCGCTCTTGGTGCATCCAGACCCCGAGGCGACACGCGGCCGCCCGGCGCCGGCCATGGTGTTCTTCGACGGCTTCGACGTCACCAAGGAATTGCAATACGGCTACGGCGTGCCCGATCTCGCCGCGCGTGGCATCGGCTGCCTGGTCGTCGACGGGCCGGGCAACGGCGAGAGCGTGCGTTTCCGCAATCTGCCGCTGATCGCCGAGACCGAACGTTACGCCACGCCGGTCTACGAGTATCTCGCCGGGCGCCAGGAATTCGACGCCAAACGCATCGGCGTGATGGCGCTCAGCCTGGGCGGCTATTACGCGCCGCGCGCGGCGTCGCTCGAGCAGCGCTTCGCCTGCTGCGTCGCCTGGGGCGCGCAGTGGGACTATCACGAGATCTGGGCGCGGCGGCTCGATCTGCTCGATTCCGGCCGGGTGCTGTCGCTGTCGGTGCCGCCGGAGCATTTGCAATGGGTGCTCGGCGTCAACGATCGTGCTTCGGCGCTGAAGAAGCTGGAAGGTTTCCGGCTCGACGGCATCGTGCAGAAGATGACCTGCCCGTTCCTGTTGCTGCACGGCGAGGGCGACGAGCAAATCCCGCTCGAGATCGCGGAGAAACTTTACGAGGCGGTTGGCTCCAAGCAGAAGGCGCTCAAAGTCTTCACCCGCGAGGAAGGCGGCTTCCATCATTGCCAGGTCGACGACGCCACCATCGGCGTTCATTATATGTGGGATTGGATCGCCGACATCCTCCACGCCGGCGAATAAGACAGAGCCCAAAGAGATGAACAAATGAAATCACATCGGCTGGATGCCGCGCCCGACACCGTGCATTGGGGTTATTTCGATGCGAAGCTCAAACCGCTGATCACGATCGATCCGGGCGACACGGTCGTTATTTCGACGGTCTCGGGGGGCCTCGGCCAACTGCCCGACACCGGTTCAGGGCTTAATGTGCCCGCGGCGCTGCAAGAGATTCACGCCAAGGTGCAGCCGAAGCTCGGCGGACCGCACATCCTCACCGGGCCGGTCGCCGTGCGCGGCGCCAAGGCCGGGCAGGTGCTCGAGGTGCGGATCAAGGCGATCGATCTGCATTACGACTGGGGCTACAACATGATTCGGCCGCTCGCGGGCGCGCTGCCGGACGATTTCAAAGAGATGCGCCTCATCCATATTCCGCTCGATCGCGCGCGGATGATCGGACGGCTGCCATGGGGACTTGAGCTACCCCTCAAACCGTTCTTCGGCATCATGGCGGTAGCGCCGCCCGCGGCCTGGGGCGCGGTGGCTTCGCCGCCGCCGCGGCGCAACGGCGGCAACATAGACAACAAGGAGCTGGTCGCCGGCACCACGCTCTACCTGCCGATCCATGTCGACGGCGCGCTGTTCTCGACCGGCGACGGCCACGGCGTGCAGGGCGACGGCGAGGTCTGTATCACCGCGATCGAGACCGGCCTGATCGGCACTTTCGAATTACACCTGCGCGACGACATGGCGCTGGAATGGCCGCTCGCCGAGACGCCGACCCACATGATCACCATGGCGTTCGATCCCGATCTCGACGACGCGGTGGTGATCGCGCTGCGCGACATGATCAAGCTCATCTGCGCGCGCACCGGCATTTCGCGCGAGGACGCCTATACGCTGTGCAGCCTGGCCGCCGACCTGCGCGTGACCCAGGTGGTCAACGGCGCAAAGGGCATCCACGTGATGATGGAGAAGGCCCATTTGCAGCGCACGCGCTAGGCCGCGCTCGCCGCCGTTCGCTGTGCACCGGTTTATTGCCGGCAGCACTTGAGGGCTCCCTCAATCGCGGCAAACTCCGGGCAGAGCCAGAGAGGCCTGTCATGACAGTTGCGCACGCCGACATTGCCGAAGCTAGCGATCGCGCTCGGTTGGCAGGCCGGCGTGCTGGTCGCGGCGCTCGTCACGCCGATTCTTTTAGCCATCATCGGCTGGCGCGGCATGTTTTTGGCCGGTCTGGTGCCGAGCCTCGTCGCCTTTGTCGTTCGCTTGTACGTGCAGGAACCGCAGATATTCCTGGATCGTGCCAAGCAGCGCCGGACCGCCATGCCGCTCGGCCTTTTGGTGAAGGATACGGCGACCAGAAATATCAGCGACCATCTATCTGTTGGATATTCTCGCGACTGCCTTCCTGATCCCCGAGAAAAAAGGCGTGCCTCTTGAATGAAGGCCGCCGAGGCCCCATTTTGAGCTTGTTAATCGTGGGTTTTTCTCATCGTTGTATCCATTCCCGGAACCGCTATAATTGCCGATTGCGTGCAATAAAACGCACGACTTTCTTCAGTTCGTTGTAGAGCGGCCCGCCGTTGCGGCGGGTCTTCTGACTTTTGGGATTCATGCGATGACTCGCTCCAATCGCACCGACCACATCCGGCTCACGTCCCATCCTGAGCCCGGCGCCAAACTGCCGTTCCCGATCAAATGGGGCGCGGCGAGCGCGCGCGAGCGCGGCCCGATCATCGGCACGGTGTCGCGGCCGCAAGACCGCAATGTCATCGGCAGTCATGGCGGCTCTTATGCGGTCTACCGTGCGCTTGCGGTTTCAGCCGGCGCGCTCGATCCGATCCGCCGCCCGGACCTGACCAACACCTTTCCGGCCGCGACCATCGGTCCGTTTGCGCAATGGAGCGAACCGCAGCGCATCGTTTCGCTTGATCCCTGGGGCCATCTTGTGGCCGAGAATTTCAAGACCGAAATTGCCGAAGGCATCGACATCCGGCCGACCATCGCGATTACCCGCGCGCGTCTCGATCTTCCCGAAATGCAGAATGCGCTGGCCGCGGGGCGCCTCGCCAATGACGGCACCGTCGTGCGCGACAACGGCAGCGTCGCCGTGGTCAAGATCGCCATCGATCCGGTGTGGTACCTGCCGGGGATCGCGGCGCGGTTCGGCACCACCGAGTCCGATTTACGCCGGGCGCTGTTCGAGCAGACCGCCGGCATGTTTCCCGAGCTGGTGACGCGGCCCGACCTGCAAGTCTTCCTGCCGCCGATCGGCGGCGCCACGATTTATCTGTTCGGCGACGTCGCAAAACTCAACGACCCGCGCACGCAGATCACCTGCCGGGTCCACGACGAGTGCAACGGCTCGGACGTTTTCGGCTCCGACATCTGCACCTGCCGCCCCTACCTGATTCACGGCATCGAGGAGTGCGCCCGCAGCGGCCAGACCGGCGGTCTCGGCATCATCATCTATAACCGCAAGGAAGGCCGGGCGCTGGGCGAGGTCACCAAATTCCTGGTCTATAACGCGCGCAAGCGGCAGGAGGGCGGTGACGCGGCGGCGGCCTATTTCGAGCGCACCGAATGCGTGGCCGGCGTTCAGGACGCCCGCTTCCAGCAGCTCATGCCGGACGCGGTGCATTGGCTCGGCATCAAGCGCATCGATCGCTTCGTCTCGATGAGCGATATGAAATATGATGCCCTGGTGAGCCAGGGCGTCGATATCGTCGAGCGCGTCGCCATTCCCGACGCGCTCGTTCCCGCCGATGCCCACGTGGAGATCGAGGCCAAGAAAGCCGCCGGCTATTTCACGCCGGAGGTGCAAAAGCCGCAGGCGCTTTCCGACACCGTCGGCCGCGACCTCGGCAAATATTAAGCCCGACCCTGGATCGTCCGTGACGCCCGAAACGGCCGCTGCGTATTCGCTTTTGAACGCTCAGGCGGTTCGCGACCGAGCGCATCGGATGCTGGCGCTCGGGCTCGACGACAGGCTGCCGAATTTTCGTGTCGATCTCGATCGCCTCGACGACGCCGCCGATCTCGTCTTGTCGGTTATGCAGAAGAATTATCCGACGCTCGACGTGCCGTTCCATTCGCGCTGGCGGCATTTCGCGACGTCCGGCTTCGATCGCCATGCGGACCTTGCCGAAGATTTCACGGATCCAATGGCGCGCGCGCGCTCGGACTTTGATCTCGCCATCGTCAGCGTCTTGCTCGACGCCGGCGCCGGCCCGCAATGGCGCTACCGCGATCCGACCACCGGGGGGCATTTTTCGCGCTCAGAAGGATTGGCGCTGGCCGGCATCAACATGTTTGCCCGTGGCGACTTTTCTTCCCGCCATGGCATGTCTGCCGATCCCGCCGATCGGCTGCGCGTCGATGCGGATGCTTTGGTGAGTCTTGATACCGAAACCTTACGCGACGGCTTTCAAGTCACAATGGATAACCCCATTGTCGGACTCGAAGGCCGCGCCGAGCTTCTGCGCTCGCTGGGGCGGCTGGTTGTTCAGCGCCCCGAGATATTTGGGCGCCACGATTCGCCTCGGCCCGGCGGATTTTTCGACCATCTTGCGGCCAAGGCCGAGGGCAACGCGATTGCGGCCCCGCGCATCCTTTCCGAGTTGCTGTTGCAATTCGGGCCGATCTGGCCGTCGCGGCTAACGCTCGGCGGTGTGCCGCTCGGCGATTGCTGGCGGCACCCATCGCTGACCATGGCGGATGCGACCAGCGGGCTCGTGCCGCTGCACAAGCTGTCGCAGTGGCTGGCTTATTCGCTGATCGAGCCGCTGCAATGGGCCGGAATTGCCGTCACCGATATCGATGGCCTGACCGGGCTTGCCGAATATCGCAATGGCGGGCTCTTTATCGATACCGGCGTGCTGGCTTTGCGCGATCCTGCCGATGCGGCACGCCAGCACGACGTCGCCTCGACCTTGGTGGTCGAGTGGCGCGCATTGACCGTTGCGCTCCTCGATCGGGTGGCGGACGTGCTGCGGCACAGGCTCAACATGGATGCGACATCGCTGCCGCTCGCCAAAGTTCTCGAAGGCGGAACGTGGTCGGCAGGGCGCAGCATCGCTCGCCAAAAGCGCGCCGACGGCTCGCCGCCGCTCAAGGTCATCAGCGACGGGACGGTATTCTGAGCAATCTTGCCGGAGGGATCATGGAAGGCGTCACGATCGTCAAACATCCGCTGGTCCAGCACAAGCTGACGCTGATCCGCGACAAGAACATCTCGACCAAATCCTTCCGTGAGCTCCTCAAGGAGATCGGGATCCTGCTGTGTTACGAGGTGACCCGAGACCTGCCGCTGACCGACGTTGCCATCGATACGCCGATGGCGCGCATGATGTCGCCGCGCCTTGCCGGCAAGAAACTGGTGTTCGCGCCGATCTTGCGCGCCGGCGTCACCTTTGCCGAAGGCATGCTGGACCTCGTGCCGGCGGCTCGCGTCGCCCATATCGGCCTTTACCGCGAGCCTGAATCGTTCGTCGCAGTCGAATATTTCTTCAAAGCGCCGTCGGATCTCGATGAGCGCCTCGTCATCGTCGTCGCGCCGGTGATCGCGACGGCGAATACGGCGGCGGCGGCCGTGGTCCGGCTCAAGGAGCGGGGCGCCAAGGAGATCAGGTTTGTGTCGATGCTGGCTTCGCCCGAGGGCGTGGAACGGCTGCGCGGCCTCCATCCCGACGTGCCGATTTGGACGGCGGCTATCGACGACGGACTAGACGCGCAGGGATTCATTCTTCCCGGCTTGGGCGATGCCGGTGACCGCGCCTATGGCACGAAGTAACTGCCTGTGAAATGCCGTTGCCGCCGCGATCACGCCGCCAAGAGCTTTTGCACTTCGTTGACCAGTTCGCGAAGATGGATCGGCTTCGACAGCACCTTGGCGTGCTTGGGCGCGCTCGAGTCGGAATTGAGCGCCACCGCGGCGAAACCGGTGATGAACATGATCTTGATATCGGGGTCGAGTTCGGCGGCGCGGCGCGCGAGCTCGATGCCGTCCATCTCCGGCATGACAATGTCGGTCAGCAAAAGCTCGAACGGTTCCTCCCGCAGCCTTTGGTAGGCCGATAGGCCGTTGTCGTAGGACACGACGTCAAAGCCGGCGTTCTGCAGCGCCTTGACCAGGAACCGGCGCATGTCGACGTCGTCTTCCGCAAGCAAAATTTTGGACATGGCAACCCGAACCCGGCTTCCGCCGGCCCCCTGCCGCTCCATAAGCCGCATGGCCGGTAAAGATGAAGTGAAAACGGGCTCATGTAACCGCCCTTAAACCGCCCTTGGCAAGCCGCGACTCCTATGGACAATGGCTGTTGGCGCACGCTAGGGAACGGGTGCCGGGTCGCTAGTCCCAAAAAGCCCCGCCAGGCGCCATGTTGGAAATCCAGGACGAATTTGATCCCCCGTTCGAGGCGGTCGAGCCGGCGCAATGCCGTGGCCCAGTCCTGTTCAACTCGCCCCATAGCGGGCGGATCTACCCGCGCGCCTTCCTGCTGACGTCGCGGCTCGATCTGGCGACGCTGCGCCGCTCCGAGGACAGCTTCGTCGACGACCTGATCGCCGGCATCGCCGCGCGCGGCCATCCGATCATGAAGGCGCATTTCCCGCGCTGCTATGTCGACGTCAACCGCGAGCCCTACGAGCTCGACCCGCGCATGTTCGACGGCCGCCTGCCCTCCTTCGCCAATACCCGCTCGATGCGGGTCGCCGGCGGGCTCGGCACCGTGGCGCGCGTGGTCGGCGATGCCCAGGAAATCTACGATCAGCGCATTGCGGTGGCCGACGCGCTGCGCCGCATCGACAGCCTCTACAAGCCCTATCACCGCGCCTTGCGGCGGCTGTTCATGCGGCTGCATCGCGATTTCGGCGCCGCCATGCTGGTCGATTGCCACTCCATGCCGTCGACCACCGGAGCCAGAGACGAGCGCCCGCGCGCCGATCTCGTGCTCGGCGACCGCTACGGCACGAGCTGCGTTCCGATCGTCGCCGAGACCATCGAAGAGACCATGCGCGGCTTCGGCTATGCGGTCAGCCGCAATAAGCCCTATGCCGGCGGCTTCATCACCGAGCACTACGGCAACCCGACAACCGGCCTGCACGCGATCCAGCTCGAGATCAATCGGGCGCTGTACATGGACGAGCGCCGCTACGAGCGGTCGGCTTCGTTTGCGCGCTTGGCGGGCGAGTTCGAGCTGCTTTCGGATCGCCTCGCCGCGATCCCGATGGAGGAGTTGCGGCCCTACAGGGCGGCTGCGGAATAGGCTTCGGCGACGAACCGCCGGCGCGCAGGAAACCGCACACCAAAAAGAAAGGGGCCGCTCACCTTGCGGGAGCGGCCCAAGTCTAGGGAGGAAACGCCCAAGGAGGGCGACGGTAGCGCGAGGAAACCTCCCACTACCGCACTGCAATAAGATACACTGCGCCGCACAAAACGCAAGCCCCGTTGACCTATTTGGAGGGTGCTGTCCCCGCGGATTCTGCGGGGCAGCTTCTCGGCTTCGTTGAAGCTAATGTGACGACAGGAATAGCTGATTTATCCCAGTTACTTAAGCGCGAGAGCACCCCTGCCCAAAAACACGCCAGGCGGCACCAGCTGCCGCTTTTTGCGGTTCCTTGCAGCGATTTGCGTCGAGCCGTTGCGGATCGGCAACACGCCGATTGCTGTTCCCGGAACTCTCCGCTACCTCGGAGTACGAGGCCATTCATGACCGCAATCGACTTTGCCGTCTTCGTGGACGAGCTTGCCGCCGTCTCCGGCGAGACCATTCGGCCGTTCTTCCGCAGCGCGCTGGGAGTCGAGAACAAGAGCCGGTCCGGCGGCTTCGATCCGGTGACGGCGGCCGACCGCGCCGCCGAAGCCGCCATGCGCGCGCTGATCAATCGGACCTTTCCGGAACACGGCGTCGTCGGCGAAGAGCTCGGCGCCGATCGTCCCGACGCCGAATATGTCTGGGTGCTCGACCCGATCGACGGCACCAAGTCGTTCATCTGCGGCCTGCCGGCCTGGGGCACGCTGATCGCCCTGACCCGGCGCGGCGAGCCGATCTACGGCATGATGCATCAGCCGTTCACACGCGAGCATTTTTCCGGCGACGGCCACGGCGCGCGCTATCGCGGGCCGGCCGGCGACCGCGCGCTGCAAGTGCGCCCCTGCGCAACGCTGAGCGACGCCATCATGCTCACGACGAGCCCGTTGTTGATGAACGAGGCCGACCGGCAGGCTTTCCGCCGCGTCGAAGAGGCGGTGCGGCTGTCGCGCTACGGCGGCGATTGTTACGCCTATTGCGTGCTCGCCGCCGGCCACGTCGACCTGCTGATCGAGACCGAGCTCAAGCCGCACGACGTGCTGGCGCTGATCCCGATCATCGAGGGTGCCGGCGGCATCATGACCACCTGGGACAACGGCCGCCCGCACAACGGCGGCCGCATCATCGCCGCCGGCGACCGGCGCGTGCACGCGCAAGCCATGGGGCTGCTGAATAAATCGTAGCCCGTCAATACAGCGCCGTGCCCGGCACGAAGGCGTCGAACGCGGCCCAGAACTGGGCGCGGTAGCGGTCCTGCTCCATCAACAGCTCGTGCTGGGCGCCGACCACGACGAGATGCGAGCCGGCGCGCAGATGGGTGGCAAAATCCTCGATCGCCGCGTTCGACACCACGGCGTCGCTGCCGGCGGCGACGATCAGGAGCGGCTGGCGGATATGCGCGGGATAACTGCGCTCGCGCATGGCCCGCATGGTGCGAAACGCCGCGTCGGTCCAGGCCACGGTCGGTGCGCCGACCGCTAGCTCGGGCGCCGCTTCGAGGACCGCCTGGTTGCGCGCATAACGCACCGGATCGGATGTGAGAACGTTGCCGACGAAGGGTTTTGCTTCCATGACGCCGACGTCGCCGCGGGGCACATACATGCTGCCGAAGCCGGCGACGCGCAGCACGCGCACCAAAACCTTCGCCGTCGTTGTCGTGGCAAACCCTTGCAGGTCGATCAGCGGCGCGGTGAGCACCATGCGATCGAACCAGCGGCGGCCGCGATAGGCGGCGCGAATGAGCATGGTGGCGCCGGTGGAATGACCCAAGGCAAACAACGGCGGCGGACAATCCGGCATCACGATCTCGCGCATGAATGTCTCGAGGTCGCTGTCGTATTCGGCGAAATCGCGCACGTAGCCTTTGTGGCGGTCACCGAGCATGCGCTCCGACAGGCCCTGGCCGCGCCAATCGAGCGTGGCGACGGCAAAACCGCGCGACCGCAAATCCCGAACGGTCTCGAAATATTTTTCGATCCATTCGCCGCGGCCCTGCAAGATGACCACGGTGCCCTTGCGCCCGGCCGGCGGCAGCCAGCGGGCAAAGCGCAAGCTCACGCCGTCGGGCGTTTTCAACTCGCCGGCGACGAAATTGTCCGGCGCCGGATTGGCGGGGATGGAAACGAGTTTCATGAGAGCTTTAAGCCGAAGCGGCCTGACGCTTATAGCAGCCCATCGAAGCCGCTCAACCGACCCAATTCCGTCATCCTGAGGTGGCCGCGAAGCGGCCCTCGAAGGATACGGCCGAGGCGCCGTGGCCGTCGCCCTTCGAGGCTCGCTGCGCTCGCATCTCAGGGTGACGGACCAAATCACAGACGCAGAATTTCCAATGTTTTTTCAATATTTTACACCCCCCTTGCGCGATCCGGGGCCCTCACCATATCAGCCCCGCGCAGGCCGCTTGCGGCTGCGCATTTCCCGGCCAGGTCCATCCGGACGGGCCAACCGCATGTCGCTCAAGGAGGATATGCCATGCGAACTTTCGACCTAGCTCCCCTTTATCGTTCCACCGTCGGCTTCGACCGGCTGTTCTCGTTGCTCGACCAGGGCCTCGAGGGCGCCGCTCCCGGTTATCCGCCCTACAATATCGAGCGGACCGGCGAGAATGCGTACCGCGTCTCTGTCGCGGTCGCGGGCTTCAATGAGCCGGAGCTGTCCATCGTAGCCAAGGAGAACACGCTGACCATCCGCGGCGAGAAAAACGCCAAGGAGGAAGGCAAGAGCGGCGAGGTGCTCTATCAGGGCATCGCGGCGCGCACCTTCGAGCGCGTGTTCCAGCTCGCCGATTTCGTCCAGGTGAAGGGCGCGAGCCTCGAGAACGGTCTCCTGCACGTCGACTTGGTGCGCGAGATCCCCGAGGCCAAGAAGCCGCGCTCGATCCCGATCGGCAACGGCAAGGTCCTCGAGGACCAGAAGCAGGCCGCGTAAGTCTCACGCGTGCTGGAATGTAAGGGAGCGCCCCGGTTTTCCGGGGCGCTTTCGATTCGTGCGCCTTTCCCGTCAGATCAATTTGGCCCTTCAGATCAATTTGGCATCCAAGGTGATCGCGGCGTTGAGGACCTTGGAGACCGGGCAGTTTTTCTCGGCATCGCCGGCCATGCGGGCAAATGCGGCTTCGTCCAGGTTCGGCACCTGGCCGCGCAGCGTCAGGGCCGACCGGCTGATGCGGAAACCCTGGCCTTCGGGTTCGAGGGTGACCGCGGCCTCGGTGGTGAGCTCGGTCGGCGTATAGCCGCCGGCCTGCAGCCCAAATGCCAGCGCCATGGTGAAGCAGCCGGCGTGCGCCGCGGCGATGAGCTCCTCGGGATTGGTGCCCTTCTCGTTTTCAAACCGGGTCCGGAACGAATACGGCGTGTCCGCGAGCACGCCGGAATCGGTGGAAAGATTGCCGCTGCCGGCGCGACCGGTGCCGCGCCAAACCGCTTTTGCCTTTCGGATCATGGGACGTCTCCCTTGCTTCGTGTCAGATCAAATTGATCGCGACGTCGAGGTTGCGTTGAAGTCCGGATATCGCCCCGCGGACTGCGTTTTCCAGTCCGCAGGGCGCTGCGCCGATCAGACTTCGGCGACATCGATGATCGCTTCGGCAAAGGCGCGCGGCGCTTCTTGCGGCAGATTATGCCCGATGCCGCCCGAAATGGTCCGGTGCGAATATTTGCCGGAGAATTTCTTGGCGTAGGCGCTGGGCTCCGCGTGCGGCGCGCCGTTGGCGTCGCCTTCCATGGTGATGGTCGGCACGGTGATGACCGGACCTGCGGCAAGCCGTTTTTCCACATCGTCGTATTTCGCCTCGCCTTGCGCGAGACCGAGCCGCCAGCGGTAGTTATGAATGACGATGGCGACATGATCCGGATTGTCGAACGCCGCCGCGGAGCGATCGAACGTGGCATCGTCGAAATTCCACTTCGGCGAGGCGATCTGCCAAATCAGCTTGGAAAAGTCGTGGCGGTATTTGTCGTAACCGTCTCGGCCGCGGTCGGTCGCGAAATAATATTGATACCACCATTGCAGCTCCGCCTTGGGCGGCAGCGGCGCCTTGCCGGCCGCCTGGCTGCCGATCAGATAACCGCTCACAGAGACCAGCGCCTTGCAGCGCTCCGGCCACAGCGCGGCGACAATGTCGGCCGACCGCGCGCCCCAATCAAAACCGCCGATGGTGGCTTTCTGGATCTTGAGCGCGTCCATCAAGGCGATGACATCGAGCGCGACCACCGCCTGCTGGCCGTTGCGGACCGTGTCGCCGGACAGAAACCGCGTCGTGCCGTAGCCGCGCACATAGGGAACGATCACCCGGTAGCCCGCCGACGCCAGCAGAGGGGCGACATCGACAAAGCTATAAATGTCGTAGGGCCAGCCGTGCAGCAGAATGACCGGAGGGCCGCCGGCGGGGCCGGCTTCGGCGTAGCCGATATTGAGAAGGCCGGCATCGATCTGCTTGAGCGGACCGAACGAGGTGTGCGCGCCCGGCTTGACCGCCGGCAGCGCTTTCGCGCTTGGTTTGATAGCCTGCGCGTTTGCCGGACCGATCATGCCGAACTGGGCGGCAGCCAAGGTCATGGCCGTTGCGCCTAGAAAACGACGGCGATGCCGGTCGACATCTTCCGGCGTTTTGATCTCGTCCATGGTGGATCTCCTTAAGTTCGATGGCTGCGTAACGGACCAGCCGAACGAACGTTCACCGCTTCTGGTACGAATGAAAAATGTAATCCTTTGACGCCACGATCGTGTGGCACGCGAACCCGCAATTGACGGTGCCGCTCGCATCGGGCGCGAACGTGTCGGACGCGGGATTGTAGTCAAACACGGCGTAGGCCCAACCCTTGGTGTCCGGAAATCTCTTGGTGTCCTTCTCGATCAAAAAGACGTCTTGCAAGGTGTTCGGCACATTCACGGCAAAGGGCGACTCCGTCATCTTTTTCGGCTTCCACTCGATCTTCGCAATCTTGGAGCCGTCGGGGAACGGCTGGCCATTGCCGGGAACGCCAGCCTTGTAGGCGTCGATCATGACGGGATTGGCGACCATCACCTTGAGCAGGTCGTCGGTCTGACTGACGGAGACAACCTGCCAGTCCTCGTAACCCCTGAAATCGGCGAACGCGAGTCCACCCGGCAGTTGCAGCGTGTACTTGTCCTGCGCCGCCAGCGCCATGCCGCCCAAAGCGGCGAGCAAGGCGGCGAGCAATGACACGATCACAATCATCGGGATGCGCGACATGATGAGCCTCCATATTCGAGGCCTTTAGCCGTTTCGGCCTCGCAAAACTGGTCGGGGTGCTCGAATAATCAGCCCGATCAAGCCCGGTGAGCTGAACGTCTTACGACGACATTTTGACGACGAACTCTGCGCTGCGAAAGCCGTGGGCAGCGTCTGCCGGATCAAAAGAAGGTGACGATGGACCTGTCATGCTCCGCGAAGGCGGAGCATCCAGTCATCGCCGCCGTCGCGGGTCCTGCTCAGCGAGCGCCGACATCGCCAACGGGCGGCTTTATTTTCCGATCCACAATGTCAAACAGCGACGCACGCTCTCGTGACCACCGCAAGCCCGGCCATGACGACGCGGGACTGCATTGCCGCGATGCGCTTCGCATCCGGGTCTTCCTTCACGCTTCAAAAATGCTTGCCTCGAACGGACGGGAGGCGATCTCTTTGCTCCCCAAAGAGGGAGGCGGAGCGCCGAACGGCGCACCAACAGTTGCCGCGCCTCGATGCGCAGGCGCGGCCGCGGCCCGATAAGCGGGACCGCTCGCCTTTCGGCGCTCCTCCGCGGTCATGCGCTAGGATTTCTCCCGACTCGGCCCGGGCCGCGCTTCCTGGAATCACCGGATGCAAACGGGAGGACCCTCTCCGGCACCAGTGCAGCGAGCACCTCGCAGTCCGGCACGTGCCGGACGGGACGATGCCCAAGCCGCCTGAAGGCTAAGAGCGACGAACTCCGCCCACAGGAACCGCACCCGCTCCGTCAGTCGGCGTCACCGGTTGACGTCCCTTACGATGAGCGGGATGGACGCCGTTAATCAAATCCGCAACGCCCCGTCAAAGGCTTTTCGATTTATGCAGACAAATCGCGGGGTTGCGCGGCGCGATTGCCGCTGCGCGCAAGCCCGGACGCGTTTCACTCCAATCCAAAGATTCGCAAAACAGAAGTTGTGCCTGCTAATCAGGGCTTTCTGTACTTTTGCGAATCTTTGCGCGGCTGCGCGGCGGCTTGCGAACTCGCGTAGGATGAGTTGAGCGAAGCGATACCCACCATAGGGCGGCGAGGATGGTTGATGGGTTTCGCAAGGGCTCAACCCATCCTGCGCGCTGCCGACACTGTTGCACGAGGTGGTCAGTGATGAATATTTGGGACCCTCGCCAGATTCAAATATGAATCTGTATCAATGGCTACAAACTCAGCCCTACGACGTTCAGCGCGAGATGGGTCTTCGAATTCTGCGAAACCTACATATAATGAAATAGCGAACGGGTCAGCCGGAGGCTGCCATGGAAATCGATGAAGCGATCGTCCAGCTGGGAGAGAAACTCGACGCACGGTGGGATGACTTTTCCCCGACGCTCGATTCCAACGATCGTGTTGCTCAGGGCCGGGCGCTCCTTCGCGGCTTCGAGCTAGCGAAGGAGTTCGATCGCCTCAAGGCTGATGGATTGGCGGCCATCGCGGCGCTGCTCGAGCAGCACGATCCGGTTGCAGGCGACAACCGCGCCGCATCCCTTATCCGCGGATTTGAGTTTGGTACCAGACTTGCGGATACTCTTCATGACGAATTTTCGGATCCGCATGGCGTGACCAAGATCGTGCGCCTCGTCGACGCAACCGTCAAAGCCCTGCATACGATCGGCTCCGGCCGGGCAGCGCTGGTGGCGTTCCTCGACCACCCCGATCCCGGGGTCCGTGCCTTGGCAGGAGCCCATCTGTTGGATTTGATGCCTGAACGTGTTGTCCCATCCTTCGTCAAATCGAGGCGAAGGCGGGCGGCAGCAGCGCCAGTTTCAGAGCGCAGTGGGCGCTCTTCGCTTGGGAACGCGAGGGAAAATCACGGTTTAATTATTTGATGGGTGGCTCGGCACATGCGTAGCGAGACGCTGGATGGGTGAGAGAGAAACCCCTGGATTTCGCTTCTCTCATCCGGACTGCTTGCTGACGAGAATTCTTTAGCTATCGAACGATCAAGTTAATGAATATTGGGGGCCTCAGAGGGCGTTACGTCCTCGCCAGACGCTTCTTTCGCGGCATTGAGAAGCTGTTGGGCAAGCATATCACCCAATATTCCTTCCAGGGCGGTCACGTCGATCTTCTTTTGGGCCCACGCCTTGTCGGCTTCTTCAAGTGCCTTGTAGTAAGGGTCTTTGTTTGAGGCAATCTGTTCTGGGATTGTTGGCGTGCCGGGCAAGAGGCTGTCGAGCTTGATACTCAGAACGACATATGACACGGCCCTAGCCGTGCGACCGTTTCCGTCTGCAAACGGATGAATCCAGTTCATTTTCCATAGAACATAAGCGGCAAGGTGAACCGCGCTCTTATTCCAGTTATCATTGACGTATTCGCATAGAACTTGGACCTCATCAGCGACAAACGCGGACTCGGGTGGCTGATGAAGACTTCCATGAATCTTCACGGGCGTATTTCGGAACGTGCCGGCCAGCCGGTGCAAACCGTCAAGGGCCGCTTGATGCAATTGCAAAATCGGACCGGCACGCAACTTGAAGGGTCGCTCTGTATCCTTCACGTGAGAGCGAATGATATCGAGCGCCAGTGTGAATTGCCGGAGGCCATTTTCGGCTTCACGCCGCGCAATCTCGTCGGGATCGGTAAGAAGCGCCGCGTCTTCGGCTTCGCTGTGGCGATCGGCAGCCACGTCACTCGTCGCGCGACTCGATCTTTTTATCCGCCTCGGCAACCATCTCGCGAGTGATTCTCTCGTTCTCAATGTGAGTGTTGCCATAGGCAAAGCTTTGCCGCTGCTCTCGAAGCTGAGCTGTCGTCATCGTAATCTTGCGGGCACGGATAACCAATTCTTCCAGATTTTTCTTCATAGCTCACCTTCCCACAGCCAATCCATCGAGTAGCAAACGCTCATCGTGCTGTAAAGTTTCTTAACACAGCATAAATGCAGCCTCTACCCCACTTCTCCCCCGACAAAATCCGTCAGCTCCTTGCGCGTCATATCCGGCGCGAACCAGATGAACAGCGGCGCCTGCATCAGCGCGTAGGATTGGGCAGACCGAAGTTGAGCCCATCAAACTCACGCGGGCAAGATGATGGGTTTCGCAAGCGCTCAACCCATCCAACCGCGCTCGTCACCAGGTGTCGTATCCTGGCTTGCAGGGCGGACCGGACGGCAAACAAGCGGTGCTGCAAGAGGGGCCACCGGACGGCGGGCAATAGCCGGTGGTGATGGTGCCTCCCGTATTACCGGTGGCGATGGTGCCCCCCGCATTATAGGTCGCCGGATTGGCCACGCTGGCGCGACGATGCGCGGTCGCGGCCGAGGCGGTGGCGGCGGTGCCGAGAACGATTGCGGTGGCGAGCGCGATTGTTGTTCTGCTCGACATTGTCGTATCTCCAGGTTGGGCTGTCGCGGCTTGGCACCCAACTGGCCGGCGGCCGCCGCCCCGTCAACACATGGGGATGGGGACCGATGACGCCAAGAGACAGCGGATGACCTCGACGGATAGGACGGCGGGCGCGACCAGCCGAGACGGTCGCGCCCGCGCCCTTTAGACGGACAACTTGATCGTTGCCGTTGCGACTCGATACCGAGACGGTCCCGGTATCTCAGTGCACCCGGGTGCCGTGATGCGGCAAGCGTTTGCCCGCATACAAATAAAGTGGCCGCGCGGGTTGCGCCGCCTGCGTATTGGCGGTTCCGGCTTCTTCCGCCGACCACGATCCCGTGGTTTGCCCACCCGTAGCATCATAGTAGAACGGCATCATGCTGCCGGTGTGATCGCGGGACTGGGCGGACGCCGGCAGCGCGCCGGCCGTAACGATCGCGGCGAGAGCTAACGCGACTGAAAGCGATGTGTTGGCACTTGCGAAATTCTTCATCGTACATCTCCCATTGATGGCTATCGGCCCAGGTTTGCGAGAGAGCCGGACGCAGCTTCCGGCTGCGACGCCATTGTTTTGGGAGATGTGACCGCCGATGCGGCTCGATTAGTGAGCGGATTGGAAACAGCTTGTGCGGGCGCAGTGAACAATCGGCAATAGCCGCGAGGTCATGTTTGACCGTTTCGTCTTGGTGAACAGTCCATTCAAAAACTGCCCGATTAAACGTGGCGGATACTGAACCTATTTCCCCGGACAACGGGCGACGCGGGCATCCTGCCCCCGATCGCTCGGCAAGCGGGAGAAAGACCATGATTGGCAGGTCAAAACTCGCACGCGTTGCGGCAGCCGGCACAGTGCGCGCGGCAGCGCGGGCATTCGTTGCCTACGTTCGCAACGTCGAATCGCTTGTGTTCCTGATCGTGGAACGTTTGTACGACGCACACACCAGGCGGGTTCAGATGCGCCTGGCGCCGACAAAGTGGCTGGATTGAGCGGTGGCTACACTTGCTGTCATGCTCCGCGAAGGCGGAGCATCCAGTATTCGCTGTGGTCGCGGCTCGTGCTCAGGCCGATCCCGCGACGTCACCGATTACTGGATCGTCCGCCGGAGCTTGTCATCGGGCCGGCCACTTCGGGCCGGACCCGTTGGCGGACGATGACAATCAGGCCACCTTCTCCCCGACAAAATCCGTCAGCTCCTTGCGCGTCATATCCGGCGCGAACCAGATGAACAGCGGCGCCAGCATCAGGAAGGATAGCGCGAGCAGCGGCAGCCCAGCGGCGATCGAGTAAGACGTCGCGATCCAGCCCATGATCATCGGCGCCAGCGACGCGGCCGCCAGCCCGAAGGTGAACGAGGCGCCGACGGCGGTGCCGCGGATTTGCGTCGGGAAGAGCTCCGCGGTGTAGCCCAGGCCGGTGCCGAAGCTGCCGGTGATCAGAAAGTTGGTCGCCAGCCCGACCCAGAACAGGCTCGCCGCGCTGTCGAGATGGCCCATCGCCACCAGCAGCACGGCGGCAGGCACCGCGAAGGCCGGGATCACCCAGCGCCGGCCGTAGAGATCGCACAAATAGCCGCAGATCCAATAGGCGAAGATGGCGCAGAACATCCAGGCCGAGAGGAATTTGCTCATGGCCGGGAAGCCGAGATGTTTTTCGTTGGCGAGATAGAACGGCATCCAGGCCGACCAGCCGATCCAGGTGAACAGATAGAAGAAGTAGACCAGCGAGGCGATCAGCATTTCGCGCGGGTATTTTCGCACCGGCGCGAAGATGTCGAGCTGCTTCTTCAAGCCCTCCTTGAGCATCGCCGCGGTGACGCGCTCGTAGCGCGGGCTCTCCTTGATGCCGATCCGGATCCACAACACCAGGAGCGCCGGCAAAATGCCGAGGAAGTAGAGCGAGCGCCAGCCCCACAGCGGCACCACGGCGAGCGCCGCCAGCGAGCACAGCATGTAGCCGAGCGGATAGCCGCCGACGAGGCCGCCAAGGGCTGTGGCGCGCCATTTGGTCGGCGCGGTCTCGGTGACCATCAGCATGCCGACCGGATTTTCGCCGGCTAGCCCAATGCGGGTGATCGAGCTCCAGATCAGAAGCGTGACCCAGCCGGTGGAGAAGCCGGTGAGCCCGGTGAACAGCGCATAGACCAGGATCGACCAGATCAGCGCCGGGCGGCGGCCATAGAGATCGGCGAGCACCGGAAAGAGGAACGTGCCGATCAGCCCGATCCAGCGCGAGATCGTGGTCACCGTGCCCATGGTCGCCGGCGTGATGCCCCATTCCTTGATGAGGATCGGCGTCACCAACTGCATGATGGTGGCTTCGTAGATGTCGAACGCCCAGCCGAGGATGCAGATCGCCAGAACAAGCGCGCTGTAGCTCGTCCAGCGCTCGCTTGACGTGAGGGGCGGCCCAAGAGCGGGCGACCCGGCGGCCGACGCAATCGTGGTCGTAGCCATGTCCTGTTTCCCTTCCCTGGAATTCCGCTCTACGGCGGATGCGCAAAGCCTGCGCTTGCGGCGGGTGTTTGGTCAAGACGCTGCATTAGAATCAATCACCGTCGGTTGGCGGCCTTGATCGCATGGATGCTAGTTGTTCGCGTTGATGATCTTGTCAAGGACGG
>Ga0307476_10000738_pt1 | contig 22717 bp, 20 predicted proteins | sample atmos_gasesECM2C_2_FD_203314 | JGI IMG/M metagenome (GOLD analysis project Ga0307476, IMG submission 203314) | Hardwood forest soil microbial communities from Morgan-Monroe State Forest, Indiana, United States - atmos_gasesECM2C_05 | ecosystem: Environmental > Terrestrial > Soil > Temperate...
CCGAGCGTTCCCGCACCGCCTACATGTGTGCCGAACGCGTATACTTCCGCTGCCACCGCATGCTGGTTTCAGATTGGCTGGCCGCGCACGGACATGAAGTGATGCACATCGACGGGACCGGCCCGGTCAAACCACATAACCTGACCACCGAAGCTCGGATGATAGACGGCGAATTGATTTACCGTGGGGACCGACTGCTGTAAGGCGTCGACAACCCGCTGTAAGGTGTCGAAAATATGATCGTCGGAACAGGGATTGACATTGCAGAAGTTCGGCGCATCCGGCAATCGATCGAACGCTACGGCGATCGCTTTCTGCAGCGCATCTATACCGCGAGTGAAATCCGTTATTGCGACTCTAAAGCCAATCGAGAGGAGCGTTACGCCGCACGCTTCGCCGCCAAAGAGGCTGCCATGAAGGCTTTGGGCACCGGCTGGAGCCACGGCGTGCGCTGGCGGGATTGCGAAGTAGCTCGGCTGCCGGGGGGACGCCCGACCATCTCCTTTCACGGAAAGGCCGGCGAGATTGCTGCCCGGCTAGGCGTGAAGAATGCTGCGCTATCGATTTCGCACACCGCGGAGCAGGCGATCGCACAAGTTATTCTCGAAGGTTAGGCCGCTTTTCAGACCAAGGCGGGCACTTAAACAGGCAATTGGTGCGGCTTCTCTGCAAGCCTTCTGCTAGACTGACGCATTCCATTTCATCATGTCCGCAACCTTACAGGCTGCCGCGCCAGTTTTGCCTTCCACCGAGATTCCCGAACGCACGCTTCTCGTGGGCCTGGGGTTAACTAGCTTTGGGGCGTTGTTGCTGGAACTGGCGCTCACTCGATTGTTCTCCGTGGTGCTCTTCTATCACTTCGCGTTTCTCGCGATTTCGATTGCGCTGCTGGGGCTGGGCGCAGGGGGAGTTTTTGCCTATCTGTTCAGGATTCGCCTGGCCCGGACCGACACACGCACGCTGGCAGCGCGTCTGTGCATTGACAACTCGATTCTGGTAGTTGTCGCGCTGGAGGTCGTCCTGCATGTCCCGGTGGCACTGTCGGTGACGGGAAGGAATCTCCTGCACCTGACCGCGCTCTACGTGGTTGCGGCGCTGCCTTTTTTCCTGACCGGATTACTGTTCTCGGTAGTGTTTGCGCGCGAGACGTGGCGAGTTTCCCGAATTTACGGAGCTGATTTGAGCGGCGGAGCGCTGGCGTGCCTGGCCGTGGTTCCCCTGCTCAACTGGATCGGGGGGCCGAATACGATTCTGACGGCGGCGGTAGTGATGGCTGTGGCGGCCATGGTCTGGGCTGGATCCTCAACCGCACGGAAGGTTGCCGGCGGGCTGGCCGTTCTATTCGTCTTGCTGATAGCGGCGAACCACTCGAACCGGCTGATTGACGTGATTTATGCCAAAGGGATATTTCGGGATCCCGGGTGGGTGGAATTCGCGCGCTGGAATGCGCTGTCGCGTGTGGAAGTGGATCGCCAGGGTCAAGCCAAGGTTATCGTTATCGATGCCGACGCTTCCACTTTCATCATGAATTGCGACCTGGCGCACTGGCACGATTCGGAGTGGGAGCACGATCTCATGTCCGCTCCGCCCGCGCTGGCCAACGTTCTGCGTCCGCGCGGAGAGTTCGCAATTATCGGACCGGGCGGCGGAGTGGACGTACTGCGCGCAGTGGCCAACGGCAGCCCCAGCGTGACGGGCATTGAAATCAATCCCATCATCGCCAACACCATCATGCGCGGGCGTTACGCCGACTATTCAATGCATCTTTACGAACGCCCTGAGGTTCACATCCACGTGACCGACGGCCGGTCTTACCTGCGCTCAACCCCGCAGCAATTTGATGTGGTGCAGATGACGCTGGTGGATACATGGGCCTCCACCGCGGCCGGCGCGTTCGCGTTGAGCGAAAACAATCTCTACACCGTGGAAGCCTTTCGGGAATATTTCGAACATCTGAAGCCAGACGGCATGATCGCCATCACCCGCTGGGAGTTCCGCCAGCCGCGGGAAGCGCTGCGCGTGGTCTCTGTGGCGATGCAGGCATTGCATAGCCTCGGCGTGGCGAATCCGGAGCGCAACTTTATTGTGGCGTCGCAAGGTCCGCTCAATGAAGACGGGATTCCAGTGGTGGTGCTGGCCAAGAAAACTGCTTTTACCACGGAGGAAGAGGCCGCGGTGCAGGCTCACTTCCACGAATATAGCGAACTCGATCCGCTCTATTTGCCTTCGCAACCTGCGGCGGGTCAAGGTGGTCCGAATCCGTTTGCGGACTTGATCGCGAGCAATGATCCTTACCGTTTCGCGCAAAGTTATGCCTACAATGTGGCGCCAGTCAGCGATAACGCGCCATTCTTCTTCTTTACCCTGAAGGCCGGACAAATTCTCCAGCAGGAGAGGCAGCGCGGAATTGACTGGAAGGTGAACCTGGGAGTGCTGGTGCTGATTCTGGTGCTTGTCATCTCTCTGGTCGCAGTGCTCGGCTTTCTAATTCTGCCGCTTGCGCTGCAGGGGGCGCGCCAGTCGGCGCTTCCGCTGCTTTATTTCGTGGCGGTCGGGTTGGGTTACATTCTGGTGGAGATCGCATTTATCCAGCGCTTCGTGCTTTTTCTGGGGCACCCCACCTATGCGCTGACCGTGGTCATCTTTCTGCTCATGCTGTCGAGCGGGGCGGGAAGTTTGTTTTCGCGGCTCTGGCTCCGCCGGACTGAAATGGCCTGGATGCCACTGATGCTGGTGATCGTCGCGCTCGCCGCCAACGTATTTCTTCTGTCTCGTGGACTTTCCGCCTGGGTAGGCCTGGCATTTGGCTACCGCCTGGTGGTCAGCGGAGTGCTGCTGGCGCCACTGGGCTTCGCGATGGGCATGCCGTTCCCCACCGGCTTGCGGGCTCTGGCGGACAAGGCTCGGACAGGCGATGCCGGGACAGATAATGCCGTGGAGTGGGCCTGGGCGATGAACGCCGCCGCCAGTGTATTGGGATCCGTGCTGGCGATGGTGATCGCGATCCAATTTGGCTTGACCGTGACCCTGGCGTGCGGGGTTGCGGCCTATCTGCTGGCTTTATTGCTGCTGCCGGCCCTGCGCCCACAACGCATTTAAGATTGGACTGGGCTCCGGGTTTGTTATGATGCTGCGGGGCGACAGCGGCGGGTTTAAGCGGTTCCGTGTGCCGCCGAGGATACCGCAGGAAGATACCGCAGATTGCGGTCTGAGGAAATCACTTGCCGAGCCAACAGCAGCTCAAATGGTCGCAACTTCGCGTCGGCATCACGGTGATCGTTGCCAGTCTGGTGTTGGCGCTGCTCTTGTTTCTAATGTCCGGGACAGGCGGCTACTTCTCGAAGCGAATCACGCTGGTGTCCTACTTCGACAACGCGGAAGGGTTGCGGGTAGGCGCGCCGGTGCGGCTCAGCGGCGTGGATATCGGCAACGTTTCGAAGATTCTCGTCGTCCCCGACAGAGACAAGCAACTCACTCCCGTGGAAATAGTCATGAAGGTGAGCACGAAGTACAGTTTCAATCTGCGCCGCGATACCCTCGCTTCTCTTGAGACCGCCGGCGTGCTGGGCGAAACCTTCATGGATATGGACAGCTCGCAGGCCATCGGCCCGCCGGCCCGGGATGGCGACACACTTCCCACGCGTGTGCATCCTGACTTCAATGAGGTAGTGCGCTCCAGCCAGAGCACGCTGCAGAACATGGACGCTCTACTCAAGCGTGCCGACCGTATTCTCGCCTTCGCAGAGAGCGGCAAGGGATCGCTCGGCAAATTGATTTACGATCCTACTCTGTATGACCGTTTGTCACAGACGGTGGCGGAACTCAAAACCGTGGTCGATGAAATCGCCAAAGGGCAGGGCAGCCTGGGCCAGTTGATCAATAGCAACGACGCGTATGCCAAGTTCCTTGGGACGCTCGACAAAATGAATGCCGTGGTGGACGACCTGCAGCAGGGCAAGGGCACGGCCGGAAAATTCCTCAAAGACCCGACCCTTTACAACAATGCCAACGACACCGTCGCCAACTTGAAAAAGGTGAGCGACGACCTGCAAGCAGGGAAGGGCACGGCCGGAAGGTTGCTCAAGGACGAGGAACTGGGCAAGAAGATCGACACCACGATGACCAAGCTTGCGGCCCTAACCAGCGAGATCGACGCGGGCCATGGCACCATGGGAAAGCTCTTCAAAGACGATACGCTATACAACAATCTCAACCACACTCTGGAAGAGACCCAGGGCCTGATCAAGGCGATCCGGGAGAACCCCAAGAAGTATCTCAGCATCAAGCTGCATATTTTTTAGAAGGAACGCCGCGAAGATCTTTGCGACGGATCTTCGCCGATTACCGCGGATCAAACCGCCTGAGGGTTTGATCCGTGAAAATCCGTGTAGATCCGTGGCTAATCTTTCTTTCAGTGTTCGCCAATGCCGAACACCGCGCCCAGCAGCAGAATCGCGAGCACTCCAAATGAGATCGCTCCATACTTCCAATCTTTTTCGCGTAGGAAAAGAACGCCCGCAACCAAGACCCGTACGACCGGCGTGGCCAGCATGAGCAGGACTCCAGCGCGTTCGATATCTCCCGGAACATGACTGTCGACGAAGAGCCCCATCAGCAATCCCGCCAGCATGATGAAGAAGCACCCGAACGCGCCCACGCGCAGCACCAGCGCTACCACGCGATCGAAGGCCGGTTCGCGCAGTTGGCTCATGCGGCTTTTCCTGTCAGCAGGTGCACGAACAGATGGCCCGCAAGGTACAGCATGATCGCAACCAGCAGATAGACCACGTATTTCGTGTGAATGCGCGGCGCCAGGCGCGCACCCAGCAGCGAACCCAGAAAAACTCCAACCGCCAGAGGAGCAGCGAGCCCGACGAGAATGTCTCCGCGGCGATAGTAAACGATGGCGCTGGCCGCAGCAGTGACTCCGATCATGAAGTTCGACGTCGCCGTGGCCACCATCAGAGGAACATTCATGAAGATGTACATCACCGGAACTTTGATAGGACCGCCGCCGATGCCCAGCAGGCCGGATAGTCCGCCGGCAAACAGCGACGCGCCCAGACCGAGGGGGTAGCGCTGGGGCTCGTAGGGCGGGATCACCGTCTCACCATCGCCGTTTACCTCGGCTACTTCCTCATTTCGTATTTTGCCGCCGCGAAGCAAAATGGTGATGGAGCTGTACAACAGGAAGCCGGCAAACAGGCCCTCAAGAACATTGCGGTTAAAGTAGCCGACCAGATATGCCGTAACCGCGGCGCCCAAGGATGTTGCGAGTTCGAGCGTCATCCCGAGCCGAATGTCGGTGGTGTGGCGCTGCAGATGCACCGAAGAGCTAGCTGCCGAGGTAGTGATGACAGCCACGAGACTTGTGCCAATGGCTTCACGGATGGGGATTCCAAAGTGCAATGCGAGGATGGGCGAAAGCAGAACGCCCCCGCCGATGCCCGTCATGGCCCCCAGCAATCCTGCAAAGAAGCCCAGCAGCACCAGGAGCACCGTCAGCATGCCGCGTCTAGGACACCACCCGCGGCGTGGAGGTAGACTCGGCCTGCTCGTGCGCGTGATAACTGGAACGCACCATCGGGCCAGACTCGACGTGGCGGAAGCCGAAGCGCAAGGCTTCGTTCCGCAACTCTCGGAATTCCTCGGGAGGGTAGAAACGGGCGATGGGCAGGTGGTCCCGCGAGGGCCGGAGATACTGGCCCACGGTTAGAATGTCAACGCCGCGGCCACCGAGATCGCGGAAGACCTCGATCAACTCGTCGGTGGATTCGCCCAGGCCTACCATCACGCCGCTCTTCGTCACTATTCCGGGAGAAAACTTCTTCGCGTTTTCCAGCAACGTGAGGGTGCGCTCGTACCGGGCGCCGGAGCGGACCGCGCGATAAAGACGCGGCACAGTTTCGGTGTTGTGGTTGAGAACATCGGGCTGCGCGTCGAGCACAATCTTTAGCGGTTCTTCCAGACCTTGAAAATCTGGGATCAGCACCTCGACGCGGCAATCTGGAATCAGCTCACGAATCTCGCGGATCGTTTCAGCAAAAACTCTGGCGCCGCCGACATTGTCATCGTCACGATTCACGCTGGTCACTACGGCATGTTTCAAACCCAGCGTCGCCACCGCTTCGGCTACGCGGCGCGGTTCGTCCCAGTCGATGGGCTCGGGGCGGCCCTTCGGCACCGCGCAGAATCCGCACCGGCGGGTGCAGATATCGCCCAGCAGCATGAACGTAGCAGTCTTGTGATTCCAGCACTCACCGATGTTGGGACACTGTGCCGATTCGCAAACGGTGTGCAGGCCCAATCCCCGCGCCAGCTTCTTGAGCTCGTGAAAGTTATCGCCGACGGGAGCTTTCGCGCGCAGCCAGTCCGGCTTGGGCATCCGCAGCGGCGGTGCAAGCTCGATCTGGATCAGTTGCGAAGTTCCGGCCATTCGTTCGATTCTACCAGTTTGAACTCAAGCCTTGAGCCGGGACGGACGCCAGCATAGAATCAGGCCGACTTAGGGGCATGGATTCGATGAACAGGGTCTCGAGGTGGATGGCCAGGGGCTTGTTGGTGCTGGCGGTGGTTTTGGTTGTTGCAATCAGCCTAACAATCGGGTGGAGGCCGTTCTTAGGGCCGCGAACGCGAGCTCTCACCGATCGCAAGTTTGAGGCCACGCCCGAAAGGCTAGCGCGCGGGCGCTATTTGGCGAATGCAGTCTCGGGGTGCATTTTCTGCCATTCGGAGCACGACTGGAAAGCCCCCGGTGATCCGGAAGTTGAGAGCAAGCTGGCCGCGGGCGCGGTTTTTCCCCTCGTGGGATTGCCGGGAACCGTGGTTGCTTCGAACCTCACACCCGATCCCACAACCGGAGCGGGCTCCTGGAGCGACGATCAACTCGCCCGAGCCATTCGTGAAGGTATCGGCCATGACGGAAGAACATTGTTTCCTTTAATGCCCTACGAACACTTCCGAACCATGTCCGACGAGGATTTGGCTTCGGTCGTGGTCTATCTTCGCTCCCTGCGCCCGGTGCAGAACTTGCTGCCCAAGACCCAGATCGTGTTTCCGGTGAAGTTTCTGATTCGGAGTGTGCCACAGCCTATTACCGAACCAGTAGCGGCCCGGAATTCCACTGATCCAGCCAAGCGCGGCGAGTATCTGGTCGAGATGGCGGGCTGCTCCGACTGTCACACTCCGCAGGAGCGCGGGCAGCCCAAACCAGGACTGGATTTTGCCGGCGGCTTCGAGTTGCAAGGACCCTTTGGAACCGTGACCAGTTCCAACATCACTCCGGACCCTTCGGGCATTTCTTATTACGATGAGAATTTATTCGTTCAGGCGATGCGGACCGGCAGGGTCGGAGCACGGTCACTGAATCCGATCATGCCCTGGTCCATGTTGCGGAATATGACCGATGAAGACCTCAAGGCAGTGTTCGCGTATTTGCGAACTTTGAAGCCGGTGCATCATCGCGTGGACAACACTTTGCCTCCGACGGTGTGCAAAATCTGCCAGGGGAAGCACGGGGCGGGCGACCAGAACTGATCACGCCTTCAAACCCACCTCAGGCAGCCCGTACCGCGACGGCGCGCCGAACTAACTCTGGAGCCTTGATCCGGGCGCAGAATTGTTCGAAGCTCGCGCGCGGCTGGCGCCAGCGAAGATCCTCGACAGTATCGAATACCGGCACATCGAGCCTCAAAGTAGCGAGTTGGCGAAATAGCAGCGCGTCTTTCCATCCCGAGAACAGCGATTCGGAAAGTGGGCGCGCCCTGCGGATCGAGGGATTCCACTCCTGCCAATCCTTGGGGACGTCTTCGAGATGCGGATACTGCGAAAAGACAAGAGCCGCCGCTTTCTGCCCCCATCCGGGCAGGCCGGGAAAGCCATCGGCACTGTCACCGACCACGGCCAGGTAATCGGGAATCGATTGGGGCTTCACGCCAAACTTAGCCACTACTCCCGCTTCGTCGCGCACCAGGTCACGCCGGCGGTCCAGTTGCACCACGCGCGTGCCCACAATGCTCTGGCTGAGATCCTTGTCAGGGGTGCAAATCAAGATCTGTTTCACGCGATCATCTGATGCGGCTTTGGCCGCCGCGGAGGCGAGCGCGTCATCCGCTTCAAAGTAGACCATGGGCCACACGACCACTCCCATCGCTTCCAGACCTCCTTCAAGAATCGGGAACTGGGAAAGCAATTCCGGAGCCACGCCCTCACTCGTTTTGTATCCGGAGTACATCTCGTTCCGAAACGACTCCACCACGTGATCGGTTGCGACTCCAAGGTGCGTAGCGCCGCGCTCGATCATAGACAGGACCGATCCCAGCACTCCGCGCACTGCTCCGATTTCCTGGCCGGTCGCATCCGTTGCAGAGGGCACGGCGAAAAAATATCGGAATAGTTCGTAAGTTCCATCTACCAGGTGAACGTCCATCGCTCCCTCAATCTTCCTAGCCCACCTCAACCAGACCGTAGGTATGCTGCCAGCGGGTGCGCAGGACGACGAGTGCCCGGCTGATTTCCACCTGCGTGACTTCAGAATTTGGTCCAGCTATCACGGCGGCGGCTTCGCGCTTCGCCAGTTCAAGCAACTTCCGGTCGCGGATCAGGTTGGCCACGCGGAAGCTCGGCATGCCGGCCTGTCGCGTGCCGAAGAATTCTCCTGGACCGCGAAGTTCGAGATCGAGTTCGGCGATCTGAAAGCCGTCGTTGGTGCGCACCATGGCGTCGAGCCGGCGCTCGCCTTCTTCCGTCACCTTGCCGCCGGTCATCAGGATGCAGTATGACTTCGCGGCGCCGCGCCCGATGCGCCCGCGCAGCTGATGAAGTTGCGCCAGACCAAAGCGCTCGGCGTGTTCGATCACCATCACGGTCGCGTTCGGCACATCTACGCCGACTTCGATCACTGTGGTTGCGACCAGAATCTGCAACTCGCCTTTCTGGAACATGCGCATGACCTGATCTTTCAACTCAGAATCAAGCCGGCCATGCAGCAACCCGACCTTCAGATCGGCGAACACTTTCCCGCTCAGCTCACGATACATATTGATCGCTGCCTTTAGTTCAGTCTCTTCGTTTTCGGCGATCACGGGATAGACCACGTACGCCTGATGGCCCTTCGCGACCTGCTTGCGCACAAAGTCCCACACTTCGGACGAGCGGTCATCAGTAACTCGACGCGTGACGATCGGAGTGCGACCTGGGGGAAGCTCGTCGAGCACGCTGAGATCGAGATCGCCGTAAAGCGTGAGTGCCAGCGTGCGCGGGATGGGGGTTGCGGTCATAACGAGAACGTCAGGCTCGGCGGGATTCTTCTCAGCACTGCCTTCACCCGACTTCTTCATCAGTTTCAGACGCTGCAAAACACCGAAGCGGTGCTGCTCGTCGACGATAACTAACCCAGGCTTCGCGAACTCGACTTTTTCTTCCAACAGAGCGTGAGTGCCGATGACTAGCTGCGCGTCTCCTTGCGCGATGTGGCGTCGGATCTCCCTCTTGCGGTCGGCTTCCAGTGAGCCGGTCAGGAGGACGATGCGATATCCCGCATTCTCCAGAACCCTGCGCGCAGAGAAGTAATGCTGTTGGGCAAGAATTTCAGTGGGGGCCATCAGCGCCACCTGGCAACCGTTTTCGATGGCGATGATGGCGGCCTGAAAGCCGATGATGGTCTTCCCCGAGCCCACATCTCCCTGCAGCAAACGCCGCATGGGATAAGGCTTTTGCATGTCGGCCGCAATCTCTTTCAACACTCGCTTCTGCGCAGCCGTGGGGTGAAAAGGCAAAATCTTTTTGATTGCCTGCCGCACCCGGTCGTCCAGCTGAAAGGCGATGCCGGTTTGCGTCTTCTGCTGGCGGCGCTTGAGTTCCAGCCCCAGCTCGATGAAAAATAACTCTTCGAAGATGAGACGGATGTGTGCCGCTGTACGCGACGACTGCAGATCGGCCAGACTTTCCCCGGCCTCGGGCCAGTGCACTTTCCACAAAGCCTCTCGCGGCGAAACCAGCGCCAGACGCTCGCGCACGGCTGCCGGAATCGTTTCGGCGAGGTCGGGAGTGAGATCATCCAAAGCGGTGCGGATGACCCGTCGAAACCAGCGCGCGGTGACGCGCCCTTGCCCGGCCGACTCGTAGATGGGCACGATGCGTCCCACTTCGAGCGATGCGGCGGCCTTGTCATCCGCGCCGTCTGAGCCGGCGTCGCCCAACATTTCAAACTGCGGCTGCACGATCTGCAGTTCCCCGCTGCGCTGGTCCTGCTCCACCTTTCCGTAGAGTGCGATCAATTGGCCGGGCTTGAACTTGTCCTGCAGGTAAGTGCCATGAAACCACAGGCAGCGCAGCTTCGATCGCCCCTGCCCCACAGTTAATTGGAAGATGGGCATTTTGCGCGTGCGAAACAGTCCGGAGTTCCGCACTTCGCCAATCACGGTAGCCATCTCCCCGGCGCGCAATTCCGCAATCCCGCGCGGATTCAGCCGGTCTTCGTAGCGAAAAGGCAGATAATTGAGCAGATCGCCCACCGTGGCGATGCCCTTGGTGGCAAGAATCTCCGCCAGCCGCGGACCGATTCCCTTGACGTACTGCACGGGCGTGGTGAGTTCAAGCATGGAGCTTCCCAAGGAATGTTAGCAGCAAGTCAGCCTCGTCACTGCGATGTTCACAGAGCGGCTTGACCCAAGAGCGTGGCAAGACTAGCCTGATTTCTGCGATTTTCTTGTGGAGGCGCCGCTCGTGCACTTTACGTCCATCTTGTTCCTTCTCCTGGGTATCCCGCTGTTGCAAGGGTCGGAAAGTGCCGGAATCAAAATGACGACACAGTTTGAGGCAGATGGGACCTCAGGCGAGCGCACCACGTACATGCAGGGAGATCGGGAGCGAACGGAGTACCGGAATTCCTTCGGGCGAAAACAAGCAGATGGATCAATCCAACCCATATACGGTCCCCGCTTAGCTCGGATTACCAGATGCGACCTCGGAGAGTCCTACGAGCTGAATCTTGACACTTCCGAGTACACTTCTGCGCCCTATCCGCCGAAGCCCCTGACTGAGGAAGAGATCAAGGCGCGCGGGTTAGACACTCTGAAGGACCGCCTGCCGGAGAATCCGACAATTCGGGTGGAAATCAAGACAACCGACACGAGCGAGCGGAAGGAGATCTTCGGGCACACCGCCCGACACGTCATTACGACAAGAACACAGACGCCGCTCGAAGGTTCCCACGCCGATCCCCAAGAATCCGTAACCGATGGATGGTACATCGATTTCGATCAGCAATTGTCGTGCACTCCGAAGAGTCCCGCGGGAAGGCACGGTTACACCTACGGCTACTTGGGTGCGGGCAATGGGAAGCGACCGGAGAAACCGGAATTCGTCACGATTGGGGAACCAGAAACGGGTTTTGCGCTTAATTCTCTAATGACCACGAAAACTACATACACGCGGCGGGACGGAACTAAGAAGCAGGTGGATTTGAAGAATGAAACGCGCGTCACAGAGTTTGAGGAAGGACCTCTTGATCCTGCTCTCTTCGAGATTCCTCCTGGCTTCAAGCATGTAGACCATGTCGACCGCAATTCGTCGGCGTCGGCGGTAGCCGACAAACCGTAAGATCTTTGGCGACGATTCAGGGCGAACCTGACCCACGCGGCACGAAACCGGTGTCTAAACCCTCGGTGCTCCTAAACCTAGTCCAAGCTCTCTGCGCCATCGTCCTGGGCAACGTGGCCTACTTCTTCCTCGCGCCCTCCCTACCCCTGCCGCGCCATCGGCCGTTTCAGCTTGACGCAGGACTGGTCGTGGATTTCTGGTTCTGCCTGGTAGCCTATGGGCTGATCCGCACTGCCAGAAGGTGGAAATAGAGGAATCCCTGACCCTCCCAACCAGGTTTTCCTAGTTACTTTGGGAACCTCTAACAAACGCCTCCGTCACGTTACGATATCCCCTGAAGTATGAATAAAATCGCAGTCCTGTACGATGCAGGCCAGGCTGTGCTCTCGACCTTTGATCTGGACGAGGTGCTGCAGCGTATCCTGACTATCGCGCATGACTATTTTCATTTGCGGAATGTGGCGATCGTGCTGCTCGACAAGCAGTCGCAGCAGTTGTATGTCCGCTCGCAGATTGGATGGGACGAAGGGCAGGACAAGGTTCGATTCCCTCTAGGCGAGGGCATATCGGGCGCGGCGGCGCTCAAAAAGCAGCCTGTCTATGCACCCGACGTCAGTAAAGACCCGCGCTATTTGTGCGCCGCCAAGTCGACGCGTTCCGAGGTCGCCATCCCTCTGATGGTGCGGGACGAAGTAGTGGGTGTGCTCGATTGTCAGAGCGACCACCTGAACCATTTCGACCCCGAGACCATCGACCTGCTGACGCTTTTTTCTACCCAGGCCTCCATCGCACTGCAGAACGCGCGGTTGTATTCTTTGGAAGAACAGCGGGCGCGGCAACTGCAGGCCATCAATGCCATCGCCCAGCAAACCACGGCGGTTCTCGACCTGGAACAGCTGCTGGATCGAGTTTGTGAGTTGATTCAGGACGCGTTCCGGGTGTCGCACGTCTCACTCTTTCTGCGCGAGGACCACGACCTGGTGCTGCGAGCTCATCACGGCTCGCTCACCCCGCGGGTTCGGGAAGGCGGCCGCTTCCCGGCGAGTACAGAACCCTGGGCCAGCATCCTGGCCAGCAGCACTACAGCAATGGAAACCGACCTTTGCGTCGCACCCACCAACAGAAAGTTCTTCGCGGAATCGGCTTCCCGCATGTGCATTCCTTTGGTCTCATTCGGACACACGCTGGGGATTCTCGCGCTGGACAGCGCCCAGCCGGACGCCTTCCGCGATGGCGACCTGCAGTCGCTGGAATCGGTCGCCGATATCTGCGCTACGGCCATCCAGAACGCCCACTATGTGGAACGCGTAAAACAGCTGGCCTACCTTGATGGTCTGACCGGCATTTTTAACCGGCGCTTTTTCGAACTACGCATCATGGAAGAAATTGAACGCGCCCGGCGTTACGGTACGGGGATGGCGGTCATCATGGCCGACATCGATCAGTTCAAGCGCCTGAATGACGAGTTCGGACACGTGCTGGGCGATGAAGTGCTACGCCAGGTTTCCTCACTGTTCCACCAGCAGTTGCGGAAGATTGACGTGGTGTGCCGCTACGGAGGCGAGGAATTCGGGATCCTGCTGACTCAAACCAATGCCAAGCAGGCCATGAAGATTGCCGAGAAACTGCGGAAGATGGTGGAAGGCTGGCTGTTCCCCGGCGTGCCCCGGACGGTCACCATCAGCGCGGGCGCTGCCGCTTTTCCCGAACAGGGTACCACTCGCGACGAGCTGGTGAGGGCCGCAGATTCCGCCCTGTACGCGGCCAAACAGGCAGGACGGAACAAGGTCTGCCTGGGCACGCTAGCGCGCGGCCACTCGACAGGATCTTAAATCAGTGGTCAGTGGCCAGTGATCAGTGGCCAGTAAATCATTCTGGAGTTGGGCTCTTGCTGGCCACTGGCCACCGACCACTGTCCACTGGCTTTTAGATGTCAAGTGAGTCGGCCGCCATTCGCTGGCGAAGCTGTTCCATCTCTTGCTGCAGCTTCTCGCGGCTCTTCCTCAGCTCTTCCCGCATCTGGGGCCGGAGTTCCTGCTTCATCTTCAGGGCCTGCTCCCTGAGCTGTTTCTGCTGATCGCACAGAGCCTTGCGCATCTCGGTCGAAGCTTTGCGGGTTTCTTCCCGCGCCAGCTCCATTTGCGGGCGGAGGTTGGCAATCTCGTTCCGCATCTCACTCAATTCCGTCTGAGTTTCGGCAGTCAACTCAGAATCTTCCAGGCTTTCTTCAATCACTTCGCCAGAGTCTTTGCGTTCAGGCAAGGTGATGGTAAGAGTCTGCTCCTTCTTGTCGCGGATCACGGCAACGTTGACCGATCCGGAGCTGTGGGAGTGCAAGGCGTGGGTGAAGTCGCTAGTGTCATGAACCGGCTGGTCCGCGACGCGGGTGATGACGTCACCTGCGCGCAGCCCGGCTTTATCGGCGCGGCTGCCCTTCTCCACTGATCGGACCAGGACTCCATTTCCGTTCTTCGCTCCAAAAAACTCGCCCAGTTGCGGCGTGAGGTTTTCCACCATCAGTCCGCTGCGCACCGACGAATGCACCACCACGACTCCAATATTCGGAACATCGAAGTCCGGCATGTTCGGCATCTGCGGCATTTCGAAATGGTAATCCTTGTTCAGGTCTTTCGGAGCCATGTGGGCGAATTCGCTGCGCCGGTCGGCCAGCTGCACCTTGATGGTCATAGGCTGCCCGTCGCGGCTCAGGCCAAGCGCAACCACGCGTCCCGGCGGAGTTTCGTGGATCATCCGCTGCAATTGCGTTTTGCTCACGATGCTCGTTCCATTCATGGTCAAAAGGACGTCGTGTTCCTTGAGGCCAGCCTTGCCCGCAGGGGCATCCTGGTCGACCATGGTCACCTCAACTCCTTGCTCTTCTTTCAGCTTCAGAGCGCCAAGCCGGTCGGAGGTAATATCCACGATGTCCACACCCAGATAGGCGCTCGTCCCCGAATCTTCGCTGGGAATACCCAGCGGTTGCGCGGAATCAAACGTCCATTTTTGCGCGGCGTGCGACAGGTTGAGCAACAAAGGTAGCAAGACGATAGTTGTCAAAACTTGTTTGCGCATGACCAACCTCCTGAATCTTGATGTACCGCTATCGCCGTCACCTACTGATTTACGCGCTTGAAGCGAATATCCCCGGTCGTCGTCCGAACCTTCAGAACTGGACCGCCTCCGTTTAACTTCCCTTCGGCATTGAGCGTCCTCGAACTCCATTGGTCGCCTTCGGTGGCGATGTGAATATCAGGGAAATCGGACGTGATGTGGTGCCCATTGCCCAGGTCCACGCTGGCGCGCACCGAGAGCGCCACATCAGACGCAATGTAAACCGTAATGTCGCCCGCGGAGGTCTCAAGCATGGAGTCGCTGCGCTCCGCCCCGGTGTTGATGAACTTCACTGTGATTCCACCCGCCCCGGTCTGTACCCGCGCCGAAGGAACCCCGTAGAGTTCGATAGTCCCGGCGCCTGCACTGGCGCCCACTCGACCTTTTGCGGAAGTGAGGCGAATGCTGCCCCCGCCGGTATCGATGTCCGCGGGACCACCGATCTCGCCCAGGTTGATACTGCCTCCGCCCGTCGATGCCTTCACCCTTCCCATACAACGCTTGATCTCCACGTTACCGCCGCCGGCCTCGACCACGGCACCCTGTTCACCGGAGAGCACCATGACATTGCCGCCGCCGGTCTCGGCGCGGATATTCCCCTTCACCGACCGGATCGAGATGTTGCCGCCGCCAGTCTCCGCCTTCAGATCTCCGCCCACGGTCCCGACGTCGATGGAGTCACCTCCGCTTTGCACATCGGAGGGGCCGCCGACGTCATCCAGTCGTACTTTCCCGCCACCGGTCTCAATGTCCACACGCCCGGCGATGCCGGTCGCTTCCACTCCACCCCCACCGGTCTCGATCTTGACCGCATCGGTGTCGCGAGGAATGTTGATGACGAACTCACCCGAGAACCGGCGCGGCCGGCCGCCTTCCCACTCCCCGATGATCCAGGCCGTGTCCCCCTTAACCGAAGCGCTGACCTTGAACGATCCGCTCTGGCGGCGCCCTTCTCGCTCCGACTCGTAAGCATGACTGCGGACTACGTAGCTGATGCCCGGCTGCTGCCCACCCCGCACCACCACCGCACCCATGTCTACCTTGATTCTGACGTTCCTCGCCGCAGCCAGCGTGCCGGAACTTGATTGGCTCCAGGCGTCGCTCCCGTGCGATCCATTTGCTTCCTGCGCCAGCGCCAGGGGCGCAAGCAGAGCCAGAGAAAGCAGGCCGACGAATTGTGGCAACCGCTTCAAAATGAACACCTCAGTTTTCTGTATCTCGCTGTTGTCAGCGGTCTCGCACTGAATCTCAATCTCGATCAATCGATTTCCGGCAACTGCGCCAGCATGGTCCGGGCCTGTGACTTGATGTACTGGCTTTGATCCTTGGCTGACAGCGTCATCAACACGCCGCGCACGCTGCCGTCGGCTTTGACCGGCTCAATCAGGCGCAAAGCTTCCGTGCGCACGCCCGGATTGGAATCGTTCACCAACGCTTCGAGAACAACGTCTCGAACGCGGACATCATCCTTCACAAACCCACCGAGACCATCCAGAGCCTTCAACCGGACTCCGGGATTCGTGTCATAACGCAGCGCGTAGATCAGCGCATCGCGCACTTGCGAAACATCGGGCTTCTGGGTCAGCAGATCTACGGAATCCATGCGCACGCCCGAGTTGTAGTTATTCCGGGCGGCAAACAGCAGCAGTTGCTGGATGCGCTGGTCATTCATCGATCCCTGCGCTTCTTGCGTGGAAACCGTGTTGTACTTGATGTCAATCTGATTGGTTCCCGGTTGCTGGGTAACAGACTGGATGCCTGTAATCGAAGACTCGACGGGAGCGGGACTGGGAGTGGTGCTGGCGATCGGGCCCTGCGGCTGATGCGCGAACACTCTGTAGGCAGTTCCCACTCCACCGGCGAACCCAAGAATCAAAATCACAGACGCCAGAGCGGGAGAGAAGCTTACCTGCCGCAGCCACTGAGCCGGATCGAAGACCAGCCGCCGCCAGAATCCGCCCGGTTCGGCCGTTTCCAAAGCCTCTTGCAGCCGCATACGCGAAGCCGCCAGTAGGTTCGGCGTCGGCTCCGCCGCCCGGTCCTGCGACAGTACCGCGTGGAACTCCTGCTCCGCCTTCAGTTCGGCAGCGCAGTCGGCGCAGCGCGCCACATGCTGTTCCAGCTCATGACGCGCATCATCGGCCAGCTCGCCATAAACATGCAGCGTGATATTTTCTCGAACCCATTCGCATTTCATATGAACCCCGTTTCAAGGTCTCTAAGGTTTCAAAGTTTCAAGGTCTTCGAAACCTTGAAACTCTGAAACTTTGAAACCTTTTCATCTCATATCCGCCAACTGCCCACGCAACTTCTGCGTGGCCCGGAAGAGTGTGTTCTTGGCGGTCTCTTCCGTGGTATGCAAAATCTCACCCACGGTGCGCAATTTCAATCCGTGGTAGTGCTTCAACTCGAACACCATGCGCTCGCGGGGCGTCAACTTTTCCAGCGCTCCAGAGATCCGCGCTCCCAGCTGCCGCCGCATCAAATCTCGCTCCGGGTTCGCCCCGGGCCGCCCGTCCGGCACCTGGTCGAGCAAGTCGTACTCCCCGCCGGACGCGTCTTTCACCACCGGCGCATCTTCTTTACGCACATTCTTCTTGCGCAGGTGATCCAGGCAAAGGTTGGTCACGATGCGGTAAATCCACGTATAGAAAGAACATTCAAAACGAAAGCTTCCAATGTTCTTGTAAGCCTTGAGGAAGGCGTCCTGGTAGACGTCCTGGGCGTCGTGCTCGGTGCCGGTGAGATGCAGCGCCAGCCGCAAGACCGCCTGATCGTAATGACGCACGAGTTCCTCGAAGGCGGCGCGGTTCCCGCTTTGCGCCTCGCGGATGAGGATCGTATCGTCGATGCGGCGTTCTTGCCCAGCCATGGCCCGCGTCGTGGGGTCCTGGTTCTTACTGACTATGCAACCGCTGACCTTCTCCACTCTGTTCTTCTTCGAGTGAATCCGTGCACCAACCGCAAGTGTTACTGCCAAAACATCGGCCGGCATGTTTCGTCTTGTCCTCTATTGCCCGGTGTCAATGCCGTACCCGGGCTTGCACAGGAATAGACGGTCAGTCAGTGGAACCGTGAGCAGAAATTATAGGCTGCCGGAGGATTTTATGCGGCCTAGGTGATTCTTTCGTAATGGTTTAGCGGGAAACAGAACAGTCGCCCGCGGTGAGGAACGCGGGTTTGGCAAAGGAAATGCCCTGTTTCTCGTGCACTCGCGTCAGCGAGACGGTCTCTGGTAATCGCACTCGTGCCTGCGGCATGGTGTCCAATGTGTATATGGAACGACTCCCTCCAAGCCGCCGGGTCATTGCATTCAAAGTAGGAGCGCTCACCCTTGTGTTATGCGGTGCTGGTATCGCATGGATTCTATGGCTGCGCGGCCACCCACACGCAATCACAGATCAAGACGTGCTTCGGGAAGCGGTCGCGGAATGGCATCGCGCGGGGGAGCCGGGCAGGGGACCCAACTATCAAGTCTTCGAGCAACAAGCGGCCCAGGGTTATTACGATGACGCGGCGGCGACCTCGTACCTTTTCAAACAGCCAGACGACAAGCAGTGGTGCGTCGTGGAGTTGGCGAAGATTCGCGCGGAGAACGGGGACATACCGGGCGCGAAGCGCATGGTCGCGAGATTCGTTGGATCGGCGCTTGGTAATAAAGCGCTCAAAACCATAGCTCTGATCCAGGCTGATCGCGGCGACTTGCCCGGCGCGCTCGAAACCAACCCTACCCCCAGCGATTCAAATGGCGTGTTGCTTGTATTTGCGCGGCGCCAAATCGCGAACGCCGATCTTAATGGGGCGCTTAAGACCGCCGAACGGATGGATTCCAAAGCGGCAGCCGAAGTGTTCTACGAAGTTGGCGACGCCCTGCACCAGCGAGGTGAGCAGAACAGGCTTCGCGAGCTTGCATCGCACATGAGCAGTCCGGAAATGGCTGCGTTATTCAGGAAGTTGGCGCGTTTTAGTCTTACGTATAGGCCTGAGGTTCGGATCCTCCAGCCGGATCCCTGTGGCGCCGCATACCATGACGCCGTGATCGGAGACTTCGCTGCCACCGATTCCGTGATTGAGCAGAAAAACTGTTCGTATACATATTTCATTGCGGTTCAGCAATACGCCGTCGACCCCGCCGGCGCCGAGCGAATGTTGCGCACCCACGCCGACCCGCAGGATCTGGCCCTCGGGTTGGATCAGCTCGCCATAGCCGCGGCGAAGCAAGGCAATATCCCGGAAGCGCTACGCTTCCTGAATGACCTTCAGAGTCCTTTGGTGGTGGGAAACCAGAAAAACGAAGTGCTTGCTCAAGCCAGAGGCGACGAGGCGGTGCACACAATTGCCCGATGCTGGACCATCAAAGACGGCCCAAAAGTCGTCCTCAAGTGGGCGCATTCCAGACCGGTCACTGAGGAACGCACTTGGGCTCTCATCGGTGTAGCGGAGGCCTTAGGACACGCGAGACCGCAGAAATAGTCGACACGAAATCCGGGATCCTACTCCGCGACCACTTCCTTCTCGATAACCACTTTCAGATGCGCAGTCACGTCCTTGTGCAGCTTCACCGGGACGGTGAACTCGCCCAGCGTCTTCAGTGGCTCGTGGAGCTGGATCTGCTTCCGGTCCAGATTGATCCCCTTTTTCACGATGGCCTCGGCAATGTCGCCCGATGTGACTGAACCGAACAGCTGATCGTGCTCGCCCGCCCGCTTCTGGAACGTAGCCGACAGTCCCTCAAACTGCTTAGCCAACTCTTCGGCCTGCGACTTCTCCTTCGCCGAGCGCCGCACCGAGGCGGCCTTCATCTGCACGATGACGGCCTTGTTCCCAGCAGTAGCTTCGATGGCCAGCTTGCGCGGCAGAAGAAAGTTGCGCCCATATCCTTCGGCGACTTTCACCACGTCGCCGCGCGATCCCAGCTTGGTTACATCTTCTTTGAGAATGACTTCCATGATAGCTCCTAGCTCTTAGCTCTTAGCTCCTAGCTTCCAGCGAACGAACACTTCGCACCCCCGTTTAGCTTAGGGGCCAGAAGCTAGTAGCTAGAAGCTGCCTTTTACGATGCTCGCCCGGCAAACGGCAGTAAAGCGATGTTGCGCGCCTGCTTGATGGCCGACGCCAGCCGGTGCTGATGCGGCGAGCATACCCCCGTCAACCGGCGCGGCACGATCTTACCGCTCTCGGCCACGAATTGGCCGAGCAGCCGGTAATCCTTGTAGTTGATGTCGGCGATCTTTTCCGTGCAGAACTTACAGACTTTTTTGCGCCGGAAAAACTTGCGTCCACCTTCGCGTGGTGGACCGCCAGGCCCGGATCGCCCACCACCCCCGCCGAAACGCGGACGGTCCCCGGAAGGCCTGAACTCGCGTGGTCCATCGCCGGCTGGACGCTCCGGCCGCTCGCTTGGTGCTTTAGTTTCGTCAGCCATAATGCTCCTTCAAAAGTCAGTTGTTGGTACCCCGTCGCCAGTAGCCAGTAACGTCAAATTCCCATGACCCATTCCAACAACGCCCACTGGGTACTAGGTACTGGGTACTGTTTCCGCCGCCGGTGCCGCCGGCGCTTCTTCCGCCACGACCGCGGGCTGCGCGCTCACCTTCTTTTTCGCGTCGCGCAGTTTCCTAATCTTCTCCAGCCGCTTCTGCTCTTCGTCAATGCGCACGGTAAGGAACTTGATTACCGGCTCAGTAACCCGCAGACGACGCTCCAGTTCGTGCACCACCGTGCCCGCGCCTTCGATCGTCAGCAAAATGTAGATGCCTTCGCGGAACTTGCGCACGACATACGCCAGACGGCGCTTGCCCATGCGGTCCACGCTCTTGATCGAACCGGCCGACGAAGTCACCGTGGTTTCCAGGTTCGAAATCAGCTTCTCAAGATCTTCATCCGCCATATCCGGCCGGACAATAAACATCAGTTCATAAGTACGATTCATTTTGCTTCTCCAAATCTTAAACAGTGGCGAGGGATCAGGGGGCAGGGGCCAGAAAAACCTCTGTCCCTGGCCCCTGAACCCTAATCCCTGTCTTCCTTCCGGTTAAATCTATTCATAGCCGCCGCTGCACCTTCGGTCAAAATCACCTTCACTGCTTCTGCGGCGGTGTCGAGCATCCCATCCACCACCGCCAGGTCAGCTTTGCGAAACGGCGCCAGCAAATAACGTTCGCCGTCTTCTACCTTGCGTTCCGGGGCCACGCCGATTCTGATGCGCAAGAAATCCTGCGTGTCCAGCGCATCGATGATCGACTCGATCCCGTTATGCCCCGCCGAACTCCGCCGCGTGTGAATCCGCAGCGTGCCCAGCGGAAAATCCAGTTCGTCCTGGATCACAATCAGGTCCGCTTCCGGCTTCACCTCGTACTCCGCCACCAGCTCTCGGACTGACAGACCGCTCAGATTCATGTAGGTTTCGGGTTTGGCCAGCAGCACGGCCTCGTCCCCAACCTGTATTCTCGCCGTCAGAGCCCGGCACTGCCGATTCCTGATCTCAACCCGATGCTCACTGGCGATGCGATCCACAACCAAGAAACCCAGATTATGCGGCGTGAATTGATACTCGATGCCAGGATTGCCAAGCCCAACTATCAGTTTCACACCACCATCCCCAGCCACGAAGCGGCGCCCCACATGGGGACAGCCGTCTCGGCCGTCCAGCCGAGCAAAGCGAGGCGCACCCGGGCCACGGGGTTACTTCTTCTCCTTTTTCTCGGCCTTCTTCTCAGCCTTCTCAGGCTTGTCGGCCGTCGCAGCCGCCTCGCCCTCTTCCTCGGTCTCCGCCTTGCCCTTCTTGATGACTTCAGGCTCGGCCGGCGCCGCTCCAGCTTCCGCCGCCACCGCTTCCGGCGCAGCCACGACTTCTTCCTTCACGCTGGTCACATGGGCCACGGGCTGGTTCGCGTCCGAGAGAAACTTCAGCTTCTCGTTATGCGGCAAGTCCGATACGCGCAGCACCTTGCCGAACGTAAGCTCGCTCACATCCACATCAATGTGGCTGGGAATATCCGCCGGCAGACATTCAATCTCAACTTCGCGCAGTATCTGTTCGAGAATTCCACCCTCGGTCTTCACGCCCAGCGGGACGCCTTGCAGCATGATGGGCACGTTGACCCGCAGAGCCTTGTCCATGGCGATGCGCTTCAGGTCGATGTGCAGTAGATGGCCTTTGATCGGTTCGTATTGCCAATCGACGATCATGGCCTTCGTGCGTTCGCCGCCGTGCAGCGCCAGATCGAAAATCGTGTTGTGCCCGCTATCGGAGCGCAGAATGCGCAGCACATGCCGCGGATCGACGCTCACCGGCAACGCGTCTTTGCTCGCCCCATACAGCACGCCAGGGATTTTGCCTTCGCGCCGCACCCGCCGAGCGTGATTCTTCGTACCGGCCTCCCGCGGTTGCGCTTCCAGAGTGTTTTGTTCCAATGTGGTTGCCATAAATTATTCCCATCCAAACAACTTGTCATTCCGATGGAGCCGGAGCGCGACGGCGAAGTGGAGGAATCTGCTGTTAGCCGTAATCACCACTGCCGCTGCCAAATAAACAGCTCAAATAAACAACTTACTAACCGACGTCTCTTCGTGATTGGCCTGAATCGCCCGCCCAATCAATCCCGCAATCGAAAGCACCCGGATTTTCGGCTCGCGCTTGGCCTCTTCGGTCAGCGGGATAGTGTTGGTGACCACAACTTCCCGGATCACCGATTTCGCAATGTTCTCCACCGCCGGCCCGGACAGCACCGCATGCGAAGAACAGGCATATACCTCGGTCGCCCCGTTCTCCATCAACGCCGTTGCAGTTTTCACCAGCGTCCCAGCCGTATCGATCAAGTCGTCGATGATCAAGCAGGTCCGCCCGTGCACGTCGCCGATCACGTGCATTACTTCGGCTACATTCATTTCGACGCGCCGCTTGTCGACAATGGCTAGCGCCGCGTCTACTTTCTTCGCGAAAAACCGCGCCCGCTCCACGCCGCCCGCGTCCGGTGAAACCACCGTCAGATTCGGCAGGTTT